>Ga0208820_1001018_pt1 | contig 16938 bp, 17 predicted proteins | sample June2015DPH_16_5_FD_184713 | JGI IMG/M metagenome (GOLD analysis project Ga0208820, IMG submission 184713) | Peatland microbial communities from SPRUCE experiment site at the Marcell Experimental Forest, Minnesota, USA - June2015DPH_16_40... | ecosystem: Environmental > Terrestrial > Soil >...
CGCTGATCTGGAAACTCGCCCAAAGCCGGCGGGTCACGAATCTCTTTGCTGCTCCCGGCAACGCCGGCATCGCCGACCTGGCCGAATGCGTGCCGATCCCGGCCACCGACATCGATGCCCTGGCCGCATTCGCCGCCGAGCAGAAGATCGACCTCACCATCGTTGGCCCCGAAGCGCCACTGTGCGCCGGCATCGTAGACACCTTTCAGGCCCGGGACCTCCGGATCTTCGGGCCAAACAAACGCGCCGCCCAACTGGAAGGCAGCAAGGTCTTCTCCAAACAGATCCTCCTGAAATACCGCGTGCCCACCGCCGCCGCGGCGCTGGCTTGCTTCGGCACGACCGCGAAAAATAAAAAGATGTTTCTCGTCAACAGAAAATCGTGTATAAAGGGAATTCGGCATTGGACGGAACGGGGAAGATAACCTGCGAGATTCGGAAAAAACCATGGATACCGGACAGTCAAAAAATCTCCCCGGGTCCCAGAAAAGACGGGGATGAATACTGATCTGAATACGATTATGGTGACGTTGGACACTGGCGCGCGGATTCCATGCCCGGCCGGGACGATGGTCCGCGATATTCTTCCGCAACGTCGGTCGCCGGAAGGCCTCGAATACGTAGGGGCCCTGGTCAACAACGATGCGGTTTCCCTGACGTATCCGCTAGAGGTTGACGCCAAGGTCACGCTGGTGACCCGTGGCGACCCGGACGGTTTTCAAATCTACCGCCGCTCGGTCTGGTTTCTACTGGCGAAGACGGTCAAGGAACTGTTTCCGGACGCCCATTTTGCCGTGGAGCACTCGTTGGGGGCGGGTTTTTTCTGCAGTTTCGAGATGGAGGGCAAATCGGGGATCTGCGAGGAGCAATTGCGGACCATCGACCAGAAGATGCGGGCGGTGGTTGAGCGCGACATCCCGATCGAGATGCGCAAAATCGCATTCACCGAGGCCGTACAGCGGTTCGAACAGGAGAAACAGTGGGACAAATACAACCTGCTGCGGTTCCGCAATCCGCCCAAGATCGCCACGTGGTGGTGCGAGAATTTTTCGGATCTGTCCCACGGTCCGCTGGCGTTGAGCACCGGTGCGCTGGCGGCGTTCCAGCTCATTTTGTACCCGCCGGGTTTTGTGCTGCAGATGCCCGACCAGAGGAACCCGAAGACGGTACCGCCGTTCGAGCCGCAGCCGCAACTGTTCCAGATTTTCAAGGAGCACAAGGAGTGGGGCCGGGTTCTCGGCGTCAACAACGTGGGGCGGTTGAACGAGATCATCGCGACGCGGGAGATCGGCGATTTCATCAAGATTGCCGAGGCGTTCCACGAGAAGAAGATCGCCAAGATCGCCGACCACATTAACGAACGCCGGAACCAGATCAAGTGGTGCCTGATTGCCGGGCCATCGTCGTCGGGCAAGACCACGTTTGCCAAGCGGCTGGCGGTGCAGTTGCGCGTGGATGGTTTGCGGCCGGTGACCATTTCCGTGGACAACTACTTCGTCAACCGCGAGCAAACGCCGCGGGACCAAAACGGCCAGCCTGATTTCGAGAGTATCGATACGGTGGACCTGCCCCTGTTCAACGACCACCTGATGCGGCTGGACAAGGGCGAAGAGGTGGAACTGCCGACGTTTAATTTTGGGAAAGGCTGCCGCGAGTATCGCGGCGAGAAGCTGCGGATCGAGCCCGACCAGATCGTTTTGGTCGAGGGCATTCACGGCCTGAATCCGCGGCTGACGCAATCAGTGCCGCCGGCGCACAAATTGCGGATCTACATCAGCGCGCTGACGCAGTTGAACTTGGATTCGAACAACCGGATCTCGACGACGGACAATCGTTTGGTGCGACGGCTGGTGCGCGACAACAATTACCGCGGGAATTCGGCGCTGAAAACGTTGAGCATGTGGCCCAGCGTGCGCCAGGGGGAGAGGACGTGGATATTCCCGTACCAACAGGCGGCCGACATCGCGTTCAACTCGGCTCTGGACTACGAACTGGCGGTACTCAAGCCGCTGGTGGAACCGTTGCTGGCCGAGGTCAAGCCGCACCACGTGCAGTACACGGAGGCCCGTCGGTTGCTGGAGTTTCTCTGCAGCTTCCTCAGCGTTTCCGATCACCTGGTACCGCCGACGTCGATTTTGCGCGAGTTCATCGGCCACAGCAGCTTTAATTACTGACACACGTGAAGGATCAAACCCAACCCATGCCAGAGTGTGGATATTTCTGGAGCGACTGGAGGTATTCCCTGTGAATGAGACAATCTCGCCCGCGTTTGTGCGTGACATCCCCAAGACCGACCTGCATTTGCATCTGGACGGTTCGCTGCGAATCCCGACCCTGATTGAACTGGCGAAAGAACACCGCGTGAAGCTGCCGTCGCACAGCGAAGAGGGATTGCAACGGCTGGTGTTCAAGGACCAGTACGCGAGTCTGCCGGATTACCTGAAAGGATTTGCGTACACCTGCGCGGTGATGCAAACCGCGGAGAGCCTGGAGCGCATCGCGTTCGAGCTGGCCGAGGACAATCTCGCGGAGGGCGTCCGCTACATTGAAGTGCGGTATGCGCCGCAGTTGCACATCAACGACGGACTCAACCTGGAAGAGGTCGTCACCGCCGTGTGCCGCGGCCTCGAACGCGCGCGCCGCCGTCACAATCACTCGCGGGCCGTTGTTTCGGGTGCGGATGTCCCGTTTCACTTTGGCATCATCACCTGCGCGCTGCGGTTTTTCGTTCCGCCGATGTCGCCGTACTATCGGCGGTTGTTTGAGGTGATGTCGTACGCGGCCCCGAAGCAGGTGTTTGCGGCGGCGTCGATGGAGTTGGCGCGAGCGGCGGTGGACCTGGCGCACAACAAGGGGTTGCCTGTGGTCGGGTTCGACCTGGCCGGGGCCGAGGCGGGTTATCCTGCCGAAGACCACAGCGCGGCGTATCAGTACGCGCACTCCCATTTTATCCGCAAGACCGTGCACGCCGGCGAAGCGTACGGGCCGGAGTCCATCTTCCAGGCCATCACCAAATGCTACGCCAATCGCATCGGGCATGGGACATGGCTGTTTGCGCATGAGATGATCCAGAACCCGAACATCGCCGATCCGAAAGCCTACTGCCAGTACCTGGCCGAGTATGTGGCCAGCCAACGCATCACCATCGAAGTCTGCCTCACCAGCAACGCCCAGACGCTTCCGCGGGTGCGGGACCTTTCGCGGCATCCGTTGCGCCAGATGCTCGACCACGAACTGTCGGTTTCGATCTGCACGGACAATCGGCTGATGTCGAACACGAGCGTGACCAAGGAACTTCTCATTGCCATCGACAAGCTGAAAATGACTCCGCGCGAACTTCGCAACGCGGTTATCGCCGGTTTCAAAGGCAGCTTCTTCCCCGGCACGTACAGCGAGAAGCGCCATTTTGTGCGACAGGTGATTGATCGGTACGAGGCGTTGGAGCGCGAATCGATGGCCAGCCCGCTCGCAGCAAGGCCAGCCCATGCGCTCGCCGTTGACGCGCGACACTCGCGGGCGGCACATCGAGGTGGCACCGCCGCTTAGTGAAATGCTCACCAGAGGCACGCGGGAACGGGGCGAAAGTTAGGAACCGGGGGACGGCCGGGTGAATCGGAGGAGGCACTGGGCGCAGCCCGTGCAAATCTGGTCCTGCAACTCGAACGCGATGTTCCCGAATTCCCTGGCCCAGACCGCGTAGTCGGTCCGGCAAATCATGCTGCCGACCTTGCCCGAGAGATGTTCGCGGCCCGATTGGAGCATCTGGTTGTGCCACGGACAACTCTTGACAACAACCGTGAAACCTTGCGGCTCCTTCCGGGTCTCGAATTGGAATCCCTCAATTCTCAGCCGGGTCAGGAAACAGTCGTACAGGCCGTCGATGTCCTGAGCCGCGTTCAATAACGACCTCATGGCTCGCGCCTGGATCTTCGGCAGGACCTTCCAGACTTCGTTGTCGATCTCCAGCGCAGGATCGAATCCGTATTTCTCTTCGACTTTCATGAACCACAAGCCGTCCACCGCCGTGAACGACCGGTGAAAGTACTCGGCGATCTGTTGATCGGTCAGTTGTTTCATAATCCCGTCACTCGACGATTGGCGGACTTCGGAATTGACCCGGGAGCTTATTGCGCATCGGTCCTACGTCGTTATCGACTTCGGGACAAACAGGTTTTTGCCCTCGAACTTCTTGGTGCCATTGATGTAGCTAAAGTACTTCCGGCACTCGCAAGAGGCATACTCGATGTCAATGGGCGTGAACTTCCTGGGCGCCTCCGGCCAGTAGGCGGCTTGCAGTTTGATCATTTGCTCTTCGGCCTGTTGGTGGTTCGAGCACTTCAGGTGCCGTTGCAGCAAATCAAGGTATGGCGCTGCCCCGATACCGGTGGGAACCGGACTGTCGGGGCTGATTAGATCGGGTTCGAACAAGGCCAGATCGACCAGAGCCATGAAGATGGGGAAATTGTTGCTCATCCGGAAACGCGCATTGATGCTATCGTTCGCCTTCATGACGTTGCCCTGGGCTCCACGAATGCACGCTTCCAGAAAGCCAAGGCAGCGAGGGAACATCTCGACACAGGCATCCAGGCGCTCGTATTCACGGCCTTCCCACTGAGCCGGCACCACGGGGTAGACCTCGGAGGCCCAGGGCTGTTGTACCTTATGCAACAGTGTCTGGCGGAGTTCGCTGGGTGTCTTCAGAATGCCGGGATCAAGAGCGATCAATGTGGAGTACTGATTACACCAACGAGCGAAGAACAGGGCGTGAATCAGGTCGGGGACCGAGTCTTTGACCGGATCGGCAAAGCGCAGCACCGCCTTCGTGCCTTTGTCGTGTTCTCGAAACACGTTCAAGAAACGACCTTTCTGTAAGACCGGATCCTGAGTCCAGGGTGGCGGCTCTCCGTCTTCGCGTTTGCGGCGTATCCTGTCCCTCTCGCGGCACCATTCGAAAAACGCTCTGACCGGATCCGCAAGATCAAGCCCGGTTAGGGCATCCCGATATGGATTGTCCACATTCGTTGTCTTTGCGCTTCCATTCATAAACCAGCATGAGTGTTCGGCCATGCTCGCGAGTGGTCGAGGATGCGGCAAAACGGCCGGGCTCACCGCCAAGTTAAGATTGTGGTCAACCCTCGTCAATCGCAATCAGAACCACCACCGACGCTTCGACAGCGCCTCGACGAGCAGGTATGGCGGCGACAACTGTGTGGAATCCGCGGCAGATGAGGTGGCTGGTGCAAGGCGGCTAACAAAAGGGAAGCGTCGAGGCTCAACTCTCAGGTTTTGCTTCCCAGTTAACAAGCAACGCGCCCATGGCGACGATGAAAAGGAACGTGCCAATCGTGACGATGAAAAGCAACGCGCCAATGGCGAGGACAAAATGAACCATCTGGTCTTTAAGGAACGCGAAAAGCCCTCTCGAATCCACTGTCGGCCCTGTGTCGCGGTCGTTCATCGCTTGTGGATGTTGTGGAAGCAGGTTGCATTCCATATGAATCGCCCACACAGGGTCGACGCCCTACAAACGGAATGTGTTCTGTCGGATTATCGAAGCAATATTGCGCGATCCGGCTCCGAAACACAAAATCCGCGCGGGACCTTATTTTTACAGGGCTGGAGGTTGGAGGCGGGTGTCAGAATCGTCCGTTTTCCGCCGCGATTGCACCCCTAGAATGCCTGATTTCATTGGGAAATCAAGCTAAATCGACGTAACCCGACATAACTCTGTTTAACTCTTTTGGTGTCCGTTTTGGTGTCCACTCCGCGAGCTCGCTGGCGCACGCATCCGCGGCCAAAGGGACACCGGGACAGTGTGCAGTCCCCGTTTCCCTCTGGACTCCTTTCCCCTGACCCTTCGCGACGGCGCAGATGGATCGGCCCTGGTTGCACACGCTGGGACTCCGCTCTGCCTCACCCCTGTCGAATCCCCCCCCTCGAAAACGGAGGCCAGCTCCATCCCGCTCGTTCCACCTTGCCCTACCAACTGCGCGAACCGCCGCGACGAGAGGACAACTCAAAGGCAGCCTTCTCAGCCTTCCTCTCAACACCTTTCCTCATCCCGGTGAGCAGCGACGCAGATGGATCGTCTGACGTTGCGCCGACGAGCCACACCATCCCAACGCTTCACGACAGCCGACCAACTGCGACCCTTTCCCTGCCTAAAATCGAAAGCACCTCGGCTTGTCACATGCATACTCATGTGATACTCTCGCCCGCAACACTAGGAATTCTTATGGCGCGAACGTCGAAGCAAAATGGCGAAGCGAATTTTGATTTCTACGCCACCCCTTGCGCCGCGCCTGTGTCGTGTCCGACTGAATTACGCCATGAAAGACCGTAGGCACAAGCAGAAGCAGCCCCATTACTTTGATCGGTTTAGGGAGCAGCTCCATAGCGGAAAGCGTTCCCCTTCACAGGTTTTCCGTAATCTTCAGATCCGGGGCGATCGCAGGGAGCTTCAGGTTGTCGCCCAGATGTTTGAGAATCCGAAAAATCCGTTTTATGAGTACATATACGGAAAAGCCTTCGCGCACTCCTGGCCAGAAGTAAGGTCGACCAGCTTTTTCGCATATACTGGGAACATTCAGAAAGAGCTCGATTGGTTGACAATTTCCATTTTGAAATATGCCAGGGAAATCAATCAATTCATCGAGCAATCCGCAGCTTTTGATAAAGCCTTCCTCAGTGGTTCCTACGGTAACTGCAAAACCATCTTGGACTCAATTATGCACGGTCTCGGCCCCTCACTCTGGGTCATGGAGAAACAATTTCTGTTGCGTGAAACTGTTGAAGGTTTAGAGGCAAATAAGAGCTTTCTTTCAGAATTGTCAAAAGAGACTGCCAACGATCCCATTCTAAAGTTCTTGGGGAATTACGCAAGCACACGAGCAGAAACTAAACTCTCGCCAGAGAACTACAGATTGATGCTTTCGAAGGGCTTAAACCTTGACGATAGATTCGCAGCAATCCGATCATATTTCCAATACCGTTTGGATCACGTTGGAATCGACCCAACTCCCAACGCTCTGAATATTCTCTACTTCGAGGGTCCTTCGCCCATCGTCGACCGCTATTTAACCTTTGTCGCTGTCAATCAAGCGCTCGTCCTAAGTCCCCCATTGGAGAACCGAATCGCTTTTAACAGCATCAAGGCATTAGAGAGCTGCATTCCTGATCCCAGAATCCAACACCTTTTGCAGTTTGCGGAACCGGGGCGCAGACCGCCTTGGAATTCGCTATCCAGCCACATTCTTGCCGTGCTTGATTCGTATACGGTTGGAGATTATGCAGCCAGCGCCGAGAAAGCTGAGGCGCTCCTTGTCGCAAATCCGCTTGTCCAAGAGCTTTATGAGATTTTTATCAAGTCACTTGTTTACCTCAAAAAGCCGTTTTATCAGATATTCCCAGAGCGGTCTTTGGCCGGTCGAATTCTAGAAGCCTCAGATAGGATTATTAGGGAGCAGACCTCTTCAAGGCGCGACACAGATTTCCTTCTGAAGACTGCCTTAATTCTCTGGAGAACTCCTTTCGCGTATGGCCTCTACGATTTCTTTCAGCAAGAGACGCAGCCATCTGCAGATGCTCAAATGAAGAAGCTAATGCTCCTCAATGCATCCCACGGAAATCCTCGGTTCGCGCTGGTGTATGACGCCCCTGAAGGTGCTCACGCATACCTCAATCAGTTGCAGAGCCTTGCGGGGAATAGTGAAACCATCAAACTCATGAGAAATCTCACTGAAAGATTCGACCCACCAAACGCACCCGACTTGTCTCAGGCGATTCCTCAAGTCCGGCGTAGTGTTTATACAGCCACTATTTACGCGTCAGGCGGGTCTCCTGCGGCTGCGATTCCGATTTTGAGTAATCTTCTCGACAGAATTGAACGCGATGAATTCCCTGGCGCACAGTTAATCCGCGACCGCGTTGCCAAAACGCTGCTCGCATGTTTCTTAGAAACTGGAGCATTGGCAGAATCCGTCGACATGGTAGTGAGATTATTCATTCGCAATCCTGCATGGATAAGGAGGGTTTCTCTTCACGATTTGGGTGCCGCCATCGACAGACAGTCTCCACCAGAAGTAATGCGCAAGATCACCTATCCAATTCTAACTTCTCTTCTGCATACCAAACCGCGTCCTGTTTATGTCGCCTATGACAACTTCCTCCACAGCTTGGGCTTCACTAAACCCACGCAGTTGTTCGAAATTGAAGCAAACTATAATAAACGTGAGATTTATTGCTTCTTGAGCCAGGTGTGTACGATCGAAGTCCTTGCGTGTTCCTACTATTTCGACAGCACGAAAGCCCTAGAGACTGAGCGAATGCGCATTTGCCAGTTCCTATCCGAGAAAGATCCAAACAATGCTAAACTTTACTCTGAGGAAATCAGCGCGCTCACACTTCGCTCGGTCATCCGCAGGGGGATGCGCCAAATAGAAGTCAGCAAGATTTACGTCGACGAGCAGGGAATCCGGACCGCCGGTCGGCCAATTTTGCAAGAGAGCTTCGCCCGTTTAAAGGAAATGGCGGCTTTGAATTCTATAGAAGCGTTGCAGCTTGTCGATGTCCAATCGCTGCGTCTTTATCATTTGGACGAGAACACCGGCGAGGTAGTGTCGCGCCCTGTTACCATTCAAGAATTGAAGTCATCGGGTGAGAAAGTCGTAAACCAATCGCAGTTCATACTTTTCAAAGATCTGTTCCTCGATATCAGGGATCGCTTCATCTCTCGTACTGAATATGGCTTGGATGCGTATCTAAGCGTCCGCATTCGCCACGGCGTTTTGCAGAATCAAGTCAGAAGCCCATTAGAAAGCAAGCACCTTCTATCGCAGAAGGACACAGCAACCGGCGAATATCTACCAAACCAGTATTGGGAGGAGCATCTACTTGGCGTCGAAGACCTAGCACGTAAGCAAGTTCAAACACACCTTTCCACGTTCTCCAAGCGGCTCGATGACATAACGCAAAGACTAAACAAGCAAATGGTTCAAGTGAAGACAGAGCGCAAGAATCCGGAAGCCTTGTTTGACTATTCTTTTGCGGATACTGAATTGTGGTCCTTATTTCTTCAGACGTTTCACGAAATCTCTGACTTCGAAGCGTTCTTGGACGCAGCGTTTCGTGCACTTTGGGAACGGACGGACAAGAACCTTCAGAAGATCCGCAACGTCATATCCGGAGAGTTCGAGAGCGAACTCTACGACGCCATTGGGCGGTTGCAGACTGAGATCCGCCCATTGGTTGACCCGCGACAAGCGCATGAGCTTTTAACTGCTATCGCGAATTGCCAAGCTGAATTGCACTACGAACTTGACGCCATTGCACAGTGGTTCAATATTTCCGGACCGAATCTCTTACCGCAGTTCACTTTGAATGAACTCGTTTCCGTCTCCGTAGAAAGTATTAAGAACATCTACCCCCACAAGCACATCCAACCCTCGACGCACATTTCAGGTGAAGCGATGTTCGACGGGAGATATTTCCCGCCCTTTTATGACATAGTCCGCACTCTCCTGGATAACGCTGTGATGCACGCAGGTCTTCCTCCGGACAAAATGGGCATCGAGATAAGCGCAGTAATTGCAGCAGGGACCCTCACTTTGGAGATAAAAAATTATCTCTCTCCATCAGTATTTGAGACTGACCCGGTGCGAGTGCTCAACACAACTCATTTGACCTCTGCCACGTCAGAAATAGGCGAAGGAATGGGTCGCGAAGGCGGTTCGGGCTTACTAAAGGTCCGCAAAACAATGACGACTGATCTCCAGCGGTTAGATTCTTCCATGACTTTTAGCTATGACGCCAATAAACGGTTCGTCGTTTCGGTCAGCATGGCAACAGAAGGCCTTATGATATGAGAATTCTGCTAATCGAAGATAACGTCCACAAGATGAGACACATCGTAAATCAAGTTCATCAACTTCAGCCCAATGCGGAAATTGTTGAGGCAAAGTCTTACAGCGATGGCCTACGACACGTCATGTCCGGAACTTTCGATTTTCTACTCCTCGACATGAGCTTGCCAACCTTCAACATTACGCAAGAAGAGGACGGTTATCAGGTCGACCCATACTCCGGCAGGAATATTCTCGCCGAGATGAAACGAAAGCATGTCCAAGTGAAGACAGCCGTCATTACGATGTTCGAAACATTCGGAGAAGGGACGGATCTGATGACACTTGATGAGCTTGACCAGGAACTCCGTCAAGAATATCCAGACAATTATTGCACTGCAATTTACTACAATTCCTCGGAAGTTAACTGGAAGGAAGCGCTTAAGCATTTGCTGGAGCCACACGCATGATTACAATCCTCATCCTCGACGATAACATCTCTAAAGTGGATCGCATTCGAGAAGTCATAGCCGGGAACCCAGAGATTCTCGCACACGATGTCGACGTCGCTCACGACCTGATAACCGCGCGCGATCTCTGTCGATCCAAACTGTATGACCTACTTGTCTTGGACCTACGATTGCCAAATCGAAAGGGGGACGAACCCGAAGACACCGCTGGGTGTGAGTTTATTAAGGAACTCAATGCTAGTACGACTCTCTTAAAGCCGTTTCACATTATCGGACTTACGGCCTACGAGGATATTCTCGATAAAGTCGATACGTTCTTTACTGAAGAGCTGTGGTGTGTGATCAAATATGACACACGCGCGACCCTTTGGAACCGGCAAATAGCAGCCAAGCTGTCTTATCTTGTCAGCTCAAAGAGAGCGCTCAAGGAGCGCTCCGGAGACCTTTTTATATACGACATCGCCGTTATCACGGCTTTACAGATCCCGGAGCTTCGAAGCGTTCTCGACCTTGAAAAAAACTGGAGGGAAACGCAGTTGCCACACGACTCCTCGATCTACTACACGGGTCAGTTTACCGGAACTGCCAAGAACCTCTCTGTCGTGGCAGCGTGCGCAAACCAGATGGGGATGCCTGCGTCCGCAGTCCTGGCCACGAAACTCATTTATGGATTTCGTCCAAGATTTCTCGTTATGACCGGAGTGGCAGCGGGAATAAAGGGAGGCGACGCTAAACTCGGCGACATACTAATCGCTGATCAATCGTGGGATTATGAGAGCGGAAAGCACAAGATTATTGATGGGCATGAGAGTTTTGAACCGGAGCCACGAAGCATACCGCTTAGCGTAGACATTAAGGAGAAACTCCAGCAACGCGTCGGATCTAAGAAGTATGTTCGCGATATCGAAGATGGTTGGCGCGGCGTAAAACCAGCAAGTCCCTTAGTTGCACACCTTGGACCTGTGGCATCCGGAGCAGCCGTCATCCAAAATGAACAAATCGTAAGGCACGTTAAGGCCCAAAACAGAAAACTTATCGGTATCGATATGGAGACTTACGGGGTCTTTTACGCAGCAGAGAACTGTTCTCTTCCGAGGCCAACTCCAATTGTTATGAAATCTGTGTGCGATTTTGCCGACACTCAGAAATCTTCGGAGCATCAAGCTTATGCTGCGTACACCAGCGCAAATTATCTGCGCTACTTTGCAATGGACGCAATCTAGGAGAGACCTTTTTCTTCTCTTTCGCTAACTTTTTCAACAACTACCGTGCCTGCTCGTTGCCGCCCTCGGTCTTGAACGACCCGACCCGCAACTCGCGTCCTCCCCTTATCCGCCGCCCGACGTATTCACAAAGGATACACACGTCAATCTCCGCCAATGTTTTTAATCGGCTTCGCCAGCCCACCCCCGTCAGCAGAGGTTCCCCAATTTGCTTAACTGCCGACGCTCGCGCCGATCTCGACAACAGTTCGGCTCTTCTTCCGTTCGTTCTTGTTCTGCCAGTGTTGAGTCACTGCATTCGTCACTTTTGCCAACCAAGCTCTGTCTTTCATCAGTTCCAACAGCTCTATCGCAGCAAAATACTTCACCGAATTCGGAGCGGCATTCCCCAGCGGCTTGAGCAGCCTTGCCGCCACCAGAATAGGAACATCGTGTGGCTGGCAATTCAGAACCCACGCCACTTGCTCCGCCGTCAGCCGAGCCGGAAGCCGCCCCAGCAACGACAGGAACCGATGCTGATCATCCCTCATGTCACTCGCTCGACAGCTTGAATTCTGTTGAATCCTGCGGGCGACGGTGGCTGAACAGTTTGACGTTCCACCACGAATCTTCCTTGGTAACGTACTTGGCGCAGTAGTCCGCCACATCATCGCGACTGTTCACCGGCTCGATCCTCGCCCGACCGTAACGGTGAAACCATTCGCGCCAAATCTCCCGCCGGGACTTGCTCTGACAATCACACCACAGCGCGTGGACATGGTAGCCGTCGCGACTCGGATTCTGCTCCAGCGCGTAGAAGTACGACACGCCCCAAAGCTCCCGCTTCATGAATTTCTCGTAACAACGTTGCGCGGACCAGATGGACGCTTCCCAGGCAAAAGTCATGTGCGAGATCACCTGCCACGGCGCTAAGGAGTGCACCCAATCACCCATCTCGATGTGAAGTTGCGCCGCTTTGATCCGCAAATCTGGTTCGATGTTTCGGGCACTATTCATTTTGACCTCTTACTTCACGACCTCTGGACACACCTCTCGGACAAGGATGGTGGCGGGGTGCGGGCTGAAGCCCGCATCCCCGCCAAACCATCCTCGGGGCCGTCCGTGTGGCCACGATACGACTACTCCAGGGGCAGCACCGACACCGCGCGAACGATGACACCATTCTTGGCATCGAATTGGTTCGGTTCCATCAGATCAAACTCGACGAGCACCCTCTGTCCCTCTTTGAACTGGCAGGGACACTGGGCGACGGCTTGTTCCATCGTCTGGACGCTACGCGGGCACCACACCTGGACAGTGGGCGCCTTCCCATCGGCACATTGAACTTCGTAAAGGTTCACGACGCCGACAGCCTTCTTGGCTTTGTTCTGCACTTCCTTGTGGCGATGCGCCACAAACTTGGCCAAGAGCACACGACGCCCCGCCAAGAATTGCTCGACTGCGAGACTTTGTTTCATTTCCTTCCTTTTGGCTTCACCACGCGAGAGGCGGCGCCACTTCCTTCGCCGTTGGACTTCACAACGATTTGTCCGTTGCTGACCCCATTCCCGTTGGACGGTCGGGCAGAGTGGCCGGTAGGTCCCACAACGGTTTGGCCAGCACCGCTGTGAAGATCGCCAGAACCATTCCCAGCCCCACCGGCCAGAATGCTCCTGACGTTCATATACCGATCCAGTTCCGCCTCCGGAATCCGCTTGTGGCGGATACCAGGCAGCGCTTTCAGGAAACCGCGCTTGATCAGGTGCAGCACTGTCTTCTGTTCGAGCCTCAATATTGAGGCGACTTCTTCGACGGTATAAACCTTCACCCTATCACCTACACTTTTTGGCGTGGCCGCTCCGCACCATACAGGCACGGAGCGACACACGCGTTTGTCAGCGTGGTGAGTTCAGAGAAACTGACTTGGCAGGAAAGCACAGCCCGACTGTTTGAACACAGCCGGGTTGGAGAGCAGACCACTTTTAGTAGTCAATAGTTTACAGGCGAGACCTTACAAATCCATTCACGCGGGTTTTCGCTTCATTCTTGTGTGGGCCATCGGGGATTGCGGTGCTTTTATTCTTTTCCGCATCACACGGGCGCATGCACTCATTATTAGCATTACCGCTTATTCAACTTGATATAGCCGCCTCTTGTTTTTCTTTTTCTTCGAGTCACACGGTCGCAACTCTCACAAGAGTTTCCAAAGAACAAACCCGCTAGAGGATGTAATCCTCTGCCTGGGACAAAACCACCAAACCAATCCGCTTGCAACAGTTTTTTAGACCATTCCCCATTTTCCTTTCCGTTGTGTCCATTGAGTGCATTTGAAGGAATTTGGATGCCCCACACTCAAGCAGTTCGACACCCGCCGCTCACCCAGCCCGGGCAAACGCCACGACTTTCTGCCGTTGGCCGCGCTCGTAATCTTCGAGTGCCGGCAACAAGACTTGCGCCTTGCGAGCATACGCCCGATGCACCGCCTTGCTGTTATGACCGAGAGATTCCTGGGCAAACCGTTCAGGATAACCAGCCACTTTCGCACGCTCAGCCCACGCGTAGCGATATGAGTGCAACGAAACGCCCTTAATGCCCAGCCCATCACAGCGCTGCTTAAACTCCGTTGCGCGATCGCCACTGCGAACGCGCCGCAGGTATGGGAAAAGCGGTCCTGTCGCTGGCAAGCCGCGCAGCACCGCCGCGACTTCACTACCGAACCGCAGCAATGCAATTGACCCCGTTTTCTTCCGTGCGAACGAAATCACCCGTTGTTCCCAATCCACGTTCTCCCCTTCTAGGCTCGCGAGGTCCCCCTGCGACGCGCCCAGATGCCAAGCCAATTCATAGAACGCCCGACGCTCGGGGTTGTACTCACGCGCAATAATCCGCGCGTGTTCCTCTGCCGTAATCGCCCGCTTGTCCTTGTGACGAACCGCTGGCCACTGTCGTTTCGGAATCAGCGGCCACGCCAGCCAGTTCATGTCCACGCAGAAGTTGTGCAACCGTCGCAGGAAGACGTTCGTGGAAACGCTGCCCACTTGCAGAATCTTCAAGAGCAATTCACCCGACGTTTCAATGATGACCCGTGACCACAACGGTGCCAAGGACGGGTCCTTCAACACCTGTTGCCAGCGGACCCGATTCGCGCCGTGCTTGGTGTTGGTCAACGCTTCGATGGCGTGTCGCCAGGTGCGCGTCGTAATGGCGGTGTCCATACCGGCCAGATAAGCCTTGGCGATCTGCAGATTCAACATTGGCTGGCGTCGCGCTCGGTTCTTGGCCTCGACGATCTCCTGCGCTTCCTCCTCACCAATGACGCCCAGACTGGTGCGCTTGCCGGTTTCCGTGTCCACGCAGTAGAAAGCTCCGCTGCGGTTGCCCCGACGAATCAAACGGTAGCGTGTTTTCATGTGTCCTTTCACGCAACCGCGACGATAAACGAGGCCGACTCCGTTGTGTCAGCGAGTAGTGGGCGAGCTAACGCCCGTTACGCCGAATTCTCACGGAGTAGGAAAACTGGTGTCCGTTTTGGTGTCCGTTGTGGACCACTCGGCTCCAAACTCGTTGCCACACCCGTGGTTAGATTTGGAGGCGGGTGTCAGAATCGAACTGACGATAGGAGTTTTGCAGACTCCCGCCTTACCACTTGGCTAACCCGCCGATCGCTCAAGGCACGTTCCAGTTGCCGTCAAGCAGCACAGCCTTGTAGGCGTAGCAAGAACGAGGCTTGTGGGGAAGCAAAAAATCGTCTTGCCGCCATATGGTTTCTCAAACCGGTTACATTCGCCACGATCCAGAGGTCCATTGCAGTTTAACCCCGCCTGCAATAAATGCTTCGATATCAACCGATTGGATCGTACCAGTGAGGCCAGTTACCGCGCTGTCGGTAATCTGGTGGGTGGCGTAGCGGTTGAGAGAAAGAGGACAAGCCCAAAGGGCGGTGTCGGTGAAGTGGATCGCCTTCTTGCTGCGGCCTGTCCGACGCCAAGCGCCGCTCGGGTTCTGCCGCTGGGAATCGGAGATGACGCCGAGGCGGGGCAACCGCATGTGTTGAGGCATCCAGGATTTCCCGAGATCGATCAGAAGGCGAACCGCTTTTAATCTTGCCTTTCGGCGAATGCGATTCTCTAATCGGCCCGTCACCTATAAGGAGGCTCCATCATGAAACGCATATTCACGAGCGTCGCGGTTTTGCTGGCGGCGTTGTTCTTGGGATCAGGCTGCGCCACTTCCACCTGTGGTGCCGGAAAAGAAAAGGCTGCGACCGCACCTCCGGCCCAGGTCGTTTCCCCGGCGGTCGCTGCTCCTCAGTAGACGAGCCGGCCTCGCCATCAGCCACACCGGCTTCTACCGCGTACGGCTTGTGCCGTGAACTTGAACTGCGACGCACCGCCGCCTGACGACCTTACCTACCGGCGATCTTTGCGGTACGACGGACCATGTCGTAGAGGCTGTCTTCGGCAAGCATGTAGCCGGTCAACTCCTTCGGCTTGCTGTTGGCAATGACCCGTCGACCGGCCTCGGACTTGTCCAAGTCCACCAAGGCGGCCCGGATCTTTTTCGCCAGGGCCGCGTCCAGTCCGACACGGACCGCGACGGCGTCGTGGGGGATCGGGTCGGTGCTGGCCAGGGTCACCAGATTCTCCGTAGGCACCCCCTTGGACTTTGCGACCGCGAGGGCATCGCCGTAAACGGCGCCCGCGTCGGCCCGGCCTTCCAGGACGGCGGCGATCACCTTATCGTGGCTGCCGGCGAAGATGGTTTCCTTGAAGGAGCTCTCGGGAGTGATGCCCTTTTCGATGAGCAAGGCGCGTGGATAGACGAAGCCGGACGCCGACTTGGGATCCACAAAGGCAAAGCGTTTCCCCCGCAAGTCCGCCAACGATTTCAGGCCGCTGTCCCTGCGGGCGACGATAACCCCGCGATACGTGTCCGTGCCGTTTATGACGCACTGGGCGATAAGCCGGATCTTTCTGCCCCGGACTGCATCCACATAGGCGAAGGGCGAGAAAGTGCCGATGTCCACCGCCCCACTCTCCATCTGGGTACGGAGATCCCCGTAGTCTTTGGCGACGTACAAGACGACCTTCTGGCCGATGCAGTCGGAAAGGTAGGTCATGAGGGGTTCGAACTCGACCCGCATATCAGACTCGCTCAGGACGGGGGTGAATCCGAACTTCAGCTCCCGCCCTGCGGACGGACGAGCGGCGAGCCCCGCGACAAGGACTGCAAGAACCAACAACACAGCCTGACGGTAACGCATCATTCACCTCCTGTTGGTTTTTCTCGTGACAGGTACAGGGACCGGCCAATGCGCCTAGTGGCTATTCGTGGCCGACGGGACCCGAGAATCACAACGGCATGTCGAGTAGTGCTGGAAAATTGCCGCCCAAGGAGGCCCGAAGCCGGAAAAATGCCGAGTGCTCT
>Ga0208820_1001019_pt1 | contig 16920 bp, 20 predicted proteins | sample June2015DPH_16_5_FD_184713 | JGI IMG/M metagenome (GOLD analysis project Ga0208820, IMG submission 184713) | Peatland microbial communities from SPRUCE experiment site at the Marcell Experimental Forest, Minnesota, USA - June2015DPH_16_40... | ecosystem: Environmental > Terrestrial > Soil >...
GCGGCGACGCGGGACATGATCTCGCGCCTGGACACAATCTCGGCGGTTTACGATGCGCGGCTTGACTCGAAGAACAAGATTTGCACCGACACAGAGTCGGGCGCGGGAAATGCCTCGGCGGCGAGTAGCGCCGGGCATGCCGGGACTGGCACGGTCAGCGTCGAGGAACTCAAGCGCGAGATGGCCGGTGCGGCTGCAGTGCCGAGCGCTGAGGGGCTGCTCGATGAATGTGATTGAGCGATTGAGCATGTGCTCTCGCGGTCGAAAGTTGCCGGCGTGACCGATTTCCTTAGCGTTCCGGGCGATTTTATCGGATCGAACTGGTTTGGAAGTTAGGATTGGTTCGCGAGTTGCGTTACTGATCTCTGAGCGACGCAGGCAACTGATAAGTCGCGTGATGAAATTGGAGGATGTCATGAAGAAAATAAACATGGCGCTGAGCGTGGTTATTTTTGCTCTCATTTCGCTGATTCTTGGCAACACGGCGTTGGCCGAGATGCCCCCGGACAACGTGCAAGGAGACTGGACGATTTACTCCACCAGCCTCCAGAACGGCGAGACGATCGTGAAGCACGTCCAAATCGCACAATATGGCAACAGGATCACCGGATACTTTGAAGGCCCGGATCAGTCTGGCCCGATTCAAGGGCGGGTAAATGAACATCACATCGTATTCAGTACTGTAACCCGGACCGTTATTACGTTTCGAGGACAGATCTATGGTGACGACATGTCGGGCCTGTATGGAATTCATGGCAAGCACGCGCCGTGGCAAGCTGTACGTCCGGCAACGGCTGTGGCGCCAGCCCCACCAAGCACTGGGGCGGTCTACCAATCGCAGCCAGTATTGGCGCCTCCAGTAGAACAGACGGTCTATCAAGCTCCAGCGCCGGCTACCGCATTCGCACCTCAACCTGCGGCACAGCCTGAGGGGCAGCCGGCGACGAACTACTCGACGCAAGGCGCGTCGCAAGGCACGTCGGAGCAAGGCACCTCGGGGCCAGAGCCGGCACCTCTGTCCTCGGATCAATTGGACTCGCTGGTTGCTCCCATCGCTCTGTATCCCGATGCGTTGGTGGCACAGGTGCTCGCAGCCGCGACGAATCCAGACCAGATCGCATACGCCGACGACTGGCTGGCGCAGAACAGAAATCTGACGGGCGCGGCTCTGGCGCAAGCTGTAGACCAGCAATCCTGGGACCCCAGTGTCAAGGCGTTGACGCAGTTTCCTTCTGTGCTGGATAACCTGGCGCATAATCTCTCCTGGACCTCGAACCTCGGGCAGGCATTCGCCAATCAACAGGCCGATGTGATGGCGGCAGTGCAAGCGATGCGCTCCAAGGCGCAAGCGGCAGGGACGCTCCAATCCAATTCGCAGATCACGGTCACGCAGCCAACGCCCACGACGATCGTGATTCAACCGGCGAACCCGCAGGTTGTCTACGTTCCGCAATACAACCCGGCCGTGGTTTACGGCGCGCCCGTGGTCGTGCCGCTCTACGTGCCTCCACCGCTGCCGGTAGCTTCTGTTGGTCTTTACTTTGGAACGGGTATTTCGATTGGCGCCGCGTTTGGAGGCGGCGGGTGGAGTGGAGGCTTCGGTTGGGGCTGGCACGCGTGGAATGTCAACTGGGGCAGCGGATGGGGTGGTGGCGGCGGTTCAACCACGATCATCTACAACCACAACACCTACATCAACAACCATACCTGGAACAACAACAACTACAACGGCTATCACCCCTGGGGAGGTGGAGCGGCCGGATCGCAAAATCATGCCTGGTATGGCGCCAACGGCACTTTTCACCCCGACGGTAACTACAAGCCGGGCGAAGACACCCACTATGGCCCCAACGGCGGTTATCACCCGAATGGGTATTTCGGCCCTGACGGCGGCTTTCATCCTGACAAAGGCACGGGGCCGAGCAATACGCCTAACGGTGGAAACAACGGGAATCATGGGCTGATTGGTGGCAATGGTGGAGTGCAGCGCACTGGCGCGGTTTCGAACAATGGTAGCGGTCAACTCCTCAGTCAGAACCGTAACGAAGAAAACCATTTCGCAGGAGCAGAGCAGAACCGCTCCCGCTTCAGCGGAGATGGCGCGACCAATCGCATGGAAAGCAACCGGGGCCGTGGAAGCATGGCGGGACGGAGTCCTCAGCCGCGTATGGCAAGAGAACATGCACCCGCTGAACACCGCTCTTTCGGCGGCGGCGGACGCCGTCGCTAATGGGCCTGAAAAATACGGTCATTCAATAAGGGAAAAAGGCAGATCAGAACTTTCAAAAGGAGATTGAAAATGGAATCGAATGCAAAGAAAACGACGAAGAAGTGGAAGCAGGTTGCAATCGCCGTGCTGGCGCTCGCCGCCTTGGTGCTCGTGACGCTACGACTCGAGACAGAGAATTCGGCGCAAGCCTGGAACACCCAGATTACGTTTCAGTCACCGGCCGATGCCGGGGCCGCGCTGGCCAAGGCGGCGAAGAGCGGCGATGAAGCCGCTCTTGTGGAAATCCTGGGCATTGACACGAAGGTCCTCCTGAGCGCGGGAGACAAAGAAGCAGACAAGGCCGCGTTAAAGGACTTTGCGTCAAAGTACGAGAAGATGAATCGTTGGGTCGACATGACCGACGGCAGTCGCGTGCTCTACATTGGAGCGGACAACTTCGTTTTCCCGGTGCCGCTTGCAGAAAATGCGTCCGGGCAGTGGCACTTCGATGGTGTTGCCGGCGCGGAGGAAGTCCGGGCCCGTGACATCGGGCGCAACGAGCTGTTAGCGATCGACGCCTGCGCCGCCCTGGCCACCGCGCAGGAGATTTACTTCACCAACGGTGGCGCATCGGCTGAATATGCACAACGCATCATCAGCAGTGCGGGCAAACAGGACGGACTCTATTGGCCTGCATCGGAACAGCAGGGTTCGAGTCCGCTTGCTAGTCTCAGCGAATTCCCCAAATCGTCGCTCGCGTCGCTGTCTCCGGATCAGCCTCTGGTGATCGATGGCTACGCACTGCGCATACTCACTGCTCAAGGTGACGACACCCCCGGCGGCGCAAAGAGCCACATCGTGAAGGGAAAGATGACCGGCGGCTTCGCCATTCTGGCCACACCCGTTAGGTACGCAGAAACCGGCATCATGACCTTCATGACGAACCAGGATGGAGTGGTCTACGAGCGCGATTTGGGCCCGGATACGGCGAAGATCGTGGCATCGATTCAGGAATTCAATCCGTCCGACGATTGGTCGCCGGTGCAGTAAGTGGAGATCTCCGACGTTAAGAAATCGGACAGGAGCTTTTCTATGCGCTATAAATGGCTACGCTCGAGTTTCTTCTCCCGCCACCGCATCGAAATGGCTGAAGAAGGCTTTTCTTCGCTGCCAGCACTTGTGATAGCCGATGACAGCACGAGAACACACGTTAGAAGGGGCAAGAACGTTCGGATGGTGGCCTCACTCTTCACGGTTGCGACTTGAGCAGGAACGATACACGCCTGCAGCAGGCATGAGTCGAACGCAACCTGCAGAAAAGGAAAGCTGTTACGGAGGCGATGTTGACCAGATGACGATTTAAGTGCTGGAAGGCGCCGGGCCCGTGCTATATTTCAAGCGCGCCGAGCCGGTGCTTCAACACCGACCCGACGCTAACCAGACTGCCTGTACAGAGGCGAGTCGTGGCTGAGATCAATCCTACCGGATTTCCCTCTTCCATCTTTTCCTCTGTCGGCAGTTCAATAACGGAGGAAACACACATGCAACGCAAGCGAGAGCAATCAGGCACAACCGTCAGAATCGGCGGTTACTGGTGCGTTCGTTACGCTGACTGGCGAATCGAAGATGGCGTGCGTATTCGCAAACAGGGTCTCACCTACAAACTCACCGCGATTCTGGAGGAGCACCAACGCCTCAAGCGACCCCCGAAGTACGTCGAGACACTCCAGGAGGAGTTCATGAAGACCGTGAACGCCTCTACTGGGCGCCCCGAAATGTGCAGTACGATCGCCCAGTTCGTGGATGAAAACTGGCTCCCCTTCCATCCGCGAGCACGATTCGAGCTCGACCGTCACAACCTACACGTATTACTGGACGCACCTGCTCAAGCCGCGCTGTGGCAACAAGCTGCTACGCGACTACACGACGCCGGAAGCGGAGCAAATGCTGCACGAGATCGGCCGTCATCACCCGGAGATGAAGAAAGCGACTCTGCATATGCTTCGCAGCGTCCTTTCTGGCATCTTTAAGCGTGCGATCGGCCAGGGATGTCGGCCCGGATACAACCCGATCCGGGAAGTTACTCCGCCGAAGGGGCTACCCTCCGCGGAGACCTACGCTTACACCTTGGAGGAGATACGGCAACTGCTGGGCGCGATCAGCGACGAGGTCACGCGACTGATCATCGCTCTCGCCGGCTACGTCGGGCTGTCGAAGAGCGAGATTCAAGGTCTGACGTGGGAAGCCTATGACGCGGAGAGTGGTGAGATTAAAGTGATCTCCGGCGTCGTCAACGGCAAGTGAGGCGATCCAAAAACGAAGGCTCGCAAAGCCAGCGTGCCTCTTATCCCGTCTGTGCGCGAGCTGCTGGACTGCTGGACTTGTACCATCTTCGGCTCGGCAATCCTTCGACCGGTGTCATGTTCGCGACAGAGGTCGGTACTCCAGTCGACTTAAAGAATATCTTCACCCGGCGAATCGAACCCGTTCTGAAAGCGTGCGACGAGTGCGGAAAGGTCGTGGAGAAACACGGAGACGAGGAGCATGAATTTCATTCGCGCAAGGACCTGGTCGAGTGGCATGGCTGGCATGCATTTCGTCGAGGACTTGCAAGCAACCTCAACGAACTCCACGTGCCAGATCTGACCATTCAGCGGATCCTTCGACACAGCAACGTAGCGACCACTCGGAAGGCATACATCAAGATCCGAGAGGACGGAGTGACTGCTGGCATGGCACAGATGGAAGCCGAGATCCGCAGAGCGCAAACGTTGCAGGTGAGAACCGAAACTCAGAAGGCTGAAAGGCCCAACTGACGCGGGTTTCGAGGGTGATTTTCTTAATCATCCACTAATAAACATAAACGCGTTGCGCCAGCGATGGTAAGTGATTGAAAGAACTGGTGAGCGCGGCAGGATTCGAACCTGCGACCCATGCCTTAAAAGGGCATTGCTCTACCAACTGAGCTACGCGCCCACGCTTTGTATTCTATCAGTTGCGGACTGGGGCAGAATCTTCCGTTCCACACCTATTCCACAACTCTCCAAGAAACGACCTTGCGCGGCGACCATTTCGTCGGTCACGACCCGTGCATATCTGTCGAGCATGATCTGCGGGTTCTTCCAGCGCAAGCTGCCCTGCGCCGTCTTCAAGTCAGTCTTGGCGACGCTGACCATCCACGTCGCCAGTGAGGACCTAAACGAATGCAGACCGAACCGTTGACCATCGGCTATGACCGCGCCAACTTTGAGCGCGGCAGGACGAAGATAGTCTGTGACGAAGATGCCAGCCGACATTGGGATTCTCCCGTGCATCTTGAGCGAAGGGAAAATCCAATCGCTGTCCGATGCGTGCGGCGAAATCTTGCGCCACTCACCCAAGAAATGGAGCAGCGTCGGATGACATGCAACCGGGGCTTTGGAGCGTTCTGTTTTCGGTTCGTCCAAGTTTGCAGCCGACCAGCGACGAAGCACGTGTATCAATCCGTCCCTAATGTCTCCCCATCGCAGACCAACGGCTTCGGACGCACGCAAGCCAGTGCAGGCAACGAGCAGCACCAGCACCTTGTGGAGGGGGTTTCCCAACGCGTCTATGATCCGCATCGTGTCGGAGGGCGGCACGATCACTGGCTCATAGTCCGACTTCATTCCCTTGAGACGCCAACCACGTGCAGGATTGGATACGCAAACTTGAGTTTCCCGACTTCTCTTTCCTTCGCTACAACATAGCCTTTCTGAAAGGTGACAAGGCAGGAATGCAGCGAGAAGCGGCACAGGCACGGGGAAAGGCCGGATTGCAAGACTGGATGTCGAACTCGGACGCCTTGGTGTTGGCATATTCCGCTCATTTGGAAGAAGCGAGAAAGAGGTCACGACAGGCGACGGAGTTTGCTCAGCAGGAAGATCATCGGGAAACGGCAGCTCTTTTTGAAACACAGTCGACACTGCGGGAAGCCTTTTTTGGAAATGTGGACGCAGCGAAGCAAAGAGCTACGGCGGCACTGGCACTCTCCAAAAGCCGAGACGTGCAGTACGCAGTCGCCTTTGCGCTCGCTACTTCGGGGGATTATTCCCGATCTCAAACACTTACGGACGATCTGTCCAAACGTTTCCCGGAGGATACTACGGTCAGATTCATCTACATGCCGACGCTCGGTGCACTTCTGGCTCTGAAGCACGGCGAGCCTGTAAGGGCGGTCGAATTGCTTCAAACCGCCATGCCATATGAGGTGGGATATTTTGGCAACCTCTATCCTGCGTATGTGCGTGGCGAAGCCTACATAGCCGCACGCCAAGGCCGGGAAGCTGCCGCTGACTTCCAGAAGATTCTCGACCATCGCGGGAGTGTGCTCAGCGATCCTATCGGCGCATTGGCTCATCTTCAACTCGGCCGCGCTTACGAGATGGCAGGTGATCCCGCCAAGGCGAAGGCTGCGTACAAAGATTTCCTTGGGCTTTGGAAAGACGCCGATCCCGACATCCCTATCCTGAAGCAAGCCAGGGCGGAGGACGCGAAGCTGCAATGAAACTCGCGCAGACTTCGTTACTGCGGTTGCGGTCCTGCGCGTTCAAGAAGGTATACCGGGCGAACCAGCAGAATCCGAAATTCCGGGTCAATGGAGTCAGCCGTTTGCGGGCGCTCTGGCGGAAGCCTTTCTGACCAGTGCTTGATTCTGTTGGCTTTGGCGATCTTTTCGCTTCTGGTGCGTGGGGGGCGATAAGTGCTATGGCGATATTTCGCCAGTGATCAGTCCAACTTCCGATCGCCATCTTCGTAGATGCTCTTGAGGTCTGCTGTGCGGTGCTCCGTTAAGGTCGTCAGACACTGTGAGTAGATCATTGGTGCCATGCTACCCCCTTCGTACTGCTGCGAAGCCGCCTCGCACTGAATGTCCCGATAAGAAATCCAAGTGCGCTCAGCTTCTCTCAGGTTTGCTATCGCCGTTTCCTCGTACTTTATCTGTTTCTGATCGCCTTGCTTTTGCGCCCGTGCCAGATCGTCGGTCATGTACTGCACCGCCTTGTGATAGACCTTGTTCAGATGCGCGTCCGCGTCCTTGTACTGAAAGGCGGCACAATCAGCCATTTGACGCCGACTTATCGGCTTCTCGTCGCACGGATTTTGCGTTGGCGCTGCCTGTTGTGCAACCGCGAGGTGTGGGAAGAATGGAAACAGCAGAAGAAAGGCCACGGTTTTCATGGTTCAATGATAGCTGTTGAGAACAACCGATTTCACGTTTTGTCCGCCAGCAATTCAACGCCAAGGCGATTTGCACCAACTGACTGACTTGAAAAGGTTCTTGTTCTTGCCGATAGTCGCATTCGCCCATGCCAAAGAGCACAATTAACTTCGACACGGTGCGGAAGATCGGTTTGGCGCTGCCCGGCGTGGAGGCGAGCACAGCCCACGGGTCACCCGCGCTCAAGATTCGCGGAAAACTGCTGGCGTGCGTGCCTACTCACCATTCGGCTGAGCCGGGTTCGCTTATGGTTCGCGTTGGCTTCGACGACCGCGCCGAACTGCTCGCAGCCGCTCCCGACGTTTACTACATCACCGACCACTATCTCAACTACACAGCCGTACTGGTTCGCCTGTCCCGCGTCACACCCGATATCCTGAGGGACTTGCTCGGTATGGCTCACAAGTTCGTGACCGCACAGGAGACACGGCGTCCGCCAAATCGGAACCGCCGCAAGCCTGTCTGACTCTGACTCTGAAGCAAGCCAAAGCCGAGTACGCGAGGCTGCAATAATCGGGCTTCGATGCGTTGACCTTTGTTTGCGTCCGACCTAGTATTTCCGCCAATGGCAACTTCCTCCCAGCTTGTCGCTACGCGGAGGCGAGCATGACGCGACTCAGCTTCGCTTTCGTGGTGCTGTTTGTTGGAACGTGCTCCTTGTTCCTGCGAGCGGGTTTTGCCCAACATGAACATCCTGCGGGCGACACAGCAAGACTCGGCAAGGTCACCTTCCCGGTTTCCTGTGCTCCATCGGTTCAGCAGCAATTCAGCAGCGCAGTGGCGATGCTTCATTCTTTTTGGTACGAGAAAGCCCGCGATACTTTCGCTGGTGTAGCCGAGAAAGACCCAACGTGTGGCATGGCGTACTGGGGAATCGCCATGACCTATTACCATCCCATCTGGCAACCGCCCGGGTCCGCTGACCTCAAGGCGGGCGGCACCTTCATGGACAAGGCAAAGCTGGTCGGTGCAAAGACACAGCGAGAGCGGGACTACATCGCCGCCATCGAGACGTTTTACAAGGACTCAGACAAGTTTGACCACGCCAGTCGCGCACTGGGTTATGAACGAGCGATGGAACAGGTTCAATCGCGTTACCCAGACGACCATGAAGCTGCAATCTTTCATGCCCTCGCACTGCTCGCCACTGCACCCCCCAATGACGAGACCTATGTGAATCAGAAGAGGGCTGGCGCGATCTTGGAGCCACTGTTTGCCGAAGAGCCAGAGCACCCCGGCATAGCCCATTACATCATCCACGCGTATGACTATCCGCCACTGGCGCAGAGAGCTTTGGACGCGGCAAGACGTTATGCCAAAATCGCGCCCGACTCACCGCACGCTCTGCACATGCCTTCGCACATCTTTACTCGGCTCGGTTTATGGCAGGAGTCTATTGATTCCAATCTAGCATCCGTAGCCTCGGCGAAGAAAAACAACGCGCCGGAGGACGAGCTTCATGCAAAGGACTACTTGATCTATGCCTATCTCCAAGGTGCTCAGGATCGCGAGGCACGAGAGGCGCTGGAAGCACCGCCTTCGGGACGGCGCGATGATCCACAGCACTTTGCTTGGCTCTACGCTATGGGCACGTCTCCTGCTCGATATGCGGTTGAGCGACATCAGTGGGCGGAAGCGGCTGCGCTGGCAGTGCCACCCGATACGTTTCCGGGCGGGCGCTGGGCATGGACGGAGGCGAATTTGCACTTCGCACGTGCCCTTGGTCTGTCACATACCGGAAAAACCGAAGCTGCCCGAACGGAGGTACAGAAGCTTGCATCGCTTCGTGACACGCTTACCGAAGTCAACGATAAATACTGGGCAGATCAGGTGGAAATCCAGCGCGAGAGCGCAGAGGCTTGGATTAGGCTGGCTGAGAGCAGGAGGGAGGAAGCTCTCCGGCAGATGCGTTCTGCCGCTGAGCACGAAGACGCTACTGACAAGCACCCTGTCACCCCCGGAGTCATCCTGCCCGCTCGCGAACTGCTTGGGGAGATGTTGTTGGAACTGAACAAACCTGCCGAGGCGATGGTGGAGTTTGAAGCTACGCTACGCACGTTCCCAAATCGCTTCAACTCGCTCTCCGGTGCTGCACGCGCCGCCAAGCGTGCAGGCGATGACGCGAAGGCGAAGACCTACTACGCCAAGCTCCTGTCCATGTGCGAACACTCCGATGGAGACCGCCCGGAGCTTGAAGAAGCGCGTACCCTGTTAGCCGAGAGATGAAGCTACTTTCTCCCTGTGAGGCGCTGATGCACTGCTCCTTTAGGAGGGTCACCATGCGACCAGAACGGGCATTGAAGGTCGTGCTTGTATTGGTGGGATTACTCTTTACGGCAATGGTCTATCCCTTGGTGCTGTTTGTGAAGCAAGAGCCAGCGTTGGCGATGATGATGAGCCTTTACGTCACGCTCGGTATTTTCTTGATAATGGCAGCCCGAAACCCATCGGCGAATCGGAGCCTGATCGCCTTCACGGCATGGTCGAGCTTTGCCCACGCTGCCGTGATGTCGTTCTAAGCTTTTCGAAATCTGATCGCACACGGGGAACTGATCGGGTCGGCTGTGCTCGTCGTCATCGGTGTAACCCTGCTCGCGCTGGCTCCGGCGAAACAGCCAGTCGAGTGACCTTCTGCGGCGGTGGCGTAGGCTCGCCTCAGCATGGACGGAGCAGTGTTCAAGGGACAACGAACTCGCAGAACAGACTGGAACCGTCTACCTCGGTGATGCGGGGTGTGACTTCCAGACGGGCAGCAAGCTTCTCAAAACTCCGCCTATCCGCAGTTGTTGCGCGAAAACCGTCCTTGCAGACAATTCTTCCGTTGCCTGTAGCTTGGTAATCGATCTCGCCGATCAGATGGTGTGCGGACTGAATTTCAAACCATTCCAGTCGATGCTCCCAGAATTGAGGAGTGTAGCTCGAAAACATCACGAGCCCGCCTGATCGGGTCACCCGAATCGCCTCTCGGAAAAGCTGCTGCTGATCAACCGCGAAGGCACAAATGCCATTCTGAACGCAGATAGTCAAATCAAAGGCGCGGTCGCGAAAGCCCATTTGAACGGAGTCCATGCAGGCAAGGCATAGCGATGGTTTGCGTCCCAGACATTCCAGTGCCATGCGGAGGCTGGACGGCGACGTATCGATTCCGAACGCCACGCGCACTCTGGGAAGAAGCCGCTCAAGAACCCGTCCATAGCCACAACCCAGTTCCAAGGCGAGCGTGGAGGACGTCGTTTTTGCAAGGACGAACTCGATCTCCGCTTCAAGGTACGCTTTGGTGCGAGGCGGAGCGAGATCATAGCAAGCGCGGAGACGTTCGGCAGCAAGCCTCTTAGTGTAGTAGCCGGGCATGGCGCGATCTCGCCATAATATAAGGAATACCGCTCCTGCCTGTCGCCCTCGTTGACTTTGCCTTCTCCTCATCCCTACCATTGCAACCTGAGTTTCGCGCTCATGATCAACCAAACCATCTCGCACTACCGCGTCGTCGAGAAACTGGGTGGCGGCGGCATGGGCGTGGTCTACAAAGCCGAAGATGTGAAGCTCGGTCGCGCTGGACGCGCTGGGCGAGGCGGCGTCCAAGCTGCGCGGCGAGTTGGGCGAATCGCTGGCTACGGTGCAGAAGTTTGATGTTCCGCTGGAACAGGCCACCACGTCTTCGCTCGAAGCTCTGAAGGCGTACAGCCTTGGACGAAAGGCACAGAACGAGAAAGGCCACGTCGCAGCCCTGCCTTACTTTCAGCGTGCCATCGAGCTTGATCCGACTTTTGCCATGGGCTACAGGGCAGTGGGCACCGCCTACTTCGGTCTCGCCGAGCTAGGGCGGGCCAGCGATTACTACACCAAAGCATTCCAGTTGCGGGACCATGCCAGTGAGCGGGAAAAGCTGCCGATCACCGCCGACTACTATCAGAATGTGACCGGAGAACTGGATAAAGCGGCCCAGACGTATCAGGAGGAGATTGAGAACTACCCGCGAGAATACCGAGCACATCTCGATTTGGGCAATGTGTACGATGAGCAGGGACAGTATGGGCGGGCTGCCGAGTCGTATCGCGAAAGCCTCCGCCTCGCCCCGGATAATGTCGACCCCTACGTAGACCTTGTCAACAGCCTGCTCTCCTTGCAGCGCTTCGACGAAGCCCGGCAGATCATCCGCGAGGCGCAGGCGCGAAAACTCGATGATCCCATACTCCACCAAGCTCTCTACGGTCTTGCCTTTCTCGGGGCCGACTCCGGGGGGATGGCAGAACAGCAGCAGTGGCTTGCAGGCAAGCCCGATTATGAGCACTTTGGACTGGCCCTCGCATCCGACACCGAGGCGTATGCGGGTCATCTCGGCAGGGCACGGGAACTGACCAAACGGGCTGCGGACTCCGCCATCCGGGCCGACAGCAAGGAAACTGGGGCGCTATGGCAGGCGATTGCTGCCCAGCGGGAAGCGACTTACGGCAATCCTGCGGAAGCCCGACAGACAGCGGCAGAGGCTCTGAAGCGGGCTACGACGAGTCAGGGCGTCGAGAGCGAAGCTGCGCTGGCGTTTGCCATGGCGGGCGATACGGCACGAGCCGAGTCCTTGGCGCAAGACTTGGGGAAACGCTTCCCGCTGGACACCCAGATGCAGTCGCTTTGGCTGCAAGCGATTCAGGCACAATTGGCGTTGGACAGAAAGAATCCGACTGCTGCCGTGAACGCCCTGCAAGCTGCTTCACCCATCGAGTTGAGGCAAATTGTATTCGTCGCCAATATTTCCTGCCTCTATCCGACGTATGTGCGCGGAGCATACTTGGCAGCCGGACAAGGCGCTCCTGCCGCCGCCGAGTTTCAGAAGATTCTCGACCACAGTGGCATCGTCTGGAACTGCTGGACGGGAACGTTGGCGCATCTGGGAGTGGCGCGAGCCAACGCTTTGCAGGCGAGAACGTCGCAAGGAGCGGATGCCGACCTCGCCCGCGTTCGGGCGCTCGCTGCCTACAAAGATTTCCTCGCGCTCTGGAAAGACGCCGACCCCGACATCCCCATCCTGAAGCAAGCCAAGGCTGAGTACGCGAAGCTGCAATAACGCCTTTCGACCCGTCACAAGGAACCGAACAAGTTTGGCAATACCTCCCCTGCTTTGCCCAAGCAGCTACCTGAGCGGCGGCCAAGCGTGCGATCAGCACGAACTGGCGACCCGAGTCCAAAACTCAGTTTTCGCGGGAGTGGTTGAATTTATACGTGCGGCGGGTGAAACACGCACACAGAAGCACGACGAAGGCAATGTAGAGGCCGATGCAGAATTCGACTTCATGAGCGAACTCGTCCACCGAAGATTCTTGATGACGCAGTTTCTTGGCGAGATCGGCCTGCTCGTCTGCCGCATAGCTGGCAAACTCCGCATCCTTGTCGTAGATGCCGTTGGCGTGAGCCGCAGCAACCCAGAATTCACGTGTAGCCGTAGCATACAGAGCCTTCACAGCGGCATCCTGATTGGCTGTCATCTCTGGTGCAACCGCATCGTAGAAGATCGACGTGTTGCGGGGCACAAAATCCGCATCCGTGCACTTCGCCGACGCCAAGCACATGCCCGTGTACCAGTTGCCCTGAAAGTCCGCGGGGACCGTCCGCTCGTAATCCGTCTGCTCCAAGAACGATACGAGCACCACGGGAGCATTCGGCATATTGGGCAGGCGGCTAAAGTCGCCCTTCGCTTCTTTCAGCCGTTCAGTCAGGCTCACCATGTTGCAGGAAGCGGCGATGTATGCCGACTGGAAAGCATCGCTCTTTTCTTCAAGCCAGTTGTCGGCAAACATGGTTCGCTTCTTGAGGTCCTTGCTGGTGGTTGGGCAGCCCCACACCAGCTCTGCCTTATCGCTATCGAGGAACTGGCTGCCCCGCTTCACGACGGTAGGATAAGCGGTTTTGTTCACGAAGGAAACACGGTAGGTGGACTGCTCCGTGGCAAAGTTCTTCGTCCATTCCGCACGGTTGTCGCGGGCATTCATCAGCCAAACGGTGATGGAGATAAAAACGGCCAGATGCACAGGCCGACGAAGACGAACATCTTGAGCCCACAAGCACGTGCAGTGGGTAAAAATTGAGGGGTCTTGCAGCGACTTGCGGCGGCTCCCATGGTGTGAAAGTCGTTGAGTTTCCGTGCATCCAAAGATTAAAAGGGCATTGCTCTACCAACTGAGCTACGCGCCCATCCCTGTCCAAATAGTTTACCATTGGCCCTACAGCAAGACCTTTGATGGTTCTGACAAGAATGGAGCGAACAGCAACCAAAATAAAAATTAGGATGCCCGCAACGCCAGCGAGGCAGGTATAGACTGGACCCAGTGCGAATCGCATGACGCAAGTCTCAGGAGACGGGCACCTCATCGGCGTGGATGTCGGCGGCACCAAAGTCGCTGCTGGTCTGGTAAATGCAGCAGGTGAAATCACCTACCAAACGCGGACACCGATGGTGGCAAATGATGCCGCCGCCGGTTTAGCAGCTGTAATCTCAGCCATCAACTCCGTACGAGCCGCCAACAATTCTCACTTCGAGAACGGCCTGATTACCGGCATCGGCATCTGCGCTCCGGGCCCTCTCGATCCGCGGAGTGGCATCGTGATCAACCCTCCGAATCTCCCGGGCTGGCGCAATTTCCCGCTGGCCGCAGAAATATCGAAGACCTACAGTTTGCCCGTTCGTGTCGACAATGACGGCAACGCCGCCGCATTGGCGGAAGCCTTGTGGGGAGCTGGCCGCGGCTTTCGCAACGTTTTCTGCGCCACGATCGGCACCGGAATTGGGACCGGCATTGTGTTCGATGGCCGCATTTATCATGGCCGGACCGGTGCGGCCGCGGAAGGTGGTCACAATACGATCGACTATCGTGGCCCGCGCTGCGGATGCGGCAAGCTGGGCTGTATCGAAGTTCTGGCGTCCGGCCCGGCGATCGCTCGCAGGGCTGCGGAAAAAATTGCTAAGGAGGGCCGTGCCTCTTTGATGTTGGACCAAGCCGGAGGCCGTCTTGATCGCATCACTAGCGAGATGGTCGGCAAGGCTTATGAGGCAGGGGATTTGCTGGCCAAAGAGGTTTTACAGGAAACTGCGCTGCTCCTGACCGTGTGGCTGGGAAATATCGTGGATTTGCTCGAGCCCGATGTGATGATCATTGGTGGGGGCGCCGGCGCTATGCTGCGACCGTTCTTTGGTGAAATACGGGAACGACTGCCAAGCTGGTGCGTGAATTCGCATTGCCAGGAAGTTCCGCTACTGGCTGCGCATTACGGCGCAGATGCTGGCATTGCTGGAGGGGCAGCTCTCTGTCGTTGACGGCGTCGCTAGCGCGGCCTCGAGCAGCGCCGACGATCTGCGTTTCTCATCATGCTCGTGCTTTGACGGTCATGGCTTCCCAAATCCCCTTCGATTTGAGAATGAGTTCGACCGCTTCGCGGACTGCGCCGTGGCCCGCGAGTGCTTTCGTCGTGTAGTGCGCGGCTGTTTTCACCTCGGAGACGGCGTCGCCGACGGCGACGGCAAGGCCAACGCGGCGCATTAAAGGAATATCGGGCAGATCATCGCCGATATAAGCCACGGCAGAATCGGAGACGCCTACCTTTGCGAGAATTTCTTCGTACGCCGGCATCTTCAGCGGTTGCTTCATATAAATGAAGTCCATCTTCATCTCGCGAGCGCGGCGGAGCAGCGCCGCACTCTCACGACCGGTAATGCATCCCGTACGCAGCCCCGCAGTATGCGCGAGGGTCAGTCCTTGGCCGTCGTGCGCGTCGAACGTCTTGATTTCAAGGGCGGTGCCATCGGTTTGCGAGAGCAGCGTAACGCTACCGTCGGTCATCGTGCCGTCCACATCCATGAGAAGCAGTTTGATTTGCGTGGCACGTTTCTTGAGTGCGGGAGATATTTTGAGAAGACCAGCCAAAGACGCCTCCAAATGAAAACATAAGGAACAGTGAGTCTAAGACAAAAGCCAGTCACGTGGCCACCTGAACGGTCTCGCAACTTCAACCAGTCGACCCGCAATGTGATTCGTATCACAAGGCGTCGTGATTTCGACCACGGTTTTGATTAGGCTTCTGAGGAGAAAATCGCAGAACCCAACCGCTTCTGCAAGCGGATGAGAGGCGACCTGCTTGCGATAACATTTCCATCCTCAGAGGAGTTGCTGGAAGGCAATTATCTCTGAAAAACGAATGATGACGTGGAGTCGAGAATGGAAAACGAATATAAGCACCGCGTGGTAGCTTGGTGGAGCTCAGGCCAGACAGGGCTTGCCAAATCCGATTCGGCCCCGAATGCCATCCATTTCGCGGCGCCGCCGCAGTTTGGTGGCCTCGAAGGCAGGTGGACCCCCGAAGATTTACTAATGAGTGCGGTTGCGAGTTGTTACACAACCACATTCCATGCCATCGCCGGAAGCTCGAAATTCGATTACACCGACTTGGAGGTTGAGGCCGAAGGGATCGTAAGCAAGACTGGAACCGGTTACAGCTTTAGCGAGATTGTTCTTCGTCCCAGCCTGACAATTCCCAATGAAGACAGTCGCCAGCGGGCAATTGCTCTTCTGCAAAAAGCCAAGGAGTTATGTCTGGTGTCGCGGGCGCTGGCAACCGCACAAACTTTCGAGATTAAGATTAGGATCGGCAGGCAAACCGCTGTATAGATCGCAGTCGGTGCCGTAACGAGATTCGAAATCCGTGAGGGGAACCAGCTCCGTCGAACCTCAGAAGTCTTCTCCCGAGGACGGGTGTTTCCGGTAGGGAGAGAATTTAGCGAGGCGAACTGGCAGGCACGGTTTGCTTGGCTTTTTCGGCTTCCAATCTGCGGATTGTCGTTCGGAGCCAGTCGCCGAGTGCGGTCTCAATCTCCAGCTGCGTCCCCGTGCGGTACAAATTCTCAAGAGTCTCTCCACTCAAAGACAGTGGGATGTGGAGGCAAGGAGTTTGTTCCTTGCGCGCGTCCTCAGGAACAAATTGCATCAGAAGACATTCGCTGCACGGTTCGCGATCCTTCGAATTAAAGTTCATGCATGTGGGAGAATCTTCGAAAACGAACCGCGGCCGCCAGGATTCACGCGGCAATCGACCGTAACCGCCTTGCTCAAGGAATTCCAGTTCGAACTTCAGTACATCCAGCAGGTTGCGATTGTCCGTCGGCATAAGCCTACCTCCCGCCATTTTGGTCTCCGGTTTCAAATGACGCCGTGATCCTCATCACAGTTTGTCGTGAGGACCGTCACGCGTGCTGCGCATATCAATATTAACTCAGAGTTGTCTCCGGAAAACGGGACAAACATGCACGTGTGACCGGGGTCACAGAACCTCCTCGCTCAGAGAGTTCAATATTGCAACAGCTTTGATGTATCCTCGTTCCTGATGTTGCGGCAAAAATTTGACTGGAGCTCAAAATGAAGAGAATCGATCTTAAAGTGTTTACGATTGCAATGGCAATTGCTGTTGTCTTAAGCGTTTCCTTGTCTGC
>Ga0208820_1001023_pt1 | contig 16876 bp, 14 predicted proteins | sample June2015DPH_16_5_FD_184713 | JGI IMG/M metagenome (GOLD analysis project Ga0208820, IMG submission 184713) | Peatland microbial communities from SPRUCE experiment site at the Marcell Experimental Forest, Minnesota, USA - June2015DPH_16_40... | ecosystem: Environmental > Terrestrial > Soil >...
CGTCGCCAATGTTCGCTCCGGGAGCAATGCCAAGGCCGCCAACCTGCGCGGCGCAGGCGTCAGAGATGTAGTCGCCGTTCAAATTGGGCGTGGCCAGAACGCTGTATTCATCGGCTCGCGTCACAATCTGCTGGAAGATGGAGTCGGCAATGCGGTCGTTGATCATCAGCTTTTTCTTCCAGACGCCTTTGCCGTGCGTGGCGTAGATGGAATCGAGACAGTCTTTCACTTCTTTGTAGATAGTCTGGCGATAGTCTTCTTGGGCGAACTCCAGGCCGGGTTCGATGAGGCTCGCGTTCTCCTCGACCGTGATATCCGGCTTCTTGTCTTTGTTGTCGATGATCCAGCTCTCACGCTCGGTGACGACTTTGTCGCGGAACTCCTCGGTGGCGAGATCATATCCCCACTTGCGGAACGCGCCTTCGGTGAACTTCTGGATGTTGCCTTTGTGGACGAGAGTGACCGCTTTGTTCTTGTTTTCGAGAGCATGCAGGATGGCCATGCGCACCAGGCGCTTGGTACCGGTCACGGAAATCGGCTTGATGCCGACGCCGGAATCGAGGCGGATCTGCTTCTTGCCCCCTTTCAACATGTCTTTATTGAGGAACGCGATCAGTCGGTCGCAATCGGGCGTGCCTTGTTCCCATTCGATGCCGATGTAAACGTCTTCCGTGTTTTCGCGGAAGATGACAATATTCATGCGCTCGGGATGCTTCACGGGCGACGGCACACCCGCGTAGTACTTCACCGGACGCACGCAGCCGTAGAGATCGAGGATCTGGCGCAGGGCGACGTTGAGGGAGCGGATGCCGCCTCCGACAGGCGTGGTCAGCGGGCCTTTGATGGCGACGCGAAACTCGCGGATGGCGCTGACGGTGTCGTCGGGCAGCCAGTTCTGAAAGCGAGCCTTGGCTTTCTCGCCGGCAAAGACTTCGTACCAGGCCACGGAACGCTTACCGTGGTACGCCTTTTCGACAGCGGCGTCGAAGACGCGGACGGACGCCTTCCAAATATCGCGGCCCGTGCCGTCTCCTTCGATGAAAGGGATGATGGGGTGATCGGGAACGCGGTACTTGCCGTTGCTGTATTCGATCTTCTGCCCGTTGGATGGGAGAGGGACTCCATTGAACGACGCCATGCACTGCCTCCAGAATTTGGGAATGACCAATCATTATAAAGAATATTCAAAGAAGTGGGGTGTGACGCACCTCACAGTGGGGTGGGTGTTCGCGACTGCATTGCGAGCGCGCTGCCGCGTCGCCGGCCCGCGCGCAAAAGAGACGCGACAAGCCGGGTCTCACCCAGTCCGCATTAGCGTTCGATCTTTACAGACTTGACCACTACGTCTTTGTTGGGACGGTCCTGACGGTTCTTGGCGACTTTCGAGATTTTTTCCACGACTTCGTAACCTTCGACGACCTCGCCGAAAATTGTGTGTTTGCCGGTGAGCCAGTCGGTGTTGGCGACGGTGATGAAAAACTGCGATCCGTTGGTGTTGGGACCAGAGTTGGCCATCGCCAGCTTTCCCGCCTTGTCAAAACGATGTGGCGAACCTTTGGTTTCGTCTTCGAACTGGTAGCCCGGACCGCCAAAACCGCTGCCCATCGGGTCGCCGCCCTGGATCATGAAGCCGGGAATTACCCGATGAAAAATAGTCCCGTGGTAAAGGGGGTCAGTGGTCTTTTTGTGGGTAGTGGGATGCGTCCACTCGCGCTTGCCTTCGCTCAGTTCGACGAAGTTGGCGACGGTCTTGGGGGCCTCCTTTTCAAACAGGCGGCAAACGATGCTGCCCTCGCTGGTTTCGAACACGGCATAGGTTCCGGGTGTGCGGGTCATAGTCTCCTCGAATTCCTAAATTGATTTTGTTTACATGGCTTCCTTCCCGCCAGCCAATGGTTTAGGCGCGGTCTAGGGCTTGGCGGTGGAGGCACCGGCGCCATGGATTTCGATGTGCGTGATCTTGACGGCGTGGACCGGACTTTCGCCGTTCGTGGGCATGCGAGCGATTTTCTTCACCAGTTCGACCGCCGCGTCATCGCACTGCCCGAAAATGGTATACCCGCCATTGAGGCTGGGGTACGGCACTTCGGTGACAAAGAACTGCGAGCCGTTGGTGTCGGGTCCGGCGTTAGCGTAGGCGAGTCGTCCGGGGCGATCGAACTTGACGCTGGGCGAAGTCTCATTCTTGAATTTGTAGCCGGGATCGCCCGTGCCGTTGCCGGCGGGATCTCCACCCTGAATCATGAATTGGGGAATCACGCGGTGGAAGATGGTGCCGTCATAGAGTGGGACGCCGTGCTTTTTCACATGGCCGATGGGGCTGGTCCAATCCTTCGTGCCCTCAGCCAGGCCGATGAAATTCTCGACTCCGATCGGGGCAACTTTCGGAAACAGCGTGCAATGGAGGTCGCCGGCCGAGGTGTGGATGATGGCAGTGGGGTCGGCCTGTGCGGCGCCGAGCAGGGAGGTGGAGATTATCACGACAAGCGTCTGCATTAGAGTTCGCATGGAGGCTCCTGTAAGGTTTTTTGGCAATCTCTGATTGTACGACAAAGGGTTGCACGACAACGATAGGATGACAAAATCGTCAGGATCTCAGTGTCGACGAAACTGAGACGCTATCCAAGGTGCTGCGGGATTTGCTATGGAGCGACGGGCGTCCTCGCCCGTCCGGAGGGCGCATCGGGACACGCGAGACGCCCGTCGCTCTATCGAATCACTCATCCTGCCGTCAAGGCGGAGAGCGCTTGCTGGACGCACTGCTCAAGCGATTGATCAGTGGAGATCACTGTTTTGGGATAGGAGATAAGTTCAAAGCGGTCTTTCATTTCCAGGTAGAGCGCGAACGATCGATTCTGCGCTGGGTGCGACGGATCAGGTTCAAGATCCAGACGCCGCCGAGCGGATTCATCGGAACATGTGCACTCGATGATCGTCCAGGGCTGAGCGAGCTCGCGGGCGAGTGCCAGAACGCGGTCGATCTGATAGCGGCGGGAAAAGGGGCGGCCGTCGAGAAAGATTTTACGAGCGGGAGTTTCTTGCAGCAGGAAGCGGGCAGCGTCGAGCATGACCTCCATCACGAAGTCGTCTTGCTTGACAGAGTATTCGATATCTTCTGGCGAGAACAGGGCGGCGCGAATCTCGTCTTTGCTAAGAATAGCGCCAGCGCCTTGCGTGTGGCGCAGCAGTTCGCGAGCGAGCGTAGTTTTGCCGGTTCCGGGAAGGCCAGCCATGAGAACAATCATTCTGTGGAGAGTGTAGCGGAGACAGCGTTCAGTTCAAGTTTTAACTCGAGGCTCAGTTGGAGGCGCTTACAGCAGTGGCAGCGACGGTGACGGTGCCCGGTTCGGTGGCAGGTTCTTCCACCGGCGGACGCGGGAAAATCGACTGCGTCTGACGCCAGTCGTCGTAGCGGTCGGAGACCATTACGTGGAAGCACCAATGGCGGCTCTCTTCTTCGGGTTCGACCAGACCGAGGGCGTTCAGATAGAACAAGTAGTGCTCGACGAACCGAATCTGCTCGTTCGTCATGCCTCGGCGCTGCAGATCGACCGTGATGCCAGCGAGATGAGAAGAGGCGGTGTCACCATCCACTGGGGCGGCGTTGCGATTGCGACGGCGAAGCTTCTTCTGTACCGTGACGGTACGGACGGCGGAGTTTACCTGGATTTGTGTGTGGAATTGGCGGTAATAAACCTCGGAAAGATCCTGCACAAAATCACGGGTCCACGGACGACAAAAACGGCGTGAAGGATCAAGACTGGGCTCAATCTTCAGAGATTCGCTTGCCTCGATGGGCACCAGCGCGCCCGAGGCCTTCAGCGCTTCCAGTTCAGCGTCGTCCTGAATGCGCGCCAGATCGAGGCGGTCGATTTCTTCGTTTTGCCGGAGCAGGGAATCGTGCGACGGACGGAACAATGGGTTCCAAAGCACGCCAAAATGTCTACGGATGCGCAGCAGACGGTGGTGGCGATGAGGGGCGACGCGGTGCAGGGCAAAAGCGGTTCCTGGCGAAGCGACCATAACGAAGATCGCAAGCGTGATCAACGCAGTCAGCAGCGCGACTGTCGGCTTGCGGATTCTCAGGCTTCGCGTTGTGGGTCTTCGCGTCATTCCAATCCGAAATCATGCCTCCGTTGGAACACTCCCCGGAGCTGGGCAAAAGCCTCGATTCTCCTACAGGAGTTGCAATTCTAAACCACAGGTGAACAATTTTGTGAAACAATTCGGCCTAAGCCCTATTACTTAAGGGATTTGCGGGTGGTTACCAGACCGTAATTCGATGATTCTTGGTGCCAATACTAGGGAAAAGCGCCCTTTTTGGAAATTGCAAAGTTGGACTCTGGAATGCTCGCTGCCCAGGCCCCTGAAGGGCCTCCGATTTCCCGTAGAGACTCGTGCGTCTCTACTTGCGCAGCAGGTCGGTGAGCGCTTGTATCATGACCTGGCCACCGACTTCGGCAATCGACGTGGTCAGGGGAATACTCTTCGGGCAAATCTCGACGCAGTTTTGAGCGTAGCCACATTCCTGGATGCCGCCGTCGCCCATGAGCGCCGACAACCGCTCGTGCTTCAATGCCTGGCCAGTGGGATGCGTATTGAACAACCGGACTTGCGAGATGGTGGCCGCGCCGACGAATCCTGTGTCCTCATTGAACTGCGGACAGGCCTCCATGCAGCAGCAACACGAGATGCAGTTCGATAGTGGATAGGCTTTTTCCTGGTCCTGCATGGTCATGCGCGGCCCCGGACCGAGGTCGTAGGTGCCGTCGACCGGTATCCAGGCTTTCACTTTTATCAGGTTTTCAAAGAGAACGCTGCGATCGACCGCGAGATCGCGCACGATCGGAAATTTCGATAACGGCTCAAGTTTGATCGGCTGATCGAGGTTGTCGAGCAGCGAGGAGCAGGCCATGCGGGCGCGTCCGTTGATGAGCATGGCGCAGGAGCCGCAGATCTCTTCGAGACAAGACGAATCGTAGGTGATGGGCGTGGTCTGCTTGCCGTCGCGGGTGACGGGGTTGGCCGCGATCTCCATCAGCGCCGAAGTGATGTTCATGTTCGGCTTGTAGGGAATCTCGAACTCTTCCCACGACGGCTTGGCGTCGGGGGTGAGTTGGCGTTTGATTTTTATGATTACGGATTTATTGTTTGCCATTTAGCTCTTAGCCTTTAGTTCCCGAAACCGCGTAGGCCCGGACGCATTCGTCCGGGCTTGGCGAGCGCAGCCCGCCACTCTTACCAGTCGCGCAAGCGCTGCGGAGCTTCGCTCCGCGGGGCGGACGAATGCGTCCGCCCCTACGTGTTCGTCTTCAGTACTTCCTCGGCCGCGGCGGAATCAGCGCTGCGTCCACCGGCTCGAACTCAAACTTCGGCTCGTCCAAATCGGGCGCGAAAACTGCTTTCGTGGTCTTCATCCAGTTCTTGTCGTCGCGCTCGGGGAAATCGGGCTTATAGTGCGAGCCGCGAGATTCGTCGCGCATGCCCGCTCCCTGCGCGATTACGCGCGACAGCTGCAGCATGTTGTAGAGCTGGCGCGCGAACGCGATCGTCGTATTCGCCCACTGCGAGCGGTCGCTCAGGTTGATCTTCTGGTAGCGTTGCAGCAACTCCACCACTTTGGCGTCCGCTGCTTCACACTTCTTGTTGTAGCGGATAACCGTGCAGTTCGCGGTCATAGTTTCGCCGAGTTCCCGCCAGAGCAGGAACGGATTCTCATTGCCGTCGGCTTTCATCAGTGCGGCGTTGATTTCCTGCTGCCGTTTACGCTCGGCCTCAAAATGTCCGTTGCTGGGCGCACCTTGCAGATTCTTCGCGTATTGCACGGCGCTCGGGCCGGAGACGAAGCCGCCAAAGATACACGACACCAGCGAATTTGCCCCCAGCCGGTTGGCGCCGTGGTATTGGTATTCGGCCTCGCCCGCGGCGTAGACGCCGGGGATGTTGGTGGCTTGTTTGTAATCGATCCACAAGCCGCCCATGGTGTAGTGCATGCCCGGAAAAATCTTCATGGGCGTGACCCGCGGATCGTCGCCAACAAACTTCTCGTAGATTTCGAGGATGCCTTCCAGCTTGCGGTCCAGAGTCTTGGCGTCGATGTGGGTGAGGTCGAGGTAGACCATCGGCTTGCCGTCGATGCCGAGGTTATCCTCGAACACCACTTTGAAAATTGCGCGGGTGGCCACGTCGCGCGGGACGAGGTTGCCGTATTTCGGATACCACTCCTCGAGGAAGTACCAGCGCTCTTTCTCAGGAATGGATTTCGGGTCGCGCTTGTCGCCCGGAGTTCTGGGGACCCAGACGCGTCCCCCTTCGCCGCGCGCCGATTCCGACATGAGGCGCAGCTTGTCTTCGCCGGGGATGCAGGTGGGATGCACCTGAATGAACTCACCGTTCGCGTAATAGCAGCCCTGCTGATAAAGTGACGACTGCGCCGATCCGGTGCACACCACGGAGTTGGTGGACTTGCCGAAGATAGCGCCACAGCCGCCCGTCGCAATGATAATGGCGTCGGCCGGGAAGGTCCGCACCTCCATCGTCCACAGGTCCATGGCGCAGATGCCGCGGCAGACGCGCGTTCCGTCGAGCACCGCCGAGAGAAATTCCCAGTGCTCGTACTTCTTCACCTTGCCTTCGGCCTCGTAGCGCCGGACCTGCTCGTCGAGCGCATAAAGAAGCTGCTGACCGGTGGTTGCTCCGGCGAATGCGGTGCGGTTATAGAGCGTGCCGCCGAAGCGGCGGAAGTCGAGCAGACCTTCGGGAGTGCGATTGAAGGGAACGCCCATGCGGTCGAGCAGATCAATGATGCCGGGGGCGGCCTCGCACATGGCCTTGACCGGCGGCTGGTTGGCGAGGAAGTCGCCACCGTAAATCGTGTCGTCAAAATGGATCCAGGTGGAATCGCCTTCGCCCTTCAGGTTCTTGGCGGCGTTGATGCCCCCCTGCGCGCACACCGAATGCGAGCGCTTTACCGGGACAATGGAGAACAGGTCAACCTCTCCGCCCATCTCAGCGATCTTAATGACGGCGGCGAGACCTGCCAGGCCCCCGCCCACTACGATGATTTTCGGAGCTGCCATACGGTATGAATCCGATCTGCCGGGCTCAGCCCGGGCCTGCTCGCACAACTTCGTACAATCTCTCGTACAATCTCTATCGCATCACGAGACTTTCCGAAGTATTGGTGTCTAAAGGCTGGTTCGGCGTCGTCAGGAATCCGTACATGCTGCCCGCTCCGACCGCAATCAGGACGAGCGCGAGCGCGAGGCAGACATAGCCAAAGCCGCGGCGCGCCGCTTCCCCGGTCGTAATCCCCCACTTCGCGGCGAACAGCCACAGGCCGTAACTGAAATGCCAGCAAGCGGCGATGATGCCGACGGCGTAGAAGGCGATCATCCACGGGTTCTGAAATTCCGACTGGACTTTAGCGAAGGACTGCATAGGATGTGTCGGCAGGTGCACGCCGGTGAAGCGCAGGAAGTACGTGTGCTGCGCTATAAAAATGAGCGAAATGATGCCGGTCCAGCGATGTGTGGTGTAGAGCCAATTGCCAGTCCACGGGTAATTGGCGACGTTGCCCTCGCCTTGATACCAGATCCAAAGGCCGTAGAGGCCGTGGTAGGCGATCGGAATCCAGATGAAGAACAGCTCCAGCAGAAAAACGAAGGGCAGGCTGTTCAGAAACTCGACTTGCTTGCCGTAGGCCACTGGGCCCTTGAAGGCTTCGGCGTTCGAGATGAAGTGTTCGAGAAGGAAAGCTCCAATGGGTACGACACCGCTGAGAGAATGCAAACGGCGCAGCAGGAACGAGGTACCCTCGCCGGCGCGCAGCGGAGCGACGCCGGGCTTGATCTGTGGAACTGGAGCGGCGGGATTGGCAGTTGATGCCACGATGACGGCTCCTTGCGTGGTGCAGTGTACAAACCAGTAATTATCGTTTTGCAGGGGAAGGGAAGTCAAGAAAGATCGAAGTGAAGCAGCGTCTAATTGGTGGGTCACTCTTCGGACGCAACGCGATCCAAGCACGAAGGTGACGATTCGCACGGTCAAACACGTTCCAGTTGCAGCAGCAGCTTGCGGCTACGAGCTTTCATCGCAGCCGTACCGCTTCGACTAGCCTCGCGCAGAATCTCCACCACTCTCGGTCGAATGCTCGGGTCATTCTGCGCCAAGTCGGCTAGCCCCTGAAGAGCGAAGGTCTTGACAATGGAACTACGGTCCACCAGATAACTGTTCAATAAAGATGTCGCGAGTTGTCGTTCCTTGGCGTTCAGCACAAGCCGTGGAACCATGACAGCTAGATGCCAGCGCAGTTCTTGTTCCTTCGCCTCGATCGTCAAACCCAGCAACTCCTTCTTGTAGGGCCGCAGGAGCTCACGATTCCTGCGCGTAACCTTCTCGGTCGCGTCTGCAGCGCGCATTCGGACGAGGGCATCCTCGGACCACAACCCTGCGATCAGCTCAGCAAACAGCCGTGGATCCTTGCATACTATTGCCACCACTTGGTCAGAGCGGCCGATTGTCCGTCGATCCCCTCCTTCAAGGAGAAGAAGGATGTTTTTTCGCTGCATTGAGAGGACCCGGAAAAACATGATATACCGCGAAGGTTTATCGCGATAAGTTCTACGTTTAGAGCCGCCGCACTGCTCGTGTGGGGACGGGGCTTTGGCCCGTCCAAGCCGAGCGCAGTTCGGCAGACTGCCTGCGGTCACAGCAACTTTGGATTCGCTTTAGGTTGCCCGATACCACGAAAGAAATGCGCGAAAAGCTGCGCCCCGATGGCTGTACTGGGCTTTTTCGGCCGCGCTCAGCTCGGCAAAGGTCTTGCCGATTTGCGGGAAGTAGAACAGTGGATCATACCCGAATCCATGCTGGCCCCGGGGCCCATTCAGAATGACGCCTTCAGCGGTGCCGCGGAAGGTGTGAACGGTCTGGCCGTCATGGGCCGCGGCCAGCACGCAGACAAAACGAGCGGTCCGCTTTTGTTCCGGAACCCCTTTCAGTTCGCGCAGCACGCGCGCGTTGTTGGCTTCGTCATCCGTGTTGCACTCCGCCTTGTGTGGTTCGTCGGCAGCGTAGCGGGCAGAATGAACGCCGGGAGCGCCGCCGAGCGCGTCAACTTCCAGGCCGGAGTCGTCGGCTAAAACCAGCTCGCCGGGCACGGCCAGACTATAGGACTCTGCTTTCTTGCGCGCGTTCTCCTCGAAGGTCGCTCCGTCCTCGACCACTTCGGGCAAAGAAGCAAAGTGCGGGACGTTTGCGATCGGGATGCCGTAGGGGGCGGCGGCTCCGGCGAAATCGCGAAGCTTGCCGGCGTTCGAGGTTGCCACCAGGACGCGACGTTGCATCTTGTGTCTCCCCGTGAGTTTTTCTCTGTGTTCCCCCATGTCCTCTGTGGTTATCGGTTTTCTTAACCACAGAAGACACCGGGGACACAGGAGATTACACCGGCATCTTAGGCTGCGTCTTCATCTTCATCCAAGCGACGGCAAGCACAGCCAAGCTAATCAGCGAGAGGATGTTTCCGACGAAACGATCGATCGTCCGGCGGAAATGGATGCGTACATCGCTGTCTCCGGCGGCAATCGGAATGACGATCAGGCCGGTGACATCGGTTTTCTGCGTTGCGGCGGGCTTGCCGTTCACGACGACCTCCCATGCCGGGTAGCTGAAAAGGCGCACGGTTAGATTTTGCGGTGCGGCGGCGTGGACCGTGAAGTGCTTTTCCGTCGGCCCCCACGCCAGCATTTCGCTCTGAACCGCTGCTCCCGTGTCGTCGCTGATGCGTGGCAGACTTCTATTCAGTTCGTAGTCATCGGCTCCGGCCGGGACGTATTCGTCGGTCCCCTCGTATCCGGTGCCGTCGACGATGGCATCGTTCATCTCGCGGATATCGCCGGCCTTTTCCCACCAGGGCGGCTGGATGCGATAGCCGGCGACGATAACCGCGGAAAGCAGAATGGCAGACGCCACGAAACGCGAGGTCCAGGCCCAAAGCTTGGCGTTCATCGCCAGAAGCATTGCCAAAGAGGCGTTCATCGCCAGCAGCCAGCGGAAGGGAAGTTGCACGAAGCGGAGCTCGGGCAAGTGCTGCCAGAGCAAATTGCTCACCGAAAGCATCAGGACCGCGCTGAACACACCCAAGGCGGAAAGCAGTATCCACGGGCTTTGCGCAGCGGTTACCGCGCTGCCAGCGACAGGACTGTCGAGAGCCTGGCCCGATCTTGCCGAAGGAGCCTGCCCTGAGCTTGTCGAAGGGTTGGCTGCCCCTACGCGTTTCACCCACCAGCGGCGCGAAAACCAGATGGCGAGAGCGAGGATGCCAATTTCGACCACCGCTACAGTGGAAACCAGAAGATTGAAGCGGTTGTGATCGGGATCGGGGAGCGTGGTGAAAAGATAATTGTCCTGCGGCCGGACTCCCGGCGACAGTACCTGGCTGATGTTGATCCATCCTTGTTCGTAAATTGCCGGTAGCAGATAAAACGAGACTAGGCCGACTCCGAGGAGCATCGCCAGACCCGTCCGGGCTAAGGCCCGAACTAAAGGACGCCAAAACTGTGGACCCCATGATCGTTGATTGGCGAGCTCGCGCGCGGCCCCAGTCACAAAGAAGACCAACGCCAGCCCGGCCGTCGTGTAATACATCATCACGGCCGCCGGAACGTTCGTCAGCCAGGCTGCGGCCAGCGTGAGACCCAACCCCAGCGTCGGGCGAAAGCCAGGCTCGGATTCCCGCAAAAAGATCCGCAGAAGACAAAGCAGTAGAAGCGGCAACAGCGCCGCCGCCAGCAGTTCGGCGTATGCGCTCCGCCAGTAGACGATCAGAAAATGATAGGGATTCAGCGCATAAAAAACGCCCGCAAACAATGCGTCCGCGACCGGGAGCCACTCGCGGGCGAGCCGGTACATGGACGCTCCGGCAAGCGTGAGCGCGATCCAGCAATACGCGCCCGGCGCCATCGTCCAGGGCAAAGTTCTACCGAGCGCGGCGCCCAGAGTCCAGGAAGCGGGCGGATAAAACAGGAAGCGGGCATCGCCGTATCCCCAGTACGCCAGCGCGGCCCAGCGCGGATATGCGATGCCGTGCTTCCATTGGCCGAGCACTTCCATCCACGAAAACATGTGGAACTCGAAATCATGCCCCGAGGGGCTGCCTCGCCAGAAGAACGGAGTGATGGCCGCCAGACAGCAGCCAGCTAGCACGAATGCACGCGAGACCGGACTTCTGAGCAATTTACACTATCCTCAAACTGACACGCTGAGAAAAAGCGAAAGGTGGATACGATCCTCAAGCTGCATCCGACATCCCGTAGAGACGCGGCTAGCCGCGTCTCCAGTGTCCCCGGAAACGGGGCAAGCCCCGTCCCTACAGGCAGAGCAATTCTATTGCATCAGCAAAATTCTCGAAAAATTAACCGCACCGAAATTATTTAGCAGCAGGTGTCGAAGTAATCTGCGATCAGATGATGTCGAACAAACTACCGGGGACCGGCCGACAGGGGGGAAGTCGGTCAGGTTCCCGGGTTTTTCTGGGATCGTTTTTTCTGGGATCGTGTTTGCTGGGAACGCGGGCGATTAGGCGAACGCTTACTGGCTGCCTTCTATTGGCGGGCGTTTATTGATTGACGCTCACCGGAGTTCGCTGTCGGTGCAGTTCGGCGAGAAACGCTTCTTCCTCCAGCGCACTGCCAGTCCGCAGCAATTCCAGGAGTGGATCCTCCCCGTCAGTTGCGGCGCTGCTGGGCTCGCCTAGGTCCTGGCCTAAATCGACCGTGCTGGCGACGAGAGCGCGAGGAGAAGTTTCCAGTTGCGGAGTGGCACCGGGCTGGCCGGTGAGGAACTCGATGAACTGGCCGACGCTTTTTCGCTGATCTTCCGTGCGGGCGGGAAATTCAATGCCCATGCCATGTCCGGGATGCATGACCCGGACCAAACCTTCGGTGTGAATCTCCATCCCGGCGGCCCGCAGGCACAGATCGACGGCGGAGGACTGAGGGAAGGGAGATTCGGTCTGCACATAGCAGCCGCCCAGACTAAGATCCGTCAGTTTGCATGGCGTGACCGCGTCGGGTTCTTCGGGCAAAGCATCGTGCGAACGGGCAGCCAGCCACTTGCTCATTTCCTCGCGCTTCTCGGCGTCGATGTCGAGAAAGCGCAGGCCGGTTTGACCGTTGGCGGTACTCCAGGCAACTTCCGCATCACCGGCAATGCCGGCGCCGCCGGGTAGCTCGAAGGAGACGTGAACCAGAGCCGCGGATGGAAGTGGCTTGGCCGCCAGCACATCCATGCCGCCGGTGCTCAGGTCGAGCAGAATGCCTTCAACCGTGTTGCTCTCGTCGATACGAATCGAAACCGCCGCCTGGACGGCGACCCGCAATGATTGCCGCCTTTCGCGCTTCAGCAGCGCCGTGGCAGCGCGCAAGGTGTTTTGTGCCTGCTCGAAGGTGACCGGCTTGGTGAGGACGAAATGAGCTCCCGCGCCGAGGATCGAGCGGATCTGTGAAACTTCGTTTAACAAGGCAATGGTGACGGGCGGTTGGCGGTCGGGGCCAACCAGGCGGCGGCAAGCGTCCAGTAGTAGAGAGGCCGTTTCCGGATCGTCGAAGTCGACGATCACCTGATCAAAACGCTCCTCCTCCAGTCGTGTTGCGGCGACATCGGCCGCGTTCGACCGATCCACCGCAACCCCGAACTGTGCCAGGGCCTGAATCAGCGTTTCCGCAGTCAGGTCATCCTTCGACACCAATAGTGCCTGCAATATCATCGAACCGAGCCTCCCGCCTCGCGCTGTACGTCCCCCGTCAGGCTTTCTACGGCCAGCGCGGAGTTACGCTACGCCCTGGTTTGGACGCGGCCGGCGAGGATTGACCGTTGGCATTGGCCGCCATCGCGTTGGAGTTTTCCTCGTCCACTTCCGTTAGGACTGCGCTATCGTCTTCGTCGCCAGTTTCGGCAAGCAAAGGCGCGACTTCGCGCAACTTCTCGGCAGCCTGCTGCAGCATCTCGATCTGCTTTCCCAGCTGTGTGTACTGCGCCTGCTTGCGGCGCAAAACCTCATGGATATCCTTCATACTACCCCCTGCGCCTGACTGTAGGTTTGGACAAGGGCAAGGTCAACGCAAACCCACCGTTTGCCGTTACCGCAGTAATCGAACCATAGGACGTGGGACGGGCCTCAAACCGGTTTTCGGATCAGGCTCGGCTAAAGGAGGGCCAGGTTCGACGCGATAATCGAACCTCTTCCTGCAAAGGCCATCAAGTCGATCAAGCCGCTTGCACTCCAAATCAAAAGCCCCGCCTTGCGGCGGGGCGACGAAGCGAGTGTTTTGACCGACCGCAAATCTAAGTTATGACCCCATCATCTTGCGACGGAATACTCCAGCGATACCCACCAGCCCTGTTCCGAGAAGACCCAAAGTTCCGGGTTCCGGGACGGTGACGGTGAGGGACGAGGTACCCGTACGGATGTGCGCGATCCCCTGGGTGAGCTGTCCGTTAACAGTGTAGATGTTCTCGGTCGCAGTTCCATACACGTCACGACCGTTCCACAGCTGGCCGAAGATCTCGCCGCTGAGGACGTAGGTCAGGTTCTTTTTGCCAGGCGCGCTAGTCAGAGTCCAATCGATCGGACCGACGAACCAGCCGGTGAAGATCGCTACTGGAGTTGTCTTCGATCCCGTTAAATTCTTTGCCCACTTGCCGACGCCCATCACGTCAAATGTCGAGACGCCCTCGCCCCCGTTAAAAGTCCCCCCATTCAGGAGGGAACCGGTGGCCAGGACACCGGTCGTGAAACTCACCATACCAAGAGCGTGTCCAGCAGTAGCTGCGGTGAAGCCCCAGGTCACCAGCTGCGATCCAATCGAAGTGATGGTTGATACGCCTATCGTCCCCAATCCCCCCGTTCCCGCCATACCCGAAATGTTAAGCCCGCCATTCTGGTTCGTGAAGGAAATCGTGTTCGCCCAAGCGGCAATCGGCAATGCCAAAGCCAGCAATCCTAGAACCAACACTCGCCTCATCTTAGTTCCCCCCTTTTTTCGTTCGTTCCCGAGATTCACCCCGAAGACTGCGTCCAAGGCACAATTCGCCTCGGGCCGGTAATGCACTTGTCGTTCCAAAGCTGCGGAAACTTGGTCGTTATTACTTATCAACAACTTACAAGCATTCCCCTTGACTCCCCACAATGTAGGACTGCAATCTCCTGCACACTAGCAAACATCGCTTGCTCTCGTCCTGCAACTCCATTCCGCGGGCCGTACGCCGCCTACGAAACGGAGTTCGCGATCGGCAGGCCAACCCCCCGCTACCAGAAAGAGAACTTAGCCAATCCCTTTCCAGACCCCGGGGGCGGCTGGCAGTAACCAATCTGAAAGTTACTGATGTTACCACGGAGTGGGGTCTAGCAAGTGGCCCTTTGGTGCCAATCAATCACTCAAAAGTGGCATTCCGCTCCCCGGCCTGTTGCCATATCTTTTCGCTGAGCAGTTCTGGGGGAGGGCTGTTCGGGCGTCCCGTGATTCTTTGAATCCGGGGCGCTTCTTATTTGTGGTGAAGTTTCCCGGGGAGCCCACGTTCCCCCGCCATTACGGTTGCTTCCAGCATTACCTGCCCGGGTCGTCTGAGAGCATCGGTATCTCTTCACTTTTTCCCGATGACAAACTGCGGTAGGCAGCATCCAGAATGAGCTGGTCCTGCCAGCCTTGCTGGCCAAGCACTGGAAACACTTCCCGGCCTTCGATGGCGGCAGCGAAACTGTCTGCCTGCCTCGCATAAGCAAGTTGGTTGGAGACGGTTTCTTCGGCAGCGCGTTGTCCCTCGCGCCACAGTTCCAAGTTAATAGGTCGTTCGACACTCAGCGCATCGTTCGCCCGCAGGACGCCCGCGTCACCGACAATCTCCAACGGCGTGCGATAGTGAGCACGAGTTGAAACCAGGACCGTGGGGCGTGCCCCGCTGAAACGCCAGCGTCAGGATTGCCGCCGCTTCTACTTCGCTCGATTGTTCCAAACCACGTTCGCCCAACCAACGCTCGCCCAAGCAACGCTCGTCCGGACGGCCGAGAGCGCTCACCAGCCGCGGTTCATCCTGCAGGAGGTAACGCAAGGCGTCGATGCAATGTACGCCCACGTCGGCGATGGGGCCACCTCCAGCGATAGAGCGGTTGTAAAGCCAGGTGCGAGCATGGCCCGCCCCGCTATACGAGAACTCCGCCCGCGCAAAGATCGGCCGTCCGATGTCACCAGCGGCGATGCGTTCGCGAAATCTCGCCGTGCTTTCTGCAAAACGAAACACCTGGGCAACGCCGAGAAGAACGCCGGCGTTGCGCGCCGCTTCGACCATCCGGCGGCATTCGCCCGCATCCATGCCCATCGGTTTCTCGCACAACACCGGCCTCCCGGCGGCAACCGCGGTGAGGACGTCCTGCAGGTGGCAGGCATTCGGAGTGGCGACCAGCACGGCGTCGACTTCGGGGCAGCGGCAAAGTTCTTCTGTGGAGGCGAAAACATGCGGGATCGAGTATTGTGCCGCGGCCTCGCGTGCCTTGTGCGAGTCTCGCCGCGATAGAGCGACCACTTTGCAGTTCCGAGCCAGCGCGAAGCCCGGCATCAGCCGCCGTACGGCGTGCAATCCGAAACCTGCGATGCCAAAGCGAATCATATTGCTTTCACCGGCTTTTCTGAACGACTACGTATACGGATAGAAGACGAAAAATAGCAGCGACAAGGCGGTCAACGCCCAGAGCGCCGGACGAACATCCCGCAAGCGCCCCGAAACCAGTTTGCAGAAAGGATACAAGATGAAGCCCGCCGTCATGCCAATCCCCACGTTGTAAGTAAAGGCCATCAGCACGACGACTCCGAAGGCTGGAACCAGTTCGGTGAGGTCGTCGAAGGGAATGCGGGTGATCGGGCTCAGCATCAGCAATCCAACGAAGATCAGCGCCGGCCCGTATGCCTGTGGCGGGATGGCGGAGATGAATGGCGCAAAGAATAAAGTTCCGGCAAAGCACAGCGCTGTGATGACCGCGGTCAGCCCGGTTCGGCCCCCGGCTTCTACTCCAGTAGCGGACTCGATAAAGGCGCCGGATGTGGTGGTCCCAATCACGGCGGCGAAGGTGGTGGCCAGCGCGTCGGCCATCATTGGGCGCTCGATCTGCGGCAGGTTGCCGTCTTTGTCGAGGAACCCCGCGCGCGCCGACACACCAATGAGCGTGCCCATGGTGTCCACAAAAGCCATAACAAAAATCGTGAGGACGACAGGAAAAAATCCCCAGGTGAATAGCGTGTGCAGATCGAACTTGAAAAGAACGGGCTGCAGGCTCGGCGGACGGCTGACCCAACCGGTCGGCGCCGGAGCGACCCCGGTCACAAAACTAAGAAGAGCGGTGGCGAGAACTCCGCTAAGAATTGCCGCCGGGAAGCGTCGAATGGTGAGCACCGTCATCAGCAGGAAACCAAAAACGGAAAGCAGAACCGAAAGCGAAGTGAGATGGCCCGGCCGAACCGGAGCCCCAGGCGTTCCCAGGGTAACAATGCCGGTCTGGTTCAGCCCTATGAAAGTGAGAAACAATCCGATGCCGACGGCGTAGCTGTAACGGAGCGTGGTGGGAATGGCGTCGACCATCCACTGCCGGAGGCGGAACAGAGTCATCAGAATAAAAAGAATTCCGGCCAGAAACACCGCGCCCAAAGCGCTTTGCCAAGTGTAGCCGAGCACATGCACCACCGTGAAAGCGATGAAAGCGTTTTCGCCCATATACGGACCGATGGCGAAAGGGCGGTTGGCATAGAAGCCCATCAGCAGCGTTCCGAAGATGGCGGTGAGAATGGTGGCTGTGAGCGAGGCGCCAGCCGGCATGCCGGCGGTTTTC
>Ga0208820_1001024_pt1 | contig 16876 bp, 15 predicted proteins | sample June2015DPH_16_5_FD_184713 | JGI IMG/M metagenome (GOLD analysis project Ga0208820, IMG submission 184713) | Peatland microbial communities from SPRUCE experiment site at the Marcell Experimental Forest, Minnesota, USA - June2015DPH_16_40... | ecosystem: Environmental > Terrestrial > Soil >...
CCGTCTGAGCCGCAGTAAAGCCGTTTAGCGTGCTCTTCTGTAAAAACCCAGAACTTTCACGGTATAGGAACTGGTCGGGGTGGTATCGTATTTATCAGGATCTCCCGTCATCCACCAGGATGCAGCGCGACGTACGGCTACGGACTCATCTTTGCTGATCTCATACTGCTCACGCAGTATTTTACCCATGATGCAGGCAAGGATCTCGCGCGCCTTTTGCGTGTTGGCTTCAAATTCTGCTGGCTCGATTTCTGTTCCCGTACATCTCTTGGACCATCGAATAATGTTTTCCCACTTGATCTTCCAATCGCTGTAGAGACCGTCATTGGGATTTCCGGTATTTGGAGCAGACAGACGAAGCGCTTCGACAAGCGCAGAGACCTGCTTATCACTGATCTGCGTCTGCGAGGAAAACGTCTCGGTTGAGTGCACTTTCTCCTCCGACAGCTTTGGGACCACTTCCCCTTGTGAGTCACCGGGTGGTTTGAGTGCTTCAAGTACCGGTTTCTCCAGATTCCGATTCTTTCCCGCAGAAACAATATCCGAGAGTAGGATATGTTTGTCCTTGCTGAGGTCTCCGGTCGAAGAGTAAGTGATTAGTGCCTTCTTATTTCGCAACCGGTTGGCCACCCTTTTCAACGTCTCTATTTTTCTTTTATCCATTTGTGTATCAAAATAGAAAATCAGATTGGGTACATAAACGGCCCATTCATCGACTTGGATCACGACGGCCTCAATTTGGCCCGTATTTCCGGCTGGCTCCGAACCGGCTGCAAAGCAAAAACCGCCTTGGCAGAGAAATCCCGCCAAGAGACACAGACCGATAAAGATTGTTTTGAGTTCTCCGATTGACAGCTTCCGTTCCATTCTCACCCTCTACGATTCTCGACACCACTGCCCCGCTGAGAGAGTTCTTGCACAGGGCTGTGTCTCTTTACACTCGCCTGAAATCATACATCCCCGAAGCGGTGATGATCAAGACCCCCGCGGAAATCTTTCTCTTCTCATCACCATTCGTCTTGCACCGATTGGCTCTTTTGCTTTTCACTTATGGGCTGTTGTACTTGAGAAAATGGAGGCTTCAATCCTTTTGATTTCTGGAGCATTATCCTCACAAGTTCAAGGCGGATTGGTTACCATCGAAATCTTCCCGTTCAGGCAAATGGCGCTGATGGTTTCAAACTTGCTCTGTACCTCATTTCAAGTGCGCTGGAGGGGACGGATGCCCGTATTGTCCATGCCCTCAACACGACGAAATAATAATCGAGGCCAGAGATGGCATAGAGGATCATGTGCTGGGGATTGTGAAAGAGTCGATGGAGGCATTGGAGCGCATTATCCCAGAGGTCCCGTTTGTGGCGGAGATCAGAGTGGCTGAGGCTTGGGGATGAGATCCAGTGATTAGGCACACTGGTTATGTTGGATTTATTTACACTTACTTTCGTTTAAGATATTTAAGTTGAATAAGCTTCAGCACATAACGACCATTTTTATTCCATAAGTCGCCGTTCATGGAAAAACCGAGGGTGGACCAGCCGACAAATCTGGCAAAGAGCGTAACTGTCAAGTAAACTCAACCTCTGTGCTTAACTGCCCGCCTTGAGCCCTCGGAGGCGCAGCACTTGTCGCCGGCGTGGATATAAATCAGACTACCGCCCTTTATCCGGTTGATTACCGATTCTGCCACTTCGGCCGGGATGGCTGGACACCCCAGGCTTCGCCCCAGTCGGCCGCCGTTCAGCATCACCGAACGCACGCTGACGTAATTGGCCCCATGCATCACGATCCCGCGTCTGAGCGCGTTGTCGTTGACCCCTTTTTCAAGCCCATGAAGCTGGAGCGCGGTTCCGTGCTTTCCGGAATATTTTTGGCCCGTGACGAAGAATCCACGGCAGCTCTGGCAGGATTCGCGCCGGTTTGAAAACGCGGTCGCATACGCCCAGCCTGAATTCTTGCCATGCGAGACGAGGAATTTTTCAACTCTACCCGTCTTCATGTCTATCAGGTACATTCTTTTAACATTCGAAGGTTTGCTGTAATCGATGATGGTTAGGTAACGCGTGTTTTTGATTACTTTCCGGTAGGACCGCAAGTGGATCAAAACGTTCGAGAATGCATCATTATCTCTGTTAGCCCCGGTGCGAAGGCTTTTTTCATTGACCGGAAGTCTCCCGAACTTTGTATTGGAAGAATGGCAGATACAACCAGCATGCCACGGAAGTAGCACTAGGACGAGGGCGATAACTCCGGCAAAAAGAAATCGAGGATCGGCCAGAGGAAATGATTGAAAGTTTCCTACCACGCTCGACCCCTTATGTTTTTGCCTTACCGAATAAAGAGTAAACATGAGAATCTCTGCTCCATCAAAATCTGATATTTTTACTTCACCGGTGGTGACTTTACAATAAGCGAATTCGGTCCGCAACATCGCCGTTTTGACGTGCTTTCATCGCCCCCGAATCGGCGACCATTCCTTGCCGGGTCCGATTGCCGGTTACCGAAGACAATGAAGTTATCGAGATCCTTCAACGAAGATCCAACAAGCGTATCGGGACAAAGATCGGCACGTTGATTCACATTCCGGATAATGCAACAGATCCTTCGTTATTCTGTTTGCCGGTCCAAGCAAGCGGAGCTGATGGTTTCAAACTTGCCCTGTACCTCATTCCACGTGCGCTGGAGGGGATGGATGCACGTATCGTCCACACACAACATGACGAAATAATTGTCGAGGCCAGAGATGGCATAGAGGATCAGGTGGAGGCGATTGTGAAAGAGTCGATGGAGGAGGCATTGGAGCAGATTATCCCAGAGGTCCCGTTTGTAGCGGAGATCAGAGTGGCTGAGGCTTGGGGATGGGATTCAGTGAAGTGATGTGATAACCTCAATCCAATCTTATCAGTTCTCTCGTCATTTTTTCCGATCTCGTCCTACATGTTGTCCGACTGTTGCCACTGCGGAAATTCACATAGTAAGATCATAAGGCGTTATGCGGCGGTGTGTTTCCGGGATTTCAGGATTGGCAAGGAGAGTGAACTTTCCCTGAGCCTGAGTTGACGGCTACTTGAAAGATTTTTTACGTACCTTGGCAAGTATAGGGGCTGCTTCTAATTGCAATTCCCCTGGCTTTCAGTACAATGGCCTATGGGTGGAAAAAATCCTAATTCTGGGAAATCCCAAGGTTGGCCTATGCTGGAATCTTTCCTGCTCCAAGTTTCTCTTTTTTCCTCTCTGGAAAAGGAAGATAGACGTGAGATTATAAAAACTCTCAATCACCTGCGTCTCCGGCCGAACACGATCCTTTTCCGCGAGGGCGACAAAGGACATCACCTTTACATCGTTTTTAAGGGTGAGGTCGAAGCCGTTAAGGGCATAGGCTCTTCGGAGGAGCAGGTTGTTCAAATTATCAAGCCCAGCGAATACTTCGGGGAGATGTGCTTCTTCAACCCCCGGGAAATCCGGGCGGCAAGCATCAGAGCCCGCACAGAAGTTGACTTGCTCGAACTGGAGAAGAGCGACTTCGACGAATTGGTCCTGCGTAGGCCGGCTATAGTAAAGGTTCTGGCCCGCGACCTTGCAGTCCGATTTGACCAGGCCGAAAAACATCTAATTGGCGCGCTTCACAAGAAAAATCTCCAATTAAAGAGACAATCCAGGGAATCGCTGGAAAAAGAGAATCTTGCCGCAACTGGCAGAGCGGTTTCCGCCCTGGTACACGAGATCAAAACATCTCTCATTGCTATCGGCGGCTTCGCCCAAATCGTTCATAGGCACCTGGATGGGAATAGCCAGGACAGAGACAAGCTCGGGATCGTGATTTCAGAAATCCAGCGACTCGAGTTTATGATAAAGAACATGCTTGATTTCGCGCGGCCGCTCGATCTTGATAAACACGCCACCGACATAAGCTTGTTAATTGAAGAAAGCGTCGAGATATCGAGTGCTTCCATGCTCGATTCTCCGGCACGAATAGAAACGCACGTAGCCGTAAATCTCCCTCCGCTGCATATCGATGCCAACTGGATAAAACGGGTCCTGATCAACTTGTTGGTCAATGCGGCTCAAGCATCTCCAAAGGGAGGAAAGGTGACAGTCCGTTGCTACATGGCTGAAGATGACTTCTTGATCGAAGTAACCGATTGGGGGCGCGGTATTCCCGCTGACGAAAAACCGAAGATTTTTTCTCCCTTTTTTACGACCAGGAAAGGGGGAACCGGGCTGGGACTTCCGATAGCAGGCAAAATCATCGAAGCCCATCGAGGAAGCATCGAAGTACTTGATAATCCCGAAGGTGGAACGATCTTCAGACTTCGTATCCCGGCGCGGTGAAGTTGAAACAGCCCGCTCCTGAAAACAAAGTCTTTCCCGCACACGAGTCCGCAGAAAAATCCTATTAAAGTTCAGACATCCTCTCCTCCTTCTCGATCGGAGAGGTAGCCTCTGATCTATTCTCATTTCCGAATCATATGTGAGCAGTCCACATGGGTGGCTTCCTTGAATCCCGCCGACTGAAAGTCCCTGCCGGGTGAAATAGAACCCTTTTAGCAATAACTGATTAGAGCTTGCAAACTCCCTCTTCAATTGCGTTTAAGAGCTTTTCGCCACCAGGATTTGTGTGGAAAAATAATAATCTTAGCCAGTCCTACCAGGAACAGGAGTATCACCGCCCCGACCGTAGCACTAATCAACGTTCCGATCAGTCCGTGAAAGGGCAACTTCAAAAAGCCCGACAGAGAGCCCCCAATCAAGGCGCCTACGACTCCTACGACCATATTGATGACCAGACCGGCTCCTTTCCCTTTCATAATTCGTTCAGCCAGGAAACCGGCTACAACCCCTATTACCAAGAATCCGATCAAGGGTTCAATTTGCAAATTTATTCTCATGTTTTCCTCCTGCCACACTACTGTGTTCTGCTCGACGAGCAGTCCCTTCAGATCATCTACACTTTTATTTAATCATTTATCTCCTCTATTCCGACTATTTATTCGATGAACAATTTATACTGTGTACTGTAACTCTCTCAATTCTACACTGGCATCATTTATGGAGCCTATGAAGCTGTTCGGATTTACCATTGTTAGAAATTTGAGTGCAGGCGCCCCGCGGCAGGATGTCTACAGAGCCATATTGACAAATTTAATGTGCATCGTCAGCATCCCCAACCTGCTTGTATTTGGCTCTTTAGACCTGGCCGCGCACCGGAATATGCAGGGCATGCTGGACTTCATCGTGGACCTTTTCCTCGCCCTTCTTTTTTTTGGCGTTATTTGCTATCTCCGCCGCGGCGGCAATGTCGATCGGGCCAGCAAATTAGGCCTCACCCTGGCAGGGGTGTTCTTCGTATATTATTTCGTCATGGGAGGCATAGAAAACACGGTCTGGCTATTTATCTTCCCGCTCGCTTCCTCCTTTTTGCTCGGTAACAGGACAGGCCTTATGGCCAGCGCCCTTGTCATGGCCATTTCGCTCGATCTTTCGCTGTGCTTGAGGAATTTCTCCCCACAGGTGCCAGTTTATTCCGCCCCTTTCCTTGCTTGCTTCACCCTGTCGTTCATTGTCGTGGCAATCTTTTCGTTTATCTTCGCGTATGTGAAGGATAAGGCACACCGTGAGCTGTCGGAGCAGCACAGGGAACTTGCTGCAACAAAAGAAGCAGCCGAGGCGGCCAACCTGGCCAAATCACAATTCCTCGCCAACATGAGCCATGAGATCCGCACTCCGATGAATGGCGTAATGGGCATGAGTGAACTGCTGTTAACCACCGATCTGACGGATCAACAACGCAAGATGGCAGCAACAGTATTTCAGGCCGGTGAAACACTGATGACGATCATCAATGATATCCTGGACTTTTCAAAAATCGAGGCAGGCAGGCTCAAGCTTGAGTGCATCGACCTCGATCTGCGTCAGTGCGTTGAAGAAGTTATAGAGCTTTTCGCAGAACACGCTCAGAAAAAGGAACTGGAGTTAGCGTGTCACATATCTGCTGATGTTCCCGTCGCCCTAAGCGGCGACCCTGTCCGGCTGCGGCAGATACTCCACAACTTGATAGGGAATGCCCTCAAATTCACTGAAAAAGGGGAAGTGGTGGTGCGGGCGACGGCCCTCCAGGAGACCAGTGAGGACGTCTTGATCTGCCTTGAAGTCAGGGACACCGGGATAGGGATTGAGCCGGAGCGTCAAAGCGAAATATTCGACGCTTTCTCTCAGGCCGATGGGTCTACCACACGAAAATATGGAGGTACGGGTTTAGGGCTCAGCATTTCCAAACAACTTTGCGAAATGATGGGTGGAGAAATTAACGTTGAGAGCCAAAAGGGAGAAGGCAGCGTTTTCCGGTTTACGGTTCGCATGGGGAAACGGGCGGCCGTGCCGATGTCGCCCGGTGATCTACAGGGTCTGCGCACGTTGATCGTCGATGACAACGCTTCTGTGCGCTCTATCCTGCAACAACAGTTGACTTCCTGGGGAGTCCACAGCACCATGGCTGAGAGTGGCCAACGGGCTCTTAACATGCTGCGCGAGGCTGCCGATCGCGGTGAGCCTTATGAATTGGCTTTGTTGGACATGGGGATGCCCGAAATGGATGGAATGGAACTGGCCGGGAAGATCAAAGCAGATTCAGCCATCGCGGATGTAAGTTTGATTCTAATGGATCCCACGGGTTACTGTAATGCAGATCAGATACATCAGGCTGGCTTTTCGGCCTATCTTACCAAACCGATTCGTCAATCACAGCTCTACACCTACATTTTCAAAGCAATTGGGCTCTCTTCAAGAGAAGATTCGCAACACGCCCCCGTGGACAGTAGCTCAATAGATAAAACGAGTAGGTTCAACGGCCGCATACTCCTTGTTGAGGACAGCACTGTCAGTCAAGAAGTAATTCAAGGTATGCTTGAAAGCTTGGGGTGCCGGGTTGAGGTAGCAGGTGACGGACAAGCGGCACTAGATGCCATTTCTCGCGCTCATTACGACATGATTTTAATGGATTGCCACATGCCGGTGATGGATGGTTATGAAGCCACCAGGATCATAAGGCAACGAGAAATAATAGAAACAGGGCAGAAGGGATCCGAAGGCCCAAATTGCCGGTCTCATATTCCAATCATAGCCCAAACTGGTGACGCTATGGAAGGTACATTGGCAGAATGTCTTGCCGCGGGAATGGACGATTATCTGAGCAAGCCCTTTAACATGGCACAGCTGGCTGCAGTCCTTGAACGCTGGTTGTCCGGTAATTCCGGAGCGGAAGCAACCTCGCCTCCGGCTGCACAAGGAGATGTCTGTTCATCATTTTCAAGCGTCCAAGAGAAACTGGATCCGACTTCGATTCAGGAACCTCCAGCTCCAGACTCCCCACAACTGGCAGCGGTTGCCTCATTTTCGCAGAATCCAGCACGTCCGGACCTTATCGATCGCAGGGCATTCGAAAACATTCGCATGATTCAGCGGGAAGACGGGCCAGACCTCCTCGTAAGGATGATCTCCACCTACCTTGCTGAATCTTTGAAGCACGTGGATAACATGCGCAAGGCTTTAAGAATGCTCGATGAGACCCAATTCAAAAGGGCTGCTCACACCCTCAAAACGAGTAGTGCTACTCTTGGTGCCTTTAGGCTTGCGGAGATCTGTAGAGAGCTGGAGCAGATGGGCACTGGTAATTCACCTGAAGCAGCAGAGAATGTATTGTCTGGAATGGAGGTTGAGTACGAGGCGGTTAGGGAAGCCTTGCTTAAATGTCGTCAGGACACGTCACACACGCCTTCCTTCGCCCCGGAGAGTCACGTTTCCTCGCCGGATTAATGAGGCTGAACGGACCAGGGGTAAATGTAGTATGTTGGGAACAGCCGTGCATTCCTTTATCGTTCATGGGCACTCCCAAAGTCTGACTCTCTTGCCCCTCTATGTATTAAACCCTGGAAATCGGCGTCTGCTCAATTCGTCGGAAAGTTGCCACATCTTGCCAGAAGGTGAAATCTGACCGGATGGACCTCGCATAAAAAGTGTGATCCGGATGTGCTGAGCTTTTCAGTCCTCAGGAATTCAAGGGCCAGGAGAAATAATCCAAAATGCAGGTTATTTTGATATAGCCAAAATAGCCTCCCTGCGGCGATGCCTTGTCGAGTATGCTGTCCCGATCCGCGCCATAAGGCTTCAAACAGCATGCAATCTTGCCCGGCTGCATTAACATAAGGAAGAAGGAGTTATCGATGAGCCGCAATGATGCCAAGCCAATCGGCAGCATACCCACCAGAGCATTTGGAAAGACCGGCATTGAAGTTACCGTAACGGGATTGGGCGGTGAAGGGGTCTTAAGGACTTACGGGCAGGAAGGCGAGGCATGGGGGGTTATCCGGGAAGCTGTAGATCAAGGGATTGGCTACTTTGACTGCGCACGGGCCTACGCAGGAAGTGAGAGCTATTACGGGCAGGTCTGGTCGAGGCATCCGGAGGATCGAGCCGGGATTTTTCAAGCGGGCAAGTCAGCAGCGAGAAGCAAGAACGGGGCCCTTGCCGATCTCGATCAAACACTCAGGAATATGGGCATCGATTACCTGGATCTGTGGCAAATCCATGACGTAAGGACCGAGGAAGACTTTGAAACGATCTCCCGTCCCGGCGGGGCGCTGGAGGCGTTCATGGAAGCCAAAACCAATGGAAAAACTCGCTTTATAGGAGTAACCGGACATCACGATCCTAAAATCCTGGAGAAAGCCATACGGGAATGGCCGGTCGATTCCGTTATGATGCCTATCAATCCCGTCGAAGCGGCACTTGGCGGGTTCATGGATTCAACGCTGCCCGCTGCACTGGAAAAAGGCATTGCCGTGATAGGAATGAAGGTGCTTGGAGCCGCCCACTATATATTGCCCGAAGCCGGCATCACACCGGAAATGCTGATCAGATTCGCTTTATCGCAGCCCATCACCGTCGCCATCGCCGGTTGCTCCAACGGCCCTCATGTTCGGGCGCTTGCCGAAACAGGCCGAAGCTTAAGCCCGCTCAGCCCGGAGGAACAGCAGGCTATTGTGGGAATATTCCATCCCTATGCCAAAAGACTGGCCTTCTATCGGGGAGCCCTTTAAAGTCTATCGAGAGCAAATCCATCTTTGTTCTTTTGATTATGCCCCTCATAGCCGTCCAAAATGAGTGTTTTTTGAAGCAAGGTGATTAACTTGCGCTGGAATTACATCTGTGTCACCTGGCTTTGATGCCGTGTGACCTGTTTGAGGGATTGACTTAGCGTCGTGACTTTGAATCGTTCTACTGGAAGGGAAATGCAATGAAGGTGAGAATCGACTACGGTCTGTGTATGGGTGACCGAAATTGCCACAAGGTTTGTCCTGAAGTTTTTGATTTTGACGAGGACCAGCTGCAATCGATCGTTCGTGTGGATATCGTGCCTGCTCAGATGGAGGATAAAGTTAGACAGGCAGCCAAGGAATGTGCACCGGGAGCCATACTGGTCGAGGAGTGATCCAGCCCGCCTTCAAAAACGCCATAGATGGCTGCCGGATGAGTGTAAGTTTCAGAATAAGGTTACAAAAGTGTATCTCGGCGAAGGAGAACGAGTGGACGCTGAAAGCTCAGCACAGAATGTGTTGCACCTCGCCTTGGGGTGAGGACTGAGCGCCGGTGAACAGAAATTCTTTTCTTCTGAAGGCGATGAGAGGGACCCCCATATGGACCCAAGGGATGCGCTCAGAGAAGAGCATGGCGCGATTATGAAGATGCTCGCGACTCTCCACAGGTTTATAGCGGAAGTTGCGGATTTAAAGGAGGGTGACACAAAAGACCTCAAAGCGCTCATCGAATTTTTTGAGATTTATGTGGACCGGTGCCACCACGGAAAAGAAGAGCAAGTACTGTTCCCAGCGCTGTCCCGCGTTCGAACTGCCGGAATTGATTCTCTTATCAACTCGCTCATGGAAGACCACCGTGAGGCCCACACGATCATGGAACAGATAGAATCCAATGCAGTGACTCTTCACTCTTGCTCTGAGGCTGACCGCTATGAATTCAGGGAAAGAGTCGACCGGTACGTGGATCTCGTTAGAAAGCACATCCGCAAAGAAAACTCGGAGTTGCTTCCATTAATTGAAGAAAGGCTTTCTGAAACTGAAAGGTTGCAGATGGCTGGACAGTTCCATGATGTGGAGAAGACCACTCTGGGTTCGAGCGGGCTCGAAGTATTTCCGGCAAGCGTCCGAAGACTTTCGCAGAAGTATACCTCCCTGTAGGTCACATACCGATTTGCGTTCAAGTCAGATGCTCCGGGAGGGCGGTGGGACCGCCAGCCGGGATCAGCGCAGCCAGAATGCCGTTGGCACCGGCATACGCCGGTGCGGCGGCGGGCCTCCCATCTTATACAGGCTTGCGTTCAAGTCACGTCCTCCGGGAGGGCTAAAGCCCTCCGCTACGAAACGTAACGCGTCAATGACGTAGGCGCGGGGGCTTATCCCCGCCCAATATTGAACGCAACCTGGTATTACATGAATGCCCACAGGCCGCACGTCAAATGAGAGGCGGCCGGAAACAGCTGTTTCCGTGCTTGCGGTGTGCTGATGGAGGGAGGGCGAGATCTTTAGCGGATTAATCAATCGAGGTCAACAGCCGACCGAAGAGCACATATTTCCGTGAGCCGGCGAATGAGCTCATCTCTTACTTCCGGTGAAACACGTCCGATTACCTCCAATACTTCAGCCTGAAATTGCATGGCCGCCCGCATATCGAAAAGTGTCTGGAAGATTTCGAGCTGCAGCTTAAGTTGCTCCCGGATTTCCTGCATGGCCTTCAAGGCGAGTTCGCGAGGGTCCCTGGATTTGAACCCGGTGATCACTTCTTCCCGCCCCCGGACCCTGATTTTACGGACCTGAGATTCGAGTACCTGAAGAGCATCGTCTTCGCCCCGGTTCCAGCGCATGAGCAGGTCGAGCAATTCGTTAGCGTCCCGGTTGATCTTCTGCAATTGGTCCAGTGCGTTGATTTCACGGTCGACAATCTTATGGGCCGCCCGGATGGTTACATTCCGGTTTATGGCGACCTTCAACGCCTGCAACCGCCTGGATACGGTGGATTTGTTCACTCCCATCTTGCGGGCGATCCCGGAAACGGTGTTGCCGTTCCTGACTAATTGAAGTAACAGCTTGTCATCGATTCGGCTTTTCATCAGGGCGACATTTCCTGTAAGGGTTCACCGCAGAGACGCACGTACAAAAAATTCTCACCGCAGAGACGGGTCATAGTCCGGTCAAGGAGAGAGCGCAGAGGAAAAGAATTTATCCACAGATGACACAGATTTTCGCAGATTATTATTCAGGTAAAAAAAACAGATACCCTAACAATTTGGCACACCCTGAGAAGTCATGCAAAACGGCAACCAGAAACGGCAACCAGAAGCGGCAAAAACAACAGCGATGACTGAAGAGCGAAAATCTAACCCTTCTAATACCGATTTGCGTCCAAGTCAGATGCTCCGGGAGGGCATAAAGCCCTCCCCTACGAAACGTAACGCGTCAATAACGTAGGCGCGGGGCTTATCCTTGCCCAATCTTGAACGCAAATTGGTATGACACGCGAGGGCGGCGCTGAAAGAGGCTGAAGGGGTTTGGACTGAAGGTCCGCACGCGAGGACACGCGGTTCACGCGGAGGCGCGGAGCCGCAGAGCTTACACTGAAGGTCCGGACGCGAGGATACGCTGGGAAGGCGCTACACTTGATGCTTTATTGAACGCAACTTGCTATCAGACGGTCACGCCAGCTCCTGATGGCCCGGAGCACATACCTCTGGTGTTCCTTAAGTCCTCCCAATCCTTTTCTGCCGAAATGAAAATTCACTTCAACAAACACCGGCTCCCCCTCGTCCGGGAACATTAGATCAAAGCCGGCAATGTCAATTCCCGCACGCCTGCAGAACGCACGGACAGCGGAAACGCCCTTCTGTTGCAACTCGGGCCAGCCCCCATGATCGAGTCTCCCGCCTCGGCAGACGTTGTTGTAAAACTGCCCGCCACCAACACGAAAATAGCTCACGGCCTGGTCTCCATAGATCACAACACGAAGGTCTTTTCCACCGTGTTCCACCCATTTTTGGATCAAGAGGGGCTTATCTTTTGGGAGATTCAGCATATACCTGGGTACATCTTCCTGCCCATAGATTGGAAAAACCGTCTCGCCCCCTCCACCAAGGTCTCCTTTGAGCACAATAGGATACCCCCAAGGGGACCCCTGTTCGTTCATGCAGGTTTGCAGGCAGAGAGGAGTCTTAAAGACAACGCTTTCCGGATGGCGAACTCCCATTCCATGAAAGAGATGAACCTGCCTGGTCTTGCCCTGGAAATTGAACCGAGCCTCCAGGCGTGGAAACCAGTTTTTTGCATGTTGAGTAATGCTCCGATATGCCCACGGAGAGACATGCGAAGGCAGTAATACCCCAACAGCCTTCCTGAGAAGGTCTATTGTCCCCGGGTCCTCGATCCTGGTGAATGGAGGAAGGTTTTCCTCCATTCTGATCTCAGTCCGAAAGGAGACAAAATAGGGCGGCATCAAACACTCCAATAATGAGAAAAATTGTGGACAGCATTCATTAGCTTTAATACCAAGTTGCCTTCAAAAAAGTATCTAGTGATAACTGCTACGCCCCCCACACCCCCTCGCCGCTACGCGGCTCACGATCTCGACAGCCCGCCCACCCACCCGCATCGCGGAGCGTCGAGATATTGCGCTCGGCCACACGCGCGTGCAGGCCGAAGTCCCGGCGGGCGCGATAAAAGTATGTGCTTCATTGATTCCTAAATATTTCATTCGGATAGACGATACTTTCGGAGTGAAGTGGAAGAGGTAAGCCCTGGTCAGTGGAAGGCCACATACAGTACAGACTGCTGCGGGCGTCCGTGTCCTTTTCTGAACCTGCTCCCTACAAATTTTACCGGGCTCATAGGCGGGCCGGTTGTAAGTCCACAGTCCTCAGGGCCCTCACTGCGGTTTATTCGGCTTCGACCCTTTTGCCAACCGCTGCGACTCGGCGATTTGCGCGGCGGTCATCATCCTGGCGATTGAATCTCTACTCTTTTTGGCTTCCTGATCTCCCTGCACTGCGGCCAGACTATACCACTTATGCGCCTGCACCAGGTCCTGCGGTAAGCCAAGGCCGGCGTAGTACATCAGTCCCAGATTATATTGCGCCTGAGCAACTCCCTGGTCCGCCGCCATGCGGAACCACTTCACGGCCCCGGCATAATCCTGATGCACACCTTCGCCGTTAAGGTACATCAATCCCAGATTATATTGCGCTTTAGCATACCCCTGGTCAGCCGCCTTGCTATACCACTTCACGGCCTCGGCATCGTTCTCTTCCACACCTTCGCCGTCGGCGTACATCACTCCCAGTATAAATTGAGCCTCAACATCTCCCTGGTCGGCCGCCTTGCGGAACCACTTCACGGCCTCGGCATAATCCTCCGGCACACCTTCGCCTTTAGCGTACATCAATCCCAGATTATATTGCGATTTAGCATATCCCTGGTCAGCCGCCTTGCGATAACGTTTTGCGGCCTCGGCATCGTTTTTCGGCACACCCCGGCCGCCGGCGTACATAACTCCGAGCAAAAATTGAGCCTCGGCATCTCCCCGATCCGCCAAAGCGTTGAACTCCTTATATGCCGTGGAGTAATCTCCCTTATTATAGGCGCCGTAGGCTTCATTCAAAGTGAGGGCAGGTTCCTTCTGAGTAAGCTTGTCAGGCGCAGGTGGAACGACTTCAGGCACAGACGGAACGGCTTCAGGCGCAGATGTAACGGCTTCAGGCGCAGATGGAACGGCTTCAGGCGCAGATGGAACGGCTTCAGGCGCAGGTGGAACGACTTCAGGCACAGACGGAACGGCTTCAGGCGCAGATGTAACGGCTTCAGGCGCAGGTGGAACGACTTCAACCGGAGTGTACGTATTTCTAAGGCCGTGATCCTCTTGCGTGATGTGTTTTATTGAACCTATTAAAATAATCCCAAAAAGAATTACAATAAACGCACCACCTCTTATCATATACGGATGTCTATGAATAAATGACGAGGTTGCGTAATTATACTCATGAACTTTGAAGGGAGTTTCATCATTCGGTTTATGAGTTGACATCCCGCGTTTGGACTTTTTGAAATAACGATACCATATATTATCCCGATCTTCCCGGTGTGCTTTTATTTCTTCTTCCGGTTCCTTTGCTCTCTGTCCACCTTCCCGGGGTTTTTGCCCCGCATGCTCCCGTTCCTCGTGTTCCTGTTCCCGCCTCTTTCCCTTTTCCTGTTCACGGTTCGCAAGCCTCAGACTTAAGAATTCAAGCAGCATCCTATAAGCAATGTCGATTTCCTTCAATTGCTCCCGGGCCTTCGCCTGCATGCTGGGATCATTTGAGAAACGCTCTGGATGCCACACCTTGGCTAAATCCCGGTAGGCTTGATTGATTTCATAAAGCTTTGCGTTCGGTTTGATGCCGAATAACCTGTAGCATTCTTCTAGGTTCATAAGTGCTACCTTCTAACAAGTGTGGCAAGTACTAAGGTGACAATACACGTGAGGCGCATTCTTCGTATCGATTTGATTAGCTAGGCATCAAGTCATTATTATGCCTGTGCTGCATTTGCCTCTGTTTCCATATCTGTTAATATCACTTCATCTTGTGGTGGTGCAGTCTTTTCAATTGGTGCTGATATTAATGTTGGCACAGCGTGCACAGTCGTTGTACTTGCAATAGGCGCTGGAACTGGAACAACCTGACTCGATTGATAAACTGCAGCATCAGCATGATGTTGTGCTTGAAGATACAACCGAGCGGATCGAGATTCTGCTTTTTCTACAGCGGCCATAGCGACTGCTACAGCTTTGGTTGCTAAATCAGCAGCTTTTGCAATTGCATTAGATAATTCAACTTTTAATCTTTCTACTTCAGCAGCAGCTGCAGTCGCCTCATCAGCCAAAGATTTCGCCATAGAAAACGCTTTGTGCAAATCATCTTTACCTGGATTAAAGCTCCAATAAAGACCCATCTTATTTATCCTGTTAATAAAGTGCTTGGGCTAATTGTATTACATCCATTAATACGTAATACATTTGTTGATTATGTTAAAATGCAGATACATTAGCATCGATATTTTGAGCGATTTGTAAATCAACAATCAATTCTTTAAAATCAGATGAGCGTTTACACCAACCCTGTCGATCATGTGCTGCTCGAAATTATAGAGGCCAATATCCGGTGAATGCTTGACAGGGAGCTTTCCCAGTCCGTTGTGCTTATTCACGACCCTAACGAAGACATCCAAGATCTCATTGGTTGCTTTGCCGCTGCCCATAGGCATATTGTTTACCACCTAATCCATAAAGTCAAACGCAATTTTGGAGCAAAGGAGGCCGCTACAAAACCCTTGATCCTGAATACTTCGCCAACCTGGCCCCAAAGTGATAACCTCAAAAGCGCGGGGAGCTACGCCCCCCACACCCCCCTCGCCGCTGCGCGGCTCACGATCACGACAGCCCGCCCGCCCACCCGCGATGCGGGCCTTCGGCCACGCCTCGCGGAGCGTCGATATATTGCGCCGCTCTTTGAACACAATTTGGTATTACGAATTTACACCATGGTATCAAGATAATTGTGACAAGTACGTTGCAATTGTCAGGCATTCTCACGCATAATCGAGGCTGCCAGCCGGGAGAAAGTATTCTGACTTAAAGATGGTCCTCGACATCCAGGCCTCGCCAAGCGCACGGTCGGACGCGCGGAGGACGCAATGGACATGGTGGACGAAGTGGACTGAAAGAGGCTGAAGGGTTTTAGACTGAAGGTCCGCACGCGAGGACACGCGGGGAAAGAGGCTGAAGGGTCTCGAAAGATCAGGATTCATGCGCTGCTTCATAGGCACTAACGGGGTCTTGAATTCCTTTTACATTGATCTCGCCGAAAAGCCGGGTGGAAATAAAAGGTGCAACGAGGTCACGGGTCTTCTGGGAAAGGAGGATGCCGTCGGCCGGCGCGCTCGATTCCAGCCGTTTTGCCAGGTTCACTGCGGAACCAAGCACGGTGTATGACAGCCGTCGAGAAGACCCCATGTTGCCCACAACGACCTCCCCTGTACTGATCCCGATACGCACGCGTAAGGGGAAACCGCCTTCCCTGGCCCATTTTGCGTTAAGTCCGCGCGCCTTGTTCTGCATCTCGATTGCCGCCCGGACCGCTCTAAGGGCATGGTCCGGCGCCGGTTCGGGGTCGCCGAAAAAGACCATCAGGCCGTCTCCGATGTACTTGTCGACGGTCCCCTTGTATGTAAAAACAACTTCCACCATTGTTTCGAAATACTCATTCAAAAAGCCCCGAATCCGGTCGGGCGAATAGGTGGAAGAGTGTGCGGTAAAATCCTTGATGTCACTGAAAAGGATCGTCAGCTCTTTTCTCTGCCCCCTGCTGATCATCGCCGGGTCGGCAAGGATCCTTTCCACAACCGAGGACGGGAAATAGGACTCGAAAGACCTCCTCAGGACTTCCTTTTCCCTTGAGTCCCGCAAATACCGCAGAGCCATGATCAGCGAAGCGGCGGCGGCGCCCGCGATTACAGGGCGCACTATGTTGGCCATCAACCCATAGAGGAGAAAAAGGCCCAGAGTTGCGCCCGCATAGCAGGTTATGAGCAGGGCGGCCGAGGCGATGAATAAAATTGGGGAAAAGCAGGTAGATAAAAGGAAAATCAGTGCAACCATGCCCAGCTCAATCGCCAGTATCCCTGCAGGACTTATCTCGTGCAAGAAAGCACCGGAAAGGATCGTCTGGATCACGTTGGCATGCAGGCCGCTCAGCGGGAAATTTATATCCACCGGCACCGCACCG
>Ga0208820_1001025_pt1 | contig 16862 bp, 15 predicted proteins | sample June2015DPH_16_5_FD_184713 | JGI IMG/M metagenome (GOLD analysis project Ga0208820, IMG submission 184713) | Peatland microbial communities from SPRUCE experiment site at the Marcell Experimental Forest, Minnesota, USA - June2015DPH_16_40... | ecosystem: Environmental > Terrestrial > Soil >...
CCGCTCGATCGGGGCGGCGCTGTTGCGGACGTCACCGCCGCGTTCGCCCTCGGTGGTCGAGGACGCCAGCAGCATCTGCTCGCCGCACAGCCGGCGCAGCAAACGCTGATGCCAGGCGCTGCCGGCGCCATGCCGGGTAACGCAAGCAATCTTGGTCTGGTGCATCGCGTAAATCATCGCCGTCGAGGCGCAGGCGCGGCCGAGCGCATAACAGACATCGGCGACATCGGAGATGCCGGCGCCCTCGCCGCCGAACTCGCGCGGCACCGCGATGCTCATGAGCCGCGCCGCGCGCGCGGCGGCGATCGCCTCGGCCGGAAAGCGCGACTCGTTGTCGACGGATGCGGCATGCTGCGCGGCGACCGCCGCGACCGTCTGGGCGCGGGATGCGAGAGTTTCCGCGTCCGCCGTAACGGCAGGATCCGTTGCGATTTGCAAGCTCGGCGCCGGGTCCGTGGACGCCGGAACGCCTTGCAGCTTCACAGTTCGCAGTTTGATGGATGCGCTCATCATCGCCTCGTGCGGCATCTGGGTTCGACCGCGATCACTGTCGCCCAAGAGGTACTGCAAAACTTCCAATTCCTCGTGGCATTGATGGGGAATTGTCGCGCTTCTTTCGTATAAAGGTTACCAATCGCAAACGCTTCGCATGATATTCAGTTACATGCGGTTAAGAGATGCCCGCTACTCATAAGAGATGACCGCTACTCAAGAGAAACCTGCTGCTGAATCGAGCAGGCGCCGGGATTTGGAGACCATTCACCATGCTTGATCGCACCGATATGGACTCGACCGAGCGGGTGGCGCGGCTCGTGCGCCAGCTTTTGGCCAAGCGCGCGATCGAACGTCCGGTCGGCGCCGACGATGACCTTGCCGCCAGCGGCCTGTCCTCGCTCGACATCGTTAACCTCATGCTCGCCGTCGAGGCCGACTTCGATATCAAAATCCCCGACCGGGAGATGACGCCGGCGAACTTTCGTTCGATCGCGCAGATCGCCAGGCTCGTGCGCGGGTTATGCGAGCAGCCGGCGGTGAGCGGCTGAACATCCAAGTCCGTCATTCGAGCCGATTGAGTCGGCTCCAAGTAGCCCGCCCTGCGACAGCCTCGATCAACCGGCCTCCTCGGACCGGGGCTTTATTTCCGCAACCTCCCCCAATAGTTTAGCGCCATGACTAGCGGACCCGACTCGGCGGCCGAGACGATCCCGCGCCGCGGTAGTGCCGCGGAAGTCCTCGCCGTGTTCCTCCGGCTCGGGCTCACCAGCTTCGGCGGCCCGATCGCGCATCTCGGCTATTTCCACGAAGAATTCGTGGCGCGCCGGCGCTGGCTCGACGAGAAGACCTTTGTCGACCTCGTGGCGCTCTGCCAGTTTTTGCCCGGTCCGGCTTCCAGCCAAGTTGGATTTTCGATCGGGCTCATGCGGGCGGGCTATCGCGGCGCGCTCGCGGCGTGGACCGCCTTTACTCTGCCTTCGGCGATCCTGCTCGTGCTCTTCGCCTACGGCGCTGGCGCGCTCAGCGGACCGGCCGGCGCTGGCGTCCTCCACGGCCTGAAACTCGTCGCCGTTGCGATCGTCGCGCAGGCGGTCTGGGGCATGGCGCGCACTCTTTGCCCGGACCGGGAGCGAGCGTCGATCGCTGGCGTGGCAGCGCTGATCATTTTATTCAGCACCTCGTCCATCGCCCAAATCGCCAGCATCCTCTTCGGCGGCATTGCCGGCCTTTGGCTTTGCCGTGCAGCGCCGTCTCCGGCGGCAGGCCACATTGCAATACCGGTTTCGCGTAAGGCAGGACTTGTGGCGCTGACCGTCTTCTTTGCTCTGCTTGTGGGCCTGCCCGTCTTGCAGAGCTTTGGCATCTCGCAAGGCATAGCGCTCTTCGACGCGTTCTACCGGTCGGGCGCGCTGGTCTTCGGCGGCGGTCATGTCGTGCTGCCGTTACTGCGCGAGGCGTTTGTGACGCCCGGTTGGGTGAGCGACGATGTCTTTCTTGCAGGCTATGGCGCGGCGCAGGCAGTGCCCGGACCGCTTTTCACTTTCGCGGCCTACCTTGGCGCCGTCGTCACTCCCTCCCCGCACGGCATCGTCGGTGCGGCACTGGGACTCTTTGGCATTTTTCTTCCCGGCATTTTGATTCTTCTTGGCACGCTGCCGTTCTGGGACGCCTTTCGCAAGCGGGCGGCAGCGCAATCGATGATGCGCGGCGTCAATGCCGCGGTCGTGGGTCTGCTCGGTGCCGCGCTTTACAACCCGGTCTGGACCAGCTCGGTCAAAACGCCGGCCGATTTCGGGATAACCCTCGTCGGCTTCGTTCTTCTCACGGTCTGGCGTGCACCGCCGCTGCTCGTTGTCATCGTCAGCGCGCTCGGAGCGATTGCCGTGGCGCTGGCCAACAAGTGATCAAGCCTCCGGTGATGGGCCGCACCAGCCGGGCATGTAGTCCGCGTCGGCGCTCTTGGCCAGTTGCAGCGCCTTGGCGATGGCGCGGTCGAAGTCGTGCGCGACGATGCTGCGCTTGATGCGCCGACGCAGGAAATCCGCCCAGAGAAATTCGCTGAACAGCGTCGTGTCCTTGGCGAAGCCGCCGGCGCGCCGCAGCTCGCCGGAGAGCGAGCGGAACGGATCGTCGACAAGATCGGCCACCGATTTGGGAATGTCGCGGTAAGGACGGCGGCGGCCCTTGGTGTCGAACGGATGCATCAAATGGCGGTTGTCCATGAAGGTCCAAAACTCATCGCCATCGAGCTGGCTGAGATCTATCAGCACCGTCACGGCAACATCCTTGACGCCTTCGTCGTGGAGGGCGCGCGCGAGGTGGTGGTGATCGACGACGTAGTGCCGGCGCTTCGGGCCGAGGACGACCGGAATCAAGTGCTTGCCGAGAAATTCTGCGCCCTTTTTTGCCGCGGTCTCGCGCCAGCGCTTGCGTTTGATTATAACCTCGCGCATGCCGACAGTAATCTGGGTCGGACGCAGCTCGGCAATCTTGATTGTCGAGAGAACGGGTTCGCGAACAATGGCCATGTTAATTCGATGATGCGCTGACCGCGCTGTTCAGTCTCTCAAACAGGCCGGCGATGTCCTTGCGGATCGCCGCCAGCTTGGAAAACTGCTCGGTGAGGCTGGACACGCGTCTTTCCAGTTCCCGCTTGGTCTCGGTGAACCTTTGTACGCGCGTGGCGAGGCTGCCGTCGTCGTCCTCTTCAATCTGCCTGATCCTGGCGATGAGCCGGTGGCGAATGTCCTTCAGTTCCTCGATGAGGTTGGCAACGCCGCCATCCGCGGCCTCCAGCGGCAGCAGCCGTGATTGCAGATCGCCGAGCTTGGTCTTCATCTGCGCGAATGCGACGGCTTTACGCTCGATCTCATCGAGGTCGGATTGCGTCGCCTCGATGAAGGCTGCAAGCACCGCGACGCGGGCGTCGATATCCTGTGCTCCGGCCTGGCCGGTCGCCGCCGGCAACGCATCGCGCGCCACAGTGAATCCGATAGCGCTGCCGCCCTCCTCTTCGCTCGCGACCGAGAGCACGTCGAGCGCCCGATCAAAGTTGGCGAACAGCGCGGTAATGTCGGTGCGCAGCCTGGCCAGCTTGACGAACTGGGCATTGAGCTGCGACAGGCGGTCGTCGAGCTGCCGTCGCTCGTCGGCAAACATTTGCACGCGCTCGGCGAGCGGTCCTTGCGGCGTCCGCTCCAGCGCGCCGATTTCCTCATTGAGCCGGTCGCCCATCGCGCTCAACTCCTCGACGCGCCCGACGACGCCAACTTCCACCGCCGCGAACGGAGCCAGTCGGGCTTGCAGTTCGGCATAATCCTCCTTCAAGCCGGAGATGACCTTCAATGCCCGGTCGATGTCGTCGCAGCGCTGGTGGCTCCGCCTGACGAAGTCCGTCATGTTCTTGAGGCCGGCGTCGATCACGACGGCATCGTCCGCACCGGCGACCTCGGCAAGCGCCCGTTCGATATCGCTCTGCCGGCTACCGAGTTCCATGAAGAGCTGCTCGACCGACCGCCTTTTCTCCAGGACCGGGGTGAGCCGCTCCTGCAATGCCTGCTGCTGGGCGCGAAGTTGCTCGACACGGGCGGCGAGGTCGCCGGCTTCGCTGCGGCTCTGCTGGATCTGCGCGAAGCGCTCGGCCTCGGTGAGCCGCTGCTGCATGGTGACGATGGCGTCTTCCGGATCGCTGCGGACCAGATGGTGCACCGCCGCCTCGGCATCGGCCTGCGGCTTCTCCAGGGCTTTGACGCCCTCGCGCACGCCGCCCAGCCGCAACTCGAGCGCCTGCGCCGCTTGGCGTTGCCGCACCAGCATCGCGCCCAGCCAAAGGGCGGCGGGGACGAGCACGATCGGCACCAGCACGACGATGGCCCAGGCGGCCTTGGACAAAAGCGGCTGCGACCAGAAGGCCTCCAACAAGGCGGCGGCTTCGCGCCCCTCGCCCAGCGCCAGGTATCCGACCGCCAGCACGAAGAGCGCGCTGAAAATCCCTACCACATTGCGCACTGGAGAATACATTACCCGGCGACGCCCTCATCCGGCTTGTTTGGTACGACAGGAGCGTGTCGGGCACAAGTCCGCGCTCCCACACCGCCCGGCGCGGCCCGTGCGCCGCCGGCGGCGCCACGACAGCGTAATGACCAGCCGCGTGGACAAGCGGAACAAAGCTCGCTATGGGCCGCGCCGGGCCATCGTGGCGTCGGCGACGCCGGCAAATCCGCCTGTGGCGTCATGAGCAGACTCCGGCACACCGCAACGGCTTCGCTAGTCATCGTCGCGGTCCTGCTGCTCGGCGCCGGGAAGCATCCGGCGCGCGGCGCAGGGCATGCGCCGCGCGCCAAACCCGCGACCTGTCAGCATTCGGCGTTTCGCGCCGTCGTCGATGTAGGCCACACCATCGAGGTGCCGGGCGCCATAAGCGCGCGCGGCGTTGTCGAATACGCCTTCAATCTTCAGCTTGCCGACGCGGTCAAGCAAGCGCTCGTCGCCGCCGGCTTCGACAGGACCGTCCGGCTCGTCACCGCCACGGCTCCACCCAAGGGCCTGATCGAGCGGGCGGCGCTGGCCAACAAGATGCACGCCGACCTGTTTATCTCCATCCATCACGATTCGGTGCCGGATTATCTGCTCGAGACCTGGCAATACGAGGAACAACAATACCAGTTCAGCGACCGGTTCCAGGGCTACGCCGTGTTCATTTCGCACGACAATGCCGATCGCGCCGGCAGCCTGCAGTTCGGCAGGCTTTTGGGCAAAGCGCTGCAAGCGCGCGGCCTGCAATATACGCCGCATTACACGCTGCCACTGATGGGCAACCGCCGCCGCGAGCTCATCGACGCCGCGGCCGGCGTCTACCGCTACAACCAGTTGATCGTGCTGCGCAACACCCGGATGCCGGCGTGCTGCTCGAGGCCGGATCGATCGTCAACCGGCAGGAGGAGCTGGAATTGGCGAGCCCGGAACGCCGCGAGCTCATCAGCGCGGCCGTCGTGTCCGCGGTCAAGGATTTTTGCATGGCGCGGCCGCGCCGGAGCGGGCATCGGCTCGGCAAGGGTGCGCCGCACCCTCATGCCGTGGTGCGGCCCGGCCATGCCCATTCCGCGCCTTTCCCGCGTCATCCCCTCACCCGCCTCGAACGAACTTTCGCATAAAAATTTTTCGAATCCGGGAATAAACCACACGCCTGCTCGATCTCCTGGTCGAAAGCGACAAGGGCTTTAAGGAGACAGGGCAATGAACGAATCCGACCGCGACGACGGCGTCAGCCGGCGCAGGGTCCTCGAATGCATGACCTGGGCCGGCACCGGCGTGCTGTGGACCATGACCGGCGGCGTGCCGCACTCGTTGGGCATTATCGGTGAGGCGGCGGCGCAGGAGGCGCGCGGTCTGACGTTCCTGCAAATCAGCGACAGCCATATCGGCTTCGACTTCAAGACGCCGTATCCGAATTCCGTCGGCACGCTCGAGGAGGCCATCGCCAAAGTCAATGCGCTGCCGGCGAAGCCCGCCTTCATGATCCACACCGGCGACATCAGCCACTTATCACTGGCATCGCAGTTCGACGACGCCGATCGGATCATCTCGCAGACGCGGCTCGATGTTCATTACGTTCCCGGCGAGCATGACTTCGTCGACGCGGACCGGAAGCTTTTCCTTGACCGCTACGGCCGCGGCACCAAGGGCGCCGGCTGGTACAGCTTCGACGCCAACGGCGTGCACTTCATCGGGCTCGTCAACGTCTTCGATCTCAGGGCCGGCGGGCTCGGCAACCTCGGCAACGAACAGCTTGAATGGCTCGAAGCCGACCTGAAAGGCCGTTCCGCTTCCACCCCCATCGTCGTGTTCGCCCACATCCCGCTGTGGACCGTGTATCCGGATTGGGGCTGGGGTACCGAAGACGGCGGTCGCGTGCTGGAATATCTCAAGCGTTTCGGTTCGGTGACCGTCCTCAACGGCCATATCCACCAGGTGATGCAGAAGGTCGAGGGCAACGTCACGTTCCACACCGCCCGCTCGACCGCGTTCCCGCAACCGGCGCCGGGCACCGCCCCTTCGCCGGGGCCGCTGAAAGCCCCCGCCGACAAGCTGCGCAGCATGCTCGGCATCGCCAGTGTCACCTTCAAGCAAGGCGAGCAGCGGCTCGCGATCATCGATACGCCGCTGCAGGGTTGAGGAGAGCCGGGATCATGCGACGCTCAACACGAGCCACGGTTCACGCCGCTCTCGTCGCCGCTGCGCTTGGCGCAGGTGCCGCCGGTCTGTTGGCCGCCGCCGTCCTGCCGGGCTGGGCGCAGAACGCAACCAGCGCCGTCGCCATCGACAACTTCACCTTCAAGCCGCAGCAATTGACGGTGAAAGCCGGCACCAAGGTAACCTGGACCAATAAGGACGACATTCCGCACGGTATCGCCTCGGCGAACAACGCATTTGGCAGATCAAAGGCGCTGGACACCGACGACAGTTACTCGTTCATCTTTGCCGCGCCGGGCACCTACCAGTACTTCTGCTACCTTCACCCGCATATGACGGGCACGATCGTGGTAGAACCGGCAGCGGGCGGCAACGCTGTGCAGTAATGCTCGATCGGCTGCAACAGCCAGCGTCGACCAAATTTTGGACGGCCGAGCGCGATGCGATGACGGGTGATGCTCATGACGAGCGTGACAGAGCGCGGCGTTTTCGCGACGCCGCGCTGCCGCATCTCGACGACGTTTTCACGTTTGCGCATTACCTGATGCGCAACGTCGCCGACGCCGAGGATGCCGTGCAGGAATGCTATCTGCGGGCGTTGCGTCATTTCGACAGCTACCGCGGACCAGCGATGAAGCCATGGCTTCTGGCCATCCTGAAAAACGTCTGCAAGGCCGAGTTTGCACGGCAAAGCACGGCACCGGCTCCGGTCGAAGGTGACGAAGCCGAACCGACGGCAGAGCAGCCGCCGCTATGGCAAGAGCCGCAGTCTTCGCCGGAAGCGGAGCTGCTGCGCCGGTGGGACGGCGAAACGATCCGGCGGCTTGTCGCCGCGCTGCCACAGCCGTTCCGCGAAGCCATCGTGCTGCGCGAGATCAATAACCTGAGCTATCGCGAGATCGCCGAAGTCGCCGGCGTGCCGGTCGGAACGGTGATGTCGCGGCTCGGCCGCGCGCGAATCATGCTGCGCGCGGCATGGAACGCCGAGGAAGGATCGACGACATGAACTGCGCCGAATCCGAGATGCTGCTGCACGCGCTGATCGACGGCGAGCTCGATGCCGGGCACGCGCGTGACGTCGAGGCGCATGTGGCAACCTGCCCCGCCTGCGCCGACAAACTCAGCGCGTTCCGCACGATGCGCGAGGCGATCGCCGCCGCGAATTTGAAAGAGGCGGCGCCGGCAAGTTTGCGCAGTCGTCTCGAAGCGGCGCTGCCGCCACACGTGGTGCGCGCTGACGGCGGGCGCCAATCCTGGTCCTTCCGGCGCTCGTCTTTGCGCTCATCTTGGCGCTCATTTTTCGGCGGGTTGGCGATCGGCACGGCGCTTTCGGCAGCCGTGGCGGCAAGCCTGGTCATTGCCGTCATCCGCAACGATCAACAACAAGAGGCGGCAAGCGAGATCGTCTCGGCGCATCTGCGCTCGCTGCAGCCGGGACACCTCACCGACGTCGAGACCAGCGACCAGCACACGGTCAAGCCGTGGTTCAACGGCAAGCTCGACGTGGCGCCGCCGGTCATCGACTTGACGGCGCAGGGCTTTACCCTGGTCGGCGGGCGCCTCGACTACATCAACGGCGAGCCGGCCGGCTCGATCGTTTATCGGCGCCGCCAACACGTTATCAACCTCTTCGTCATACGGCACTTGGATGCCGAACACGGCGCCGCGAAGATCGAGTCGGTGCAGGGATTCAATATTCGACATTGGACCGCCGAAGGCCTCGATTTCTGGGCCGTCAGCGACATCAACGCCGGCGAGCTTGACGAATTTGCCCGAAAATTCACGGCGGCACTCCGGCCCCTTCCCGGGCCGTCCTGACTGGCCTCCGCCGTCATTAAAGGCTAAACAATTTGGCGAGTCAGCGTTGCTGACCGTTTGCCGCCCGTGATCGGCGGGCGGAAACCCATTTGGCGCGCCCGACGTTTGCTTCCATCATGGATCAGCGCACCGACAACGAGCGTCGCCAGGACACCGCCCCGGGCCGCGAAGCGAAGCCCGCGATCGGCGAGACGCGCAAGACTCGGTCGTGGCTCGGAGGGCTGCGTCAGCGTCGCCGCATGGCACTCGTGGTCACGGCCTTGCTCATCGCCGCGCTGGTCGGTCTCGTGGTCTGGTGGGTCAATGCCGGCAATTACGAAACCACCGATGACGCCTTTATCGACGCCCGAACGGTGCAGATCAGTGCCCAGGTCAGCGCCGCCATCGTCGAGGTTCCGGTGACGGATAATCAGATGGTCGAGGCCGGCGCCGTGCTGGTCCGCCTCGACGATCGCGACTTCAAGGCGCAGCTTGACCAGGCCAAGGCGCAGGTCGCGCAAGCCCAGGCCGGCATCGCCAACCTCGATGCGCAACTTGCCGCGCAGCAGGCGCGCATCGACGAGGCCAACAAGCAGGTCGCGCAGTCGCAGGCGGCGCTGACCTTCGCGCAACAGCAAGACGAACGCTACCAGCGACTGGTCAAGACCGGCGCGGTCACCGTCGAGCAGGCGCAGCAGTACAGCTCCAATTATCTACAAGCCCAGGCCGCCTTTGCCGCGGCGCAGGCCAACGCTGTCGCCGCCGAGAAGCAGACTCCCGTGCTGTCGGCGCAGCGAAGACTCTCCTACGCCGAATTGCTGCAGAGAAACCCCGCGGCGGAACAGGCCGAGGTAAATTTGTCGCGTACCGTGATCACCGCGCCGATCGCCGGCCGCGTGACCCAGCTCACGGCCACCAAGGGCAATTATGCCGCGGTCGGACAGGCACTGATGATGTTCGTGCCGCGCGAAGTCTGGGTGACGGCGAATTTCAAGGAGACGCAGCTCACCGGGGTGCGGCCGGGAGCGCCGGTCGACATCAGAATCGATGCCTTTCCCGACCGCACCTTCAAAGGCCATGTCGACAGCATCCAGGCCGGCAGCGGCACCGCATTCAGCCTGCTGCCCGCGGAGAACGCGACCGGCAATTACGTCAAGATCGTCCAGCGCGTCCCGGTAAAGATCGTGTTCGATCAGCCGCCGGACGTGCTGCTCGGGCCCGGCATGTCGGTCGTGCCGTCCGTCAAGCTACGATGAGTGAACAGCAGCAATTTTCCGGCCCCGAGAGCCGCTCGGCCGCCGGCGACCGCAGTCCCTGGCTGATCGCCATCGTCGTCTCCATCGCCACCTTCATGGTCGTGCTCGACACCGCGATCGCCAACGTGTCGCTGCGCCATATCGCGGGCAGTCTCGCGATCAGCGTCGACGAAAGCACCTGGGTGGTCACGACCTATCTCATCGCCAATGCCGTCATCCTGCCGGTGAGCGGCTGGCTGTCGAACGTGATAGGCCGCAAGCGCTTCTACATGCTCTGCGTCGCGACGTTCACCGTGGCCTCACTATTATGCGGCCTCGCGTCCAGTCTCAGCGCGTTGATCGTATTTCGCATCCTGCAGGGGCTCGGCGGCGGCGGAATGCCGACCAGCGAACAGGCCATGCTCGCGGATACGTTTCCGCCGGAGAAGCGCCCGCAGGCGTTCGCGCTCTACGGCATCGCAGTCATCGTGGCGCCGACGGTCGGCCCGACGATCGGGGGCTGGATCACTGACAACTACTCATGGCACTGGATTTTCTTCATCAACGTGCCCATCGGCATCATCTCACTTGTGCTGGTGCAGTGGCTGGTCGTGGAGCCCGAAGTGCTCGAGCGCGAGCGCCACGAGCGCTTCGCCGGCGGGCTCAAGGTCGACTGGATCGGATTCGCGCTGATCGCACTCACTTTCGGCAGCCTCGAAATCGTGCTCGACCGAGGCCAGATCGAAGACTGGTTCCACTCGACTTTTATCATCACCTTCGCGACGATTTCCGCCTGTTCGTTCATATTCTTCATCCCTTGGGAACTCACCCATGACGACCCGATCGTGGATATCCGACTGCTGTTCCGGCGCCAGTTCGGGATGTCGTTCCTGGTGATGCTCGCGGTGGGCGCTATCCTGTTCGGCTCGAACCAGATCACGCCGCAGCTCATGCAGACCAACTTTCCCTACACGGCGATGCTTTCGGGGCTCGCCATGATGCCGGGCGGCTTAGCAATGCTGATCATGATGCCCATTGCGGGGCAGCTCATCAGCCGTATGCAGCCAAAATACTGGATAGCGATCGGTTTCGCGATGATCGCGATGGCGATGTGGTATTCGACTTCGCTCACTCCCGATGCCAGCTTCAGTTATTTTGCAATGGTGCGCGTCTTTCAGGTCGTCGGCATGCCTTTCCTGTTCATTCCAAACAGCACGATCGCCTATGACGGCCTGCCGCAGCAAAAGACCACCGAGGGCTCGGCGCTGATCAACGTGGCTCGCAATCTCGGCGGCAGCATCGGCGTGTCACTCGCCAATACCGAGCTCCTGCAACGCTCGCAATTCCATCAGGCTCGGCTGATGGAGAACACAATCCCATCTTCGCCCGTGTTTCAATCGACTCTGAATCAGATTACGCAGTACTTCGCGCACAGTGGATCGCCCGCCAGTGCGCAGGCCCGTGCCATGGGCTACATCGGCAAGCTCGTCAGCGAACAGGCGACGCTGATGGCCTACATCGACGTTTTTTATACCTGGTCCGTTTTCGCCGCCCTGCTTATTCCGGTCGTTCTGCTATTGATCCGGCGGACGGCGCCGGGCGCCGGCCAGCCGGTAGTCGGGCACTGACAAAATCACGCGTGAGCAACTGCCGGCGCCTTGATCATGGGCAGGCCGATGAAAAAAGCGTCTGGCCGCGGCACATTTCTCAGAACGCAGCGGCGCCACGCGACGGCGCTGACGAGCGAAAAAGTCGAGACGATGCTGCGACACTCCTGCACTCGAGTGTCTTCGGCGATCTCGATCGGCCGCATTGTTGCTTGAATCGAGCGGCACCATTCTTGCTTGGACTCGTTGCCGGAGGGTGCGGGGGGTGTCCTGGAAGGACCTGGGAAGACTTAATCCTGGGAAGAAAGGAGTCGCCAATGTGTGACTTTAGCCTCCAAAGCGTTCGCTCACGACCCGCGAAAGTCGGTGACAAGCTTGTGACGCGGGACTTCGGCACCGGAACGCGCGGATTTGCCGACGCTGACGATCTTGGCGTAGCGGTGTGTCTGTTGCCGGGAACGGAATTGGCGTTCGCCGGCGAAGTGGCCTGCCTGCCGGCCGGCCTGCTCGGGTGGAAGACCAAGACCATCAACCACGAGACGGCCATCTTCCGCCAGGTCAACAAGGAAAAATTGGCCGCGCACCACGACGCGCTCGAGTTTCCGGATGGGCGCACCGTGTTGCTGACGCTGCTGTGCGAGGGCCAGGCGGCAAGCGTGCTGCAATTGCCGGCGCAACCCAAGACCGAGGCCGAGGCGCGCGAACAGGAACGGGTCGGATTCCTCGGCTAAGCCGAGGCGCTCAGTTCCGACCTGCCGCAGCTGCAGGCGATAGGCCTGCAACAAGACCCGGCCGCCGCTGGGCGGACGGCGTTCTATTGTTGCCTTTACCGCGCGGCGGACGCTTGAGTTCGCCGTCAATGCGGTGAGATCGGTCCCAGGCACTCCCGTCCGGCGCTGCATACGGACTTCCCCGCAAGTCTTTTCCCTGTAATTCCCTCTCGCTGCGCCGCAGCAGCGGCGCGGCGCCTTGCCGGCAATGGAATCTTTCGCCAAGACCTTTCAGCAGAGAACTTTTCAGCCGCGTCATTCGATGAACGAAGATCCCGCCCGCCTCCGGAGTGAAGCGCCCGCCGCCGTGGCGGCTGCCGGCACCGGCCAGCCGCCTTCACCGCGCGCGGTGTTTTGGACGGTCTTCCCCTCGATCATGCTGCCGATGTTCTTGGCGGTCGCCGACCAGACGATCGTCGCCACGGCGCTGCCGGCCATCGCCTCGGACCTCGGCGACGTCGAGCGGCTGTCGTGGGTTGTGGTGTCCTATCTGATTGCCAACACGATCGCCGCGCCGGTCTACGGGCGCCTCGGCGACTCGTTCGGCCGGCGGCGGATGATGCTTGCCGCGCTTGCCCTCTTCATCGTCGGATCGGTGCTTTGCGCACTGGCTCCCAGCATCGAATTCCTGACGGCGACGCGAGTGCTGCAAGGATTCGGCGGCGGCGGGCTCATGACTTTGTCGCAAGCGCTCGTCGGCGAGACCATTCCGCCGCGCGAGCGGGGCCGTTATCAAGGTTATCTCGCCGGCGTTATGGTCAGCTCCAGCACCTTTGGGCCGGTTGCCGGCGGCTATCTCACGCAAGCTTTCGGTTGGCGATCGATCTTCCTCGTCAATGTGCCGCTTGGCCTTGCCGCCGTCTTCCTGGTGTTGCGGCTCGCGACCCGGCCGGGCGATCGGCGACGGACCACGTTCGATGCGCCGGGACTGGTTCTGTTCATGATGTTCGTCAGCCCCGTCATCTTGGCGTTGGAAGAAGTCCAGCGAATGGATGCACGCACCCTGCCGATGATCCTCGGTCTGGTGGCGTTTGGGGCGGTGTCGCTGTTGGCGCTGATCTGGCAGGAAAAGCACAGCGTCTCGCCGCTCATTCCGCCCACGCTGTTCAGAGAGCCCACGGTCTGGCGTGCCAACGGCCTGGCCGCCTGCCACGGCGCCGCGCTGGTATCGTTGATCACGTTCCTGCCGATCTATCTGCGCGTAGCCCGCGGTACTTCGCCGGCCGAGACCGGCCTGCTGCTGTTGCCGCTGATGTTCGGCATTGGCATCGGCTCGCTGATCACCGGCCAATTGGTGACGCGAACGGGACGCACCGCCATATTCCCGTCCTGCGGCTATGTGGCGGCAACGGCAGGCTTGGTGCTCCTCGCTTTCTGGATACCGCATTTGAGCCTGTTGGTGCTGCCATGGGTGTTCGGCGGCACCGCATTGTTCATGGGTACGGTGATGGGCGTGGTGCAGGTGACCGTGCAGGTCGTGGCCGGCCAGCGCATGCTGGGCACCGGCGCCGCCATGGTGCAGTTCTCCCGCTCGGTCGGCGCCGCCTTCGGCACCGCCGCGGTCGCGGCGGTCTTGTTTTCGATTCTCGCGGCGTCCGACCCGGAAACGGCAAGCCTGTTCGGCACCATGATCGACCGCGGGCCGGACGCCATCGCCGCGCTCGCTCCGGCGCATCAAGCGATCGTGCAGGCCGAGATCGGCCAAGCGTTCCGCGCCGCCTTCCTGACGGTTGCGACCTTCACCGGCATCGGCGCATGGCTTGCCTGGTCGATGCCGCTGCGGCGGGTGTAGGGAACGAGAGTCGTCGCCTGAGCCAAATTGCCAATTACTCGGAATCTGCGGCGATCAAATGTGTCACCCTTGGATCGCCATGCACATCAAATCGTTGCACAGCCTCCTGCACGAGCCGATCGGCGTTGGTGACACGCTCGTGCTGGCGCAGATGCTCCAGCCACGAATCCACAAGAAACGTCTCGACGAAACGCCCCTCCCCCGCGGCATCTTCGAAAATGCCCCAATCGTAGGCGCCGTCGCGGCGGCGCTCGCGGCCAAGTGTGGCGACGGCTTGCAAGAACGCTTCGCGATCCTGCGGACGGATGCGGTATTCGACCGTCACCAGCACCGGTCCGCGGTCATGCTCGATCGTCTGGGTGGTGATCGGTGTCGGCCAGTGCATGGACGGTGAAAGGTCGATGCCGGCACCGGTCAGGAGCTTCCAGCGCCACGTCAGCGGGACAGCCGCCACCGCACCCGCGGCGGCGATCCATTGTGCCGCCGGCAGCCCGACGAGAGCGGCAAGCTCGCCCCAGGCCGCGCTGCCAAGAGTAACGGAGCCGAAGAATACCGTGGTGTACAAGGCAAGCCCGCGGCCGCGCACCCAATCCGGCAAAGCGACTTGCGCCGACATGCTCAGCGTCGCCACGGCTGCGATCCACGACACGCCGGCAAGCGCGCTCGCGGCGAGCGCCACCATGGGCTCGCGCGCGACCGCGTAAAGCGCTAGCGCGGCCGCCGTGCCCAGCGTCCCTGCTGCCATCAGCCGATCCGCGCCCAATTTCGTTCGCAGCCACGGTAGCGCCAAGGCGCCGGCCACGGCGCTCGCTCCAATGACGCCGAGCAGGATGCCGTAAAGCTCCGGCCCGCTCGCGACCTGGCTGCGGGCAACGAGCGGCAAAAGCGCCCAATAGGCGCTGGCGAACAGGAAAAATCCCGCGGATCGCACCAGTGTTCCGCGCAGATGCTGATTGTATCTGGCGTAGCGAAGTCCCGCCCGGATCGCTCGCCCGACGCGCTCCGACGGCAGGCGCGGCGCCGCGTCGCGCGACACCCGCCACCACAACAAGGCGCCGATCACCGCGAGATTGGAGATGGCATTGACCCAGAACGGCGCGGCGATGCCGAGCGCGGCAATGGCGAGACCGCCGAGCGCGGGGCCGATGGCGCGGCTGATGTTGATGCCGACGCTGTTGGCGGCAACGGCGGAAGACAACAGGGTCCGGGGAACCAGTTGCGGTACGATCGCCTGCCAGGCCGGGTACGTCAAAGCGCCGCCGGCGCCGATCAGAAACGTGAACAGCAGCACATTGCCCGGCGTAACCAGATTGAGCCACACCAGCGCCGCGTAGATCGCGCAAATGAGAGTCGTCACCGATTCCAGCGCGATCAGAAATTTCCGCTTGTCGAATATGTCCGCCAGCGCGCCCGCCGGCAGCGCGAACAAGAACATTGGCAAGTTGCTGGCCGCCTGTACCAGCGAGACGATGAACGGATCCGGCGTGAGGCTGGTCATGAGCCAGCCGGAGGCGGCGCTGTACATCCAGGAGCCGGTGTTGGCGACCACCGTCGCCGTCCAGACGACGGCAAAGGGCGGCTGGCTAAACGCCGCCCAGGCGGACACCGCCGTCCCCGCTCTCGCGCCGCTGGTGCTCATACCGCAATGTTGCGGAAAAGGCGGCCTGTCGCGCCGTACATTGTATTCCCCGTTTCGTTTGAGGTGACCGAGGTCGTCCCGGAGTATAGGCTGCGCATCACGCCTATGTAAAAAGGCAACGCCAGCAAGGGAGGTTTACATGCCGAAGGTCAAGGCGAACGGCATCACGATGAACTACGAGCAGCAAGGGACCGGCGAGCCGCTGGTGCTCATCCCTTATCTCGCCGCCGACAACGCCTGCTACGCCTTCCAGGTCGCGGATTATGCCAAGCAATTCACCTGCATTTCCGTCGACCCGCGCGGCGCCGGCGAAACCGACAAGCCGGCCGGCGCCTATTCGATGGAATTGTTCGCCGACGACGTCGCCGCTTTCATGCAGGCGATCGGTGTCGAGCGCGCGCATGTCAGCGGCCTCTCGCTCGGCGCCGCGACCGGATTATGGCTCGCCGGCAAATATCCGCAGCGGGTCAAATCGCTGTCGCTGCACTCGGGCTGGACCAAGAGCGACCCGTTCCTCAAGGTCGTGGTCGAAGGCTGGCGCAGCATCGCCAAGGCCTTGGACAGCGTTCAGGAAATGATTATCCAGGGCATCTTTCCCTGGTGCTTCACACCGGAGCTCTATGCGGCCAAGCCCGACTATATCGACCAGCTTGCCGCTTTCGTGCGCAGCCGGCCGCAGCAGCCGTTCGACGCCTTCATCAGCCAGTCGAGCGCGGTCATTGCCCACGACGCGGTGGCGCAACTCGCGCGCATCAAGGCGCCAACCCAGATCACCTTCGGCCGCCACGACCTCGTCACCTCGACCCGCTTCGCCGACGCGATGAAGAACGGCATCAAGGGAAGCGAACTCGCGGTGTTCGAGACCTGCGCGCATGCCCCGATCTACGAAAGCGTGGCCGAGTTCAACGACAAGACGTTGAGCTTCCTCAAGCGTCACGCCGGGTAGGACCGCCGCCCCGGCTTGCATGACGCAGGCGACTTCCCGTAAGACCTGCGCGCCACTCGCGCTCGCGCTCGACTGAAGACACCGCCAGTCGAGGCTGCGAACGCGTCGACCACAGAGCTATCGAGATGCCGAACCAAGCGCCGCAGCCGAGCGGCCCGCAAGCGGGCCGCGCCATCCTGACCATCATCGGATCCGATCGCGTCGGCATCATCGCCGGGATTGCCAACGTGCTGGCCGACGCCAATGTCAATATCCTCGACATCAGCCAATCGGTGATCCGCGAATTCTTCACCATGATCATGATGGTCGACCTCGCCGGCGCCGCCGTATCATTTCACGAGCTGAGCGAACGGCTGGCGCGCAAGGGCGCCGAACTGTCGGTTCGGGTC
>Ga0208820_1001030_pt1 | contig 16823 bp, 11 predicted proteins | sample June2015DPH_16_5_FD_184713 | JGI IMG/M metagenome (GOLD analysis project Ga0208820, IMG submission 184713) | Peatland microbial communities from SPRUCE experiment site at the Marcell Experimental Forest, Minnesota, USA - June2015DPH_16_40... | ecosystem: Environmental > Terrestrial > Soil >...
ACTTTGCTTCCGCCTCCTGAGAAAGTGTGGGAATCGGGATCGTGGAGTGGCTTGGCCGATTGGAAAACGGAAATGCCCCGGCACTATGGAACCGCCGGGCGCATCCTGGGGGTTACGGAAAACAAGATCCTCGGCCCTGCCGACCTCTTGCTGAAGCGAGTTGCAGAAATCACCGGGGCCGGGAACACCTTCTACCCCACGACGGTGAGCATCCTCCAGCCTGCGGAAGGGGAGCCGGCCGGCCAGACTTTTCCCGATCCATTTTTCCAGGGAGAAGGTCCGCCTCGATCCACCTGCATCGCCTGCGGCGGTTGCATGATGGGTTGCCGCTACGGCGCCAAAAATACGCTGGATCTGAACTACCTTTACCTGGCTGAAAAACACGGGGCGCAGGTCTTTCCGGAAACCAAAGTTGTGAACGTGCGAGGGTTAGATGTTCGGAGCGATGGCAGCGCCGGATACGAAGTTTCCACCGTCAAGTCCACCTCATGGATTCGCCGCCGGCCCCGCCGCTTCACCTGCCGCGGGGTAGTCTTCTCGGCATCTTCTTTGGGGACGATGGAGCTTCTGTTTCAGCTTAAGGAAAAAGGGTCATTGCCGGCCATCAGCAGCGAACTGGGCAAACACGTACGCACCAACTCCGAATCGCTGATTGGAGCGCGCGTAATCGGAACTAAACAGGACTTGTCGCAAGGCATCGCCATCGGCTCTGGCATCTACATTGACGAGCATACGCACATTGAAGCCGTCCGCTACCCCAATGGCTCCGACGCCATGGGCCTTCTCACCACCATGTTGACCGATGGTTGCCCAGGTTCGCAGCGCATTGTGCTCTGGGTGAAGAATGTACTGGGCTCTCTGCTGCGCCACCCGTTCAAGACTCTGCGCATGTTGCAGCCCTTAGGCTGGGCGCGCGAAGCTGTGATTCTGCTTTGCATGCAGGCGCTGGATGGACAAATCGAGATGTGCTGGCGACGTCCCTGGTTCTGGCCGTTCAGGAAGTTTCTCGTCAGCTATGGTGAGAAGGTGCCCACGTACATTCCGCAGGCCAATGAGTTTGCCAAGACATTCGCACAGGTCGCTGGGGGAATTGCCATGAGCACGCTGCCGGAAATCCTCTTCGACGTTCCAGGCACTGCGCACTGTATTGGAGGCTGTGTGATCGCCGATTCACCCGACCACGGCGTGGTGGACAATCGACATCGCGTGTTCGGCTACAAGAACATGTACATCTGTGATGGATCGGTAGTGGCGGCCAACCTCGGCGTCAACCCCAGCCTCACCATTACCGCGCTGGCCGAGCGGGCTATGAGTTTCATCCCGCAAAAGGCGGAGACACGTTGGAACGATGCGGCTTCAGTCCCCGCCGCTCATGATGCGAGTTGAGTCTCCGAACCGGCTGGGAGCAGGCGATCGAGTAGTGCTTCTTCCCCCTTCAGCCACAAACGACTGGCATAAAGTAACGCGCTGCACTGCAGGGTGATCCAGTCCCCGGCCTCCAGAGGGGAACGGAACTCCTTGCGATTGCTTATCCAATGCTGGGCCACGTGACGCGCGATGGTCAAACTCACCCCGATGTCGCCGCCTCCGATATCGGCCAGGATCCCATCCAACGTCAACATCACCTTGGACAACATGACCAGCGGACCAGGAAACTTGACACCCTTTAGCGCAATGTGTTCCAGGAGGAGCATGGCGTCCACACCGCTGGACAGGCGCCTTACCGGCAGGTCGTCAAGAAAGCGCGTGACCAACAGGCAAATCATCCGCCCCCGTGGTGAAGTCGATTCGATGCGCTGCTGACTGAGCGCCAAAACTTCGTTGCACGTGCCCACCGGGTCGCGCAAGCTCACCATCAGAAATAAGAGCGCGAGATGCCGGCGCTGCTCGCGGCTTAAGCGTTCTCTCAGCGCCCAGTCGATGATAGTCAGTTCGCCGGTGCGGTTGTTATAGAGGAGATTGCCAGCATGCGGATCGCCGTGAAAAATGGCATCCTCCTGCACCGACAAAAGAGGCACGGCCACCAGCGCCTCGATCAGTTGCTCTGCAATCTTCTTGCGGCTAGACGCCGACAGGTGGGCAGCCGCGTTCGTCACCTTTATTCCATGCTCTTCCGTGAGCGCCGTAATTCTCTCGCTACACAGCGGCTCGATCAGCCGCGGCACGCGCACGCCAGACATGGACCGATAGAGATTCCCCGCCTCGACCAACGTTTTCTGCTCGCGGACAAAGTCGACCTCGTGCCGCAGCAACCGCCGGACTTTCCTGAAGGTATCGGGGATAAGGTCGGCCGGAAATCCATAGTGGTGGTGCCGCTCTCCGAAGTACTGGGCCAATCCCTGCAAGTAGTCCATGTCCTCGGCAAAGTACTCTGGGATATGCGGCTTCAATACTTTGAAAACGCCGCGCTCCCGTTTTCCGCTGGCCGGATTTCGCCACGTGAAGCGCACGACCGCGCTGACGCTAGCCTCCGATAGGATGACCGGTGCGATTTCAACCGCGTAGGTTTCGATCCGTGGCCCGAGATCCCGCTGAATGAGGGCGCGTATGTCCTCCGGCTTAACATCACGAATTCCATTTTCCAGCCGCGCGAGCGCATTTCGCAGAGCGGGACGCAAATGCTGGTTGCGTGCGATGACTTGTCCCAGTTTCTGCAGGCCGGGGACTTTTGCAATCAGCCGCAGCAAACGCTCTTCAGCCGATGTCTTCTCGGGAAGCTCGAATTGCTCCAGCAGCTTCGGAGCGAGGCGCGCCGGAGATAGTCGCGCCACCACGAACATCATGGCGTCCCGCACCGGCGGACGCCACTTCACGTAGGCCGCCGGAACCAGCCTTTCCACGGGAACAATCTCGTCGACAATCCACCGCGCCATCGCGTCCCGCAAGGATTGGCCGGCGGGACTTCGCAGCACGCCTTCAATGGCGCTGATCCGGTCGTCCTTCGTGGCACCTTGGGGCAGGAAGTGGGCAATGGCAGTGCGCAACTGTTCCGGCGGGAGCTGGCGCAATCCCGCTTCAATGACCGAAGCATCCAGCATGGGGGTTAATTTAAATAATAAACTCCATCGACTAATTACGCAGTGATCCTCATCACCTAATTTCGGCCATTGCTTGCTGCTTCTTAATCTCGGCTGAGAATGCCACGGGCATTCCTGTTTCGACATCGCGACTTGAGCTCGAGCAGCCGGTGGCAGAACGGCGGAGGTGCAGGATTCGACATTTGACGCGCGTGATAGTTCAGAGTAGTGTCGAAACAGAGCGGGCAATTCTTCTCCTCTTTCAGGTTTCTGAACTAAGTCAGTTCATCTGAAGTACCTTCCTCTTAGTCCGCAGCACACAAAGGATTCCTAATGATTGATCGAAAGGTTCACCAACAACCGAAGCCAAACACTGTCGTCGGCCCGAAAAGCTCTGCTGGCAAGGTGGCGATGATGCCAGACACTGTCCCATCACAAGACAGGATAAAAGAGCGGGCCTATGAGCTGTATGAAAGCCGGGGTCGCGAACCCGGCCAGGAGGAACGGGACTGGTTCCGCGCCGAGCAGGAACTCCTCAAACGCTAGCAGTAACGGGAGCAGTAAAGGAACCTCATCTACTGACCCGTGAATCTGCTGGACGGCTGAAGCGATGGCCATGGATTGCTTAATCTGCAAAGATCTGGAACGAGCTTTTGAATCTAGGCGCAGCAAGTACATCGAGGCCCTTTCCGCTGCGTATTATCGGGTCAGCACGGAGCTTGCGGCCTACAAGAACGTCGATATGGAGCGCGCCAAGAGCGATTTGGAAGAGCACCGGTTGGTATGCGTCTCCGCCACTAAAGTGAGATAGGTTTTGATCAATGGGCCGCTAGGGCGCCAACAACAAGACAGCAGGTTCAATGGGAAGAACGAACGTTCGATCTGAGAATCGGGGCCCAAATGTTCTCACCCGCGATCATCATGCAGCTAATCTCCCCATTTTGAGCGAAATACTGTGTGCGGCCGAGTTAGTTATGCTGCATGCCGCGCCCATCTATTACGGACTAGGAACACCTCACGGCGACGGTTCGGGAGTGGTTCTCATCCCCGCCTTCCTGTGTCCCGATCATTACTTATTCCCGCTGCATAAATGGCTGGGACGGATCGGGTACGAATCCTTCTTTTCCGGCATCAATTTCAACGCAGAGTGCCCGAATCTCCTGATTAAACGCTGCCTGAATGAAGCCATCGAGAAGGCGCTGACCAAGACCGGCCGCAGGATCCATCTGATCGGGCACAGTTTGGGAGGCATTATCGCCCGTTCGATCGCGGCGCAACGACCACAGGACATCGCTTCCGTCATCACGCTGGGCGCGCCGTTCCGCGGCACCGTGGCTCACTCCAGCATCCTGCGCGCAGCCGAAACGGTCCGCCTGCGGATCCTGAAAGAGCACGGCACGGGAGTGCTGCCCGCTTGCTATACCGGGCGCTGCACCTGCGATTTTGTGGATTCCCTCCAGCGCAACATGCCACCGTCGGTGTTGGAAACTGCGGTTTACACCGCCGATGACGGAGTGGTTGATTGGCGGTATTGCAGGACAGAGAACCCTGAAGCCGATTTCGCAGTTTCAGGCACCCACATCGGACTGGCCTTTAATTCTTCGGTATACACCATCATTGCCAACCGTCTGGCTCAGACCCATTGCGCGGAGAGTAAGCGGAGGCCGAGGGGCGTCCGGGTCCGTATAGACGGCAAATGGGCAACAACCTGAACGCTGCACAGCTTGCGGAAAAACTCCGGTTTCGTATCAGGGTATGCCTTTAGGCATGCCGCAAGTCGCTGAAATTGGTTCCGGCTTTGCAGATTGCTGAAAAGCCCAAGTTTCGTATCAGGGTATCGCTAAACAGCTTGCGGAAAAAACCGGCGCTGCCCTTGATTTTGGGTGGCGCAGCGGTTTACCGCCGCGGTAACTGCCTTGTCTTGAATTCGGCTTTACAGATTGCTGAAAAACTCGATTTTGCTCTAGCTTTTGGGTGGCGCAGCGGTTTACCGCTGCGATAACCAGCTTGTTTTCAGCGACGGCTTTACCAGATAGCTGAAAAACTCGATTTTGCTCTAGCTTTTGGGTGGCGCAGCGGTTTACCGCTGCGATAACCGGCTTGTTTTCAGCGACGGCTTTACAGATAGCTGAAAAACTCGATTTTGCTCTAGCTTTTGGGTGGCGCAGCGGTTTACCGCTGCGTAACCGGCTTGTTTTCAGCGACGGCTTTAGCCGCTGAGGGCGCCTGCTCCGCGCTCCACGAGTTTTTCAGCAATCTGTTTAGCCGCTGAGGGCACGGCTCTCGACCAGAAATTACTTTTTCCGCAAACTGTGCAGGTCATGTTTCAAGAGGTCCCGCTCTGTGGCGAATTGCCTGCATGATTTGGATGGCCCCAAAAGCTTCTTAGTCAGGCAGCACTTTGCCCCGGGTTTCCATTGCGAAGGGAATGACGAGCAGGCCGATCCCAAAGGCAATCGCTGTAAACGCAACCGGCTTGCCGAGAGTCCCCATTCGGCTGACCAGCGCGCCCACCCCGAAGTTGACGCCTGCGGCAATGAAGCGTCCGAACGAAGTGGTGAAGGCAAACGCGGTCGCGCGCACCGTGGTCCCGTACTGCTCCGGCAGCCAAAGACTGAAGACGGCGAAGTTGCCGCCAAAGAAGCCTAAGAAGAACAGCACCGCGATGAAGGGATGCAATCCCTGGGGCAGGTAGAACGCCCAGCCAAAGCTGAGCAGGATGCAGGCCGCCATCCCGAAGAAGTAAAAGGCCAGCGTTCGCTTGCGGCCAAAGAAGCCTAAGAAGAACAGCACCGCGATGAAGGGATGCAATCCCTGGGGCAGGTAGAACGCCCAGCCAAAGCTGAGCAGGATGCAGGCCGCCATCCCGAAGAAGTAAAAGGCCAGGGTTCGCTTGCGGCCAAAGCGTTCGGCCAATGGGGGAACCGCCAGGCATCCCAGGATGGTCCCCAGCGAAAGCAAACCCATGCCGAAGGAGGACATGCGCACGGCCTGCGGCTGCAACATGCCGGCACGTTTCGCCAGGCCGATGATTGCCGTCGGAGCATAAACGGCAGCCGCCCACAGGCCGCAGATAGCCGAGGCCAGCAGGACGGTGTTGACCAGAGTGCGCTGCGTGTAAGGAGCACTGAAGATCCGGCGCAGAGAAGAAAGTCCACCGGTTTTCACTTTGGCTTTTTGCTGCCAGCGCTCGGGCTCCTTCACGCGGAACAGAACCATAAAGGCCACGACCACGGGCGTCAGGCCGCACCAGAACATGGCGCGCCAGCCATAGTGTGGTGCGACCGTGTAGTTGAGAGCCGAAGCCAGAAAAAAGCCCGCGTAATAACCAGTCTGTAGATATCCGGCTCCCATCTTGCGGCGGTCTTCCGGCCAGGCTTCGGCGACGTAGGTGCCCGCCAGCGCCCATTCGCCGCCAATTCCGATGCCCGCCAGCAAGCGGAACAATCCCAATTGCCAGACCGTTTGCGACAAAGCGGCCGCTCCCGTGAAGATGGCATAAACAAAGATGGTGGCAGCGAGCACCCGGGTGCGGCCAAACTTGTCGGCGATCGGCCCCCAAATTAACGACAGTCCCCATCCGACGAGAAAGAGGGCAAACAGTATCGATCCGGCAAACCCCACATTGGCAGGAGTGCCTTTGTACCCCGACTTCGGAAGCAATTCCGTGAGTGCGGGGCTGAGGACGAGCGCATAGATGACCGAATCCATGCCGTCCAGCGTCCAACCAAACCATGCGCCCCAGAATCCAGTGATTTGCTGGCGTGAGAGTTTGGTGTGAATTGCGGGTAGTGGGCGGGTCACTGCTTCATTGGCCACGGTGTCCTCTTTTCAGTGAGGGGATGAGCGCGAAACCCACGAGATTCGGGAGCTGCGAAAAGACCTCGCATCTCGCGGGCAGAAGCATACCACGGCTTGTCAAGGGCCACAGTGGACGGGTAGTGTCTGACCAGTCTTTTCAGACAGTCCCAGCAGACGGCCCTAGCAGGCTGCGGAAAAAACTCGGATTCGGGCGGTTTTGAGAAGGGCACGACTTTAGAGGCTGCGGAAAAACTCTGGTTTTGACTTTGCTTTGAAGGGGCGCGGCTTCAGCCGCTGCGGAAAAACTCGGATTTTGATCTTGCTTTGAAGGGGCGCGGCTTCAGAAGCTGCGGAAAAACTCGGATTTTGATCTTGTTTTGACGGGGCGCGGCTTCAGCCGCTGCGGAAAAACTCGGATTTTGATCTTGTTTTGAAGGGGCGCGGCTTTAGCCGCGCCGTAAGTGCAGCAAAATCAATCGCGGCTTCTAGGCGACGCGCTCGCCGTTGCCCGCGGTTCGAAACAGCGCCGCCACTGCGGGCTTCATTACCTTTCCCATCGCATTGCGCGGAAGGGCATCCAGCACGAGAAGCCGCGAAGGCAATTTGTGAGCCGCTAGCAACTCCTTGGCCCAGGTGCGAAGGGAGGTCAGATCGAGGGCATCGTCGTCATTCCGCGCGTCGTTTAGCACGTCTCTTAGCACCTCTTTCAGTGCGTCTTTCAGCACAATGGCCGCAGCGACGCGCTCGCCCCACTCAGGATCGGGCACGCCGACCACGGCACACTCGGCAATCGCGGGATGTTGGCGTAGCGCTTCCTCAATCTCCAGCGCGGATACCTTGTGTCCGCCCGTCTTGAGGATGTCAATGTTCGTCCGGCCAAGAATGCGATAGACACCGTTTTCGACGACCGCAGTATCGCCCGTGCGAAACCAGCCGTCGCGGAAGGCAGCGCGGGTTGTCTCGGGCTTGCCCCAGTATTCCGCGAATACGCTCGGGCCACGGACTTCGATCTCGCCCGGTGTCCCCGCGGCAACCGGTTCGCCGTTCTCTCCGACCAGCTGAACCTCGACGCTGGGCAGCGGACTCCCGACGCTGCCCGGCACGCGCTCGCCTCGAAACTGGTTCGACAGCGCCATGCCAATCTCCGTCATACCGTAGCGCTCCAGCAGCGTGTGGCCGCTGATCTCCTTCCAGCGCTGGAGCGTGCTCACCGGCAGCGCGGCCGAGCCGGACACCATCAAGCGCAATCCGGCGCACGCCCGGCTTAGGTCCGCGCGGCGCTCCGGCGAAGCCCGGTCCCAGGCGGCGATGAGCTTCACGTAAATCGTCGGCACCGCCATGAACAGAGTTACGCTGCCGCTGGCGATGTGGTCCCACACGGCATTCGGGTCGAAGCGCTCCAGCATCTGGCAGGTTGCACCCGACCACAGCGCGCAGGAAACAACGTTGACGATTCCGTGCACGTGGTGCAGCGGCAAACACAGCACAATGCGATCGTCGGCCGACCACTCCCAAGCCTCCACCAGGCTCATGATTTGCGCCGTGATGTTGGCATGGGTTGTGACCACGCCCTTGGGCCGACTGGTGGTGCCGCTGGTGTAGAGGATCATGGCGCGCCGGTCGTTGTTCATGTCCATGTTCATATCGGTTATGCCCGGCGTCATGTCCGGCAATTCCTCTGGTGGGCGGGCGCGAAGCTGGTCTTGCGACAGCGACAGCGCGCGGATGCCGCGCGCGGCGGCAATGGGCGACAGCAGCGGAGCCGCCGAAGCATCGAACACCAAGGTCGATGCCGCGGTATCGTCGATAAAATATTCGAGCTCCGGCCTGGTCGAGTTGAGCGGTAAGGGTACGGCGACGCCACCTGCCTGCCAGATGCCCCACTGCGCCGCAACCCACGGAAATCCCGGAGTCAGCAGAAACGCCACGCGCTCTTCGCTAAGGCCCTCGCGCTGAAGATCCTCGCGCTGAAGGTCCTCGCGGCCAGCGAGTAGTGCCGCCGCCACGCGCGACGATGCATCCAGCAGATCGTTGTAAGTGAAGGACCCCTGCGAATCGACGACAGCGGTGCGTCCACCATGCCGCTGGGCGCGAGCCATTATTGACGGAATACGGCCGGTGCGGCTGTTCACTCGCAAACTTTACGTCGTCTCCGCCGCATTGTCCACTAATCCGGACCCCTATTTCTCTACCCCAGAAGAACTGATCCGTTTGGCGTATGTCGGGAACAGGCGGAATGAGTTACAATCTGACCGCTGTTTTTTGAGGTCAAGAAAAGAAGTTCTGGCTAATTAATAAGGTCGCAACTATGTATCGGAGCACTCGCAGATTGCCGGTGCCGGTCATTGATCCTCGTGATGTTGTTCCAATGCCCGATCGAAGCGGAATGCTCTCTTCGCTGGAAGCAGTTCGCCGCGAGATCCGCGAGATTGGTGACGAGGACGTCGATGCAGTTTTGCAGCGGATCACCGAGTCCGCCTTGAGCCTCACCGGAGCCAGTGGCGCGGCTCTGGCCTTTCTCACGGATGACAAGATGATATGCCGGGCGCGAGCCGGTGAACCAGCGCCGCCGCTCGGAGCTCCGGTGGACGTACAGCAGGGTCTCTCTGGAGAATGTGTTCGCAGCGGACTTCTCGTCTCGTGCGAGGATATGGAAAACGACCGGCGCATTGATCCTGAAGTCGGGCGCAGACTGGGCATAGGCTCGCTCATCGCCGCTCCCATCGTGTCCGATTGCAGGGTTGCCGGTCTGCTGGAGGTTTTCTCTCCGCATTTACGTGGTTTCACCAAGGACCACGAGACGGTTTTGGACCGGCTCGCCGAAATGATTCCCAGAACCTTTAGTGAGGAGACCGAATCGGAAAGCACCCTGCCTGAAGTTGCTCAACCGGAAGCGCCGGTAAGGCCGGAAGCCTGGTCGCGACCTCCTGCTTCGGACTCAGGTTCGATTGAGTCGGGCTCGTCGGAGTTAATTTCGATCGAGGCGACGCGCGAGGCCGTGCGGGAACAGAAGCCCGAAGTCCTCGAGCAAGTTTCGGAGAAAGTCGCGCAGCCGGTCCTCAGTCAAAATGTCTCAGAACTCGATCTACTCCCCGGGTTCGGGCGCGCCGCTCCGTCTAGCTTGCTTCATTGGATCCTGCTTAATTGGGCACTGCTTGGGCTGGTTAGTGCAGGGGCGTCGATGGCCCTCGGCTATTTGGTCGGCTCCGTGATCAAAACGCATTAGCCCCGAATTGACGAATGATGTCGGTCGGAACAACCTTACGACGCAAATCTTTAACTGTAGAAATATCGCATTTCACCAGCCACCGCGGTGGCTGAGCGGGTGACAGTTGGTAGTGGAGCGCCGGGCGCCCCCGTCCGGCCCCGCTTAACCTGGACGGGCGATTCACCCGTCGCTCCAGCGCTTGCCTAACCACGACCCACAAAACCGAACATATTGCCTGTGCGTGCGTCACATTCTGGCGAGACCCACTTTGATATATACATGCTCAGGGTTTCTGGAATCCCCTCCGATTCCGAAGTCTCGGACACGAGGGGATTGGCATGTGCCGCTGCGGCGAGCCGTTTCTGGTTAGGATTGGCAACGTTTTTCGTGTTGTCTCACGGGTATTCCTGCTGCAACTCGTTTTCATTGCGTCTGGGGCTTGGGGGCAGGATGCCTCCACGGGCGCGTTGCGGGGCGTGGTATTGGATGCGCAGGGAGCGGCGATTACGAATGCGGACATCGTGGCGATTCGGGTGGAGACGGGGATCCGCTACCACTCGGCGACCGATTCGGCAGGACGATTTGCAGTGGACCTGCTGCCGCCGGGGCAGTATTCGGCGCGGGCGGAGGCGGAAGCAATGTCGCCGCAGATTTCGCCGGTGATTCGGGTGGAGGTGGGCGCGGCGGCACAGTTGACGTTCAAGCTGAAGGTGGCGGGGCCGAAGGAATCGATCACGGTGTCGGAGGCGCCGCGGGTGGCGGAGACGGATCCGAGTTCGGTTTCGGCGCTGGTGGATGAGCGGGCGATCAAGGATCTGCCGCTGAATGGGCGGAGGTTCACCGATCTGCTGTTGTTGTCGCCGGGAGTGACGCAGGATCCGCGAGGGTTGACCTCGGGCTCGAACGGGGATCTTTCTTATGGCGGGATTCGGGGATACAACACCAGCTTCCTGGTGGATGGAGGGGACAACAATAACGGGTTCTATGCCCAGGCGTCGGGACGGTATCACGCGCCTTACCAGTTTTCCGACGAGGTGATACAGGAGTTCCGCGTGCAGTCGAGCGGTTATGGAGCGGAGTCGGGGCGCGCTGGGGGCGCGGTGGTGAATGTGGTGACGAAGTCGGGCACGAACCATTGGCACGGCAGCACTTTCTATCGTTTGCGCGACAGTGAGTTGGGGGGAGCCGCGCCGCCATTTGTGGGTTTTAATCCCAGCAACGAGCAGCACCAGTTTGGCGCGACGATGGGAGGGCCGATCCAGCGCAGCAAGACGTTTTTGTTTGCGGGATACGATCAGCACATTTTTAATGTGCCGGCGGTGGTGGAGTTCGACAACGGGCAGACGGCGGTGGTGCCGCTGGTCGGCATTTACCCGACGCCAGGGGATTACGAGATCTGCAATCCCGCGATTGGGGGGCCGGCGTGTGACCAGGCGCTGGTGATGGCGTCGGCGGCGCAGCTCTCGGCCATGGGCGGGACGTTTCACGCGAAATTACTCGGGGAAACGGGATTTGTGAAGCTGGACCGGGTGCTCTCGCCGCATCAGTATCTTACGGCACGGCTGAGCGCGTCGCGATCTTACGGTGCGAACAACGTCTATTTTGATCCGGGGAGTCCGATTACCTTTGATTCGATCAGCGCGAACGGGGAAGAAGACGTGGCGACGGAAAGCGCGTCGCTCAGTTTACTGAGCGGCATTACGCCGCGGCTGATAAGCCATCTGCGGGTGCAGTTCTCGCGCGATCTGGAGCAGCAGTTTCCCAATACAACCGGGACGCAGACGAGTATCTACAGTTGGATGGAGGATTTCGGGCAGTCGTCGTGGCTGCCGCGGCAAACCCGAGAACACCGGTTGCACCTGGCGGAGACCTTGAGTCTGAGCCGCGGGCGAAACCAGTGGAAGTTCGGGGCCGACGGAATGCGGACCTGGGACTACGATTACTTCCCGTCGCTGTTCGGTGGGGAGTATTTATACGACGACATTTCGGTGAATCCGTGGTCTTTACCAATTCCGTTTGAGCCGATGCATGAAGGGCTGAAGTTAACCCCGCTTCGGGCGTGGGCGCACAATGTGCCGCGATATTACGAGCAGAATTTCGGGAACCCGGTGTCGCATCCGAACAGCAACGATTACTCGGCGTTCGTGCAGGATACGACGCGGCTGACGCCGCACTTCAGTTTAAGCCTGGGAGCGCGCTACGACCTGCAGACGTTTTCGAAGACGGGAATGGTAAGTAATCCGCTGTGGTCGCAAGTGGGGAAGATGCCGTTGCCCGGGATGAATTTTGCGCCGCGGGTGGGAATCGGGTATGCCATCGGCAACGATCGGCCTCTCATGGTGCGGGCGGGATTCGGAATTTTTTATACCCGCATCCCGCAGACTTATCAGTCGGCGGTGATCAATGACAATGGGCTGAGCGATAATTTTATTTCTCTCGATAATACGGTTACCTCCCAACATCAGGTCTTTCCCTCTTATCCGAATGCGGCGGTGAACTGTCTCCGGGGTCCGGTCTCGTGCACGATACCGGCGGCATGGCAGCCGTATGCGACCAGCGAGGTAGCGGCATTTGCCCCGGATTTTAAGACACCACGCGTGCAGCAGGCAAGTCTGAGCCTGGAGCGGGAAGTGGCCGGCGGCTTCAAGGCGACGATATCTTACCTGTTCGTGCATGGGGTGGATATGATCCGGGCGCGAGATGTGAATCTGCCGCCGCCGACTTATTACAGCTATCCGATCTTCGACGCGGCTGGCGGTACTTTTCAGAATGCGTTTTATAACGTGGAATCGTTTGCGACGTGGCAAACCAGTTACAGCATCAGTTGTCCGTATCCGCCGTGCATTAACGCGTTGCAACGTCCGATCTCGCAACTGGGGGCAATCGATCAGTTTGAGAGTGCGGGATCGAGCGCGTACAACGGCCTTACAGTTTCGCTGCGTAAGCGGACGTCGGGGGGGATGTATTTCAACCTGGCGTACACCTGGGCGCACGCTCTCGACAACGGGCAGGACGCGCTGGTGGCGGGACAACCGGTGACCGTACAGAACTCGTACGCGACGAAGAGTGAGCGGGGGCCAAGCGTGACCGATCAGCGGCAAAGGTTGACGATTTCAGCCATCGAAGAGCCGCACCCGTTTGCAGAGGGACAAAAGGCTCTGGGGACTCTGTTCAACCACTGGAAAATCTCAGGGATCATGACGTATGGCAGCGGACGCCCGGCGAACGCGACCGTGTCGGGAGATCCGAATCAGGACGCGAACATGAGCAACGACCGTCTGTCCGGGTATGGACGCAATGCATTCACCGGTCCGGACTACGCCAGCATGGACCTGAAACTGGGAAGGATGATGAATCTGGGCGAACGGCTCCATTTGGAGTTGAGCGGAGATTCGTTCAATCTGTTTAATCGCAACAATGAGAGGTTGGTGGTGACGGACAATGGCTTCCAAAGTACGGCAGGCCAGTTTATCAAGTACGCGCAATACGTTGGAAACACGTATTATCCGGCTTATTATCAGCAACCTACGAGTCTTATGAAGCCGACTAGTTCATTTGCTCCGCGGCAAATGCAGTTTTCTATGCGGTTGAATTTCTGAAATAGGGTGAAGATTCTTGCACATTTCCACTTGACTTAGGAGGGCAATGCTTGCATAACTAACGAGTCCAGTTAGGACGAGCGGGGGGGTGTAGTCCGTTGGCGGAAGTTCGACTTCAAGAGGGTGAATCCCTCGAAAACGCCCTTCGGCGGTTCAAGCGGAAGGTACAAACCGAGGACATTATCAAGGAAGTAAAGCGTCACTCGTTTTACCTGAAGCCCGGCGAGAGGAAGCGAGTAAAAGAGGCACTGGCTCGCAAGCGCAGCCGCAAGAAAGCACGCAAGGAGCAGGACTGAGGAAAAAACGGGCCGTTCGCTGACGCGGGCGGTCCGTTCTTCGCAGATACGGCGGCACCGATGATGTTCTCTTGTTCGGAAAACGTAACAAGGCCGGTTTTCTTGCCGCTGAGATTGCAAGACGCGCTAAACTGCGCGGTTTTGAAAGTTGGAGACGCAGCAAACCGCGTCTCTATGGATCAGAAAAGCAGTATCCACGCGGTGCACACCGTATGGCGGGCCGAATCCAAGGGGTAAGCATGATGGGGATGTAAATCCACTGCCCACGATGTGAACCGGATCCTTCTCTATTCGGGTCTCCCGTGCCGAGCAGGGACGCGGAATGGGAGCGCCTCTTCCAATGGAATACCAGGACAAGGTTTTGAAGTGCGTGGATTGTGGCACGGATTTCGTGTTCACAGCGGGCGAACAGTCGTTTTTCCACGACAAGCAGTTCAAGAACGAGCCCAAACGCTGCAAGAACTGCAAGGGCAAGCGAGTGGCAGTGCTTGGAGCTACGACGCGTGGACCGTCGCGCGGGCATTCGTACACGAAGACGGAGACCCGGACGAACTGTTCGCAGTGCGGGAAAGAGACTACGGTGCCGTTCCGGCCGACGCAAGGAAGGCCGGTGCTGTGCCGCGAATGCTTTCAGCAGGGGCGGCAGGTCGCGAGCGCCTGATTATTCTTTGATCGCCTAGGAAACGATCGTCGAGGAGACGAACGTCGAGGGAACGGTCATTGCGGGAAGCCCGACCAGCGGGCGCTCCCCCTGCGGTGTCCCGATGTCTTCCGTCCCAATGTTCTCCATTGTAGCAGCAGACGACGGCGAGACGGCGACCGCTCGGTTGGTTCGGTGCGAATCGTTATTGCTATTGCAAACGACCGCACGCCCCGTGTGGCGCGGGCGCCCTCGCCCGCGAACGCCCTAGAACGGTTCCTCAATCTCCGCCCCGCCAAGAGGCATCTGCTCTTCCGCCGCCTTCCGCGCTCTCGGAGCCTTCTTGAAAGTCACCTCCAACAGCCACGGATAAGCCACGCCGACAATGGAAGATGACCTGGAAGCGGCCGAGGGCGCCCGCGCCACAAGCTGGATCTTACCCATAGAAGGAGACACTCGACCGGGGCGCCCGCCCACCAAATAATGAGTCTTGTAATAATTACAGTGTAATAAGTACCCGCTAGTGTCTATTTAACCACACCCGACCCTGAGCATTATCAATCAGTTACAACCACCCCAAGCGCGATAATTGTGACCGCGGATCACATCCGTTACTCAATGTACGTATTTATATGTACGTGCATTATTACCTGCACAAAATGTTCCACGTGGAACATTGTACGTACAATTGTTGTGCGGTTTCCGTCCGGGTATCGTCAGCGGCGGTTGATGAGCGCGGCTACGTAGCCTGCTCCGAAGCCGTTATCGATGTTGACTACGCTGACGTTGGAGGCGCAGGAGTTCATCATTCCGAGGAGAGCCGCCAGGCCTTCGAAGGCTGCGCCGTAGCCAACGCTGGTGGGAACGGCAATCACCGGGACTCCTACCAGGCCTCCGACTACGCTGGGGAGAGCGCCTTCCATGCCGGCGCAGACTACGATTACGCGGGCTTTGGCTAGGGTCTCGCGATGGGCTAGCAGGCGGTGAATTCCGGCGACTCCTACGTCGTAGATGTGCTGGACGTTATTGCCCATCAATTCCGCGGTGACGACTGCTTCTTCGGCTACCGGGATGTCACTGGTTCCGGCGGACACGACCACGATCACTCCCTTGCCGCGGGGCTTGCGGTCGCGCTGGAGGACGATGGCGCGAGCGAGTGGACGATAGTCGGCTCGGGGCACATGGTCAGCGAGTGCGGAGGCGACGGCGGCATACTGTTCTTCGGTGGCTCGCGTGGCTAGCACGTTGCCGCCGTGGGCGGCGAGGCGGCGGAAGATGTCGGCGACCTGGCTGGGCGTTTTGCCCTGGGCAAAGATCACCTCGGGCATGCCTTGGCGCAGGGCGCGATGATGGTCGATCTTGGCGAACCCCAGGTCCTCAAAAGGTAGGTGACGCAGGCGCTCGACGGCTTCGTCGGGGGACAGGCGCTTTTTTTTGACCTGGTCGAAGAGCTTGCGAAGGGCTTGGGAGTTCATAGGCGCTGAGGGCATTGTAGATTGTTGGGGGCATTGCCGGGGCTAGCAGAGGCAAGATCCAACCACGGGGGGCACAGGGGGGCCACAGGGAAAAGCGTTTGTTCTCGGCAAAATCAAGTGCTTTCAGTCACTTGCGTACATTACTCCAGTGGTTCAACGACCTTCGGAGAGATTGCCCCTTCCCCCGCCGCGCCCTATAATCGCCATACTCTGGTTCTGGGATTCTCCGGCAGGTTTGCGGGTAGGTGGGCCCTAGGGAGTAAGTGTGTCTTTTGGCCGATCTTTATTTGGGCCGCGATTTTGTCCGAGATTTGGGCCGAGCCGAACCCGTATGCTTAGACGCCTGCAAATCACGCTGATGGCTGGCTTAACCGCGATCTCCTTTCTTTCCACGATGTTTTCGACTATGCCGGCGCGGGCGCAGTCGGGCGCGTCGTCAGGCGGGCGGGCGGGAGCGATTACTCCGACTACGGACGAATCCGGCCGCAAGATTTACGTTAATGAGGAGGAGCCTTCCTCGGGTTCGCGGGCGCGGGCTTCGACTCCTTCGCCGTCTCGGCTAGTTTATTGGAGTTCGACCGAGCACCGCTTCAAGCCGGTTCCGACGAGCGGAGCCGTGATGCGTGCGGCGCGCTCGGCGGCTTCGGAAGTCAACAACTACCTCGACGGCAGAGCGCAGTCTCACCCGACTCTTAACCGTGCCTTTACTCAACAGGATATCGACGCCGCGATTGACGCGGCGGCCGCCCGGCACCATGTCGATCCTAGCCTGGTGCGGTCGGTGGTC
>Ga0208820_1001032_pt1 | contig 16814 bp, 12 predicted proteins | sample June2015DPH_16_5_FD_184713 | JGI IMG/M metagenome (GOLD analysis project Ga0208820, IMG submission 184713) | Peatland microbial communities from SPRUCE experiment site at the Marcell Experimental Forest, Minnesota, USA - June2015DPH_16_40... | ecosystem: Environmental > Terrestrial > Soil >...
CTCTCCCGTCGCCTGCTGCAGGCCGTTTTCCAGCGCGCCCGCCTTGTAGCCCATGCGGTTGGAACGATGGATGTGGTGTACGTCAAAGCCCCGCTCACGCAGCCCCGCGGCCTTACGGGCGACGATGTCCGTCGTTTCATCCGTCGAATCGTCAAGCACTTGCACCTCGATTCTGTCCTGCGGATAATCGAGGGAGGCAACCGCCTCGAGCAACCTCTCGGCAACGTACATTTCGTTGTACAGCGGCAATTGGACGGTGACCTTGGGGAGTTCGGCGAACCGACCCGCTGGCTGCGGCACTTCTCGACGGTGGCGGAAATACAGAAAAATCATCCAGTACCGGTGAATGCCGTAGCACGACAGGCACACCAGAACTGTAAAATAAATTATCGTCCCTGCCAAATGAAGCGCTTGCATAACCTCCTACAATTACGCCCTGCAGCAACCCCGACAGCCCCGACATCGGATGTCGGCGTCGGAGCTATCCCTGGCACCCCACCCCGGGGCGACCCGCCGCCCAAAATCACACTTGACCGCTCTTCCTCTGGTGAGCCATCCTCACGTGCGGCCATCATGTCAGAGCGTGACACGGAATCAAGTCCAAAAACCAATGTCTAAATCCGCTTCCGTCAAAGTCTTAACCCTGCCCCAGGCCGCCCAATGGGCCGCCTCGGCGCGTCGGCGCGGTCGCCGCGTCGTGGCCACCAATGGATGTAAACAGGCTAAGCAGGCTAAACAGACTTAAACAGTTCCCCTCGACACAGACGGGCTCTTAGGCGTTACGAGACGCTAGCGCTCTCGTGCTCTGGCAACTGCGTCAACGACTCCGCGCGCCCCACCTTGCGCCTCGTCGTGGTTCCCCACTTCTTTCTTGGTTGGGCATCCTGCGGCGGAGTAGATCCAGCCGCGAAGCCGCACGCTACTTCAGTCGATTCTCTTGGTACTCGTGGAGGTTTTGCTTGTACTGGTCGAACGATTCGTATTCCACAATCGAGTCGATCCTATCGACCGGGATGTAGCAGGTCTTGCCAGCCGCCCACGTCATGTCAACGTGGCGGCCTTTAAGGCATTTGACGCCGTTGAAGTCCACGGCTTCAACCCCTTCCAAGGCGTAGGACGACCGTGTCCCCAGGAAGATAGCGTACACCTTCCCACCAACCGCGCCGCTCTTCGGCTTGTCGTCGGCACTGTATGAAACAGCCGAGAAAATCAATAATAGCACTGCAATCGGAACGCCCATTCTCATTGTATCTCCTCCTGTCGATTTGTTACCCGCCGTTCACTTCATGAGCACGAACCTGATTCCCGTAAAACACAGTCTCCGCATGGAGTCCAGCCCAATCCGTGCTCATATGTAGCCAGCACAGCGAACGACCTTCACGACTTCCACTTGGACGACTCGAACTCCCCACGTTGCCGCCCGCGTCCGCGCGGGTAACCGCAACGACTCCCTGACTTCCACCCCCGTCTCGTCGCGGCTTTCCGATTGTACTGTCTCGCCTACGGTGTCAAGGATACTACGGTGCTCGTGATGCTCTTCCTCCATGACAGTGGACAGTTGCGCAGATAACTGCCCATCTATATAATCAAGTCCAAAAACCAATGCCTAAATCCGCTTCCGTCAAAGTCTTAACCCTGCCCCAAGCCGCCCAATGGGCCGCCTCGGCGCGTCGGCGCGGTCGCCGCGTCGTGGCCACCAATGGATGTTTCGACCTGGTCCACTTCGGGCACGTCAGCTATTTGCAGCGCGCCCGGGCTCTTGGCGATCTGCTCATCGTCGGCCTCAACGGAGACCGCTCCGTGCGCGAACTCAAGGGCGCGGGGCGCCCGCTCGTCCCCCAACGCCAGCGTGCCGCCGTGCTGGCCGCGCTGGCGTGCGTCGATGCCGTCGTCATCTTCCCGCAAAAACGCGCCCACCGGTTCCTGGCCATTGTGCGGCCCGACGTGTACGTCAAGGGCGGCGATTACCGGCCGGACACGCTGGATGCGCGTGAGCGCGCGGTGTTGACCAACCTCGGCAGCCGGATTCGCATCCTCCCGTTCGTCAAAGGCTTCTCGACGAGCCGTCTCATTGCCAGGATACGCAAGGTCGGGTGCTAGCGTGCAGGCCAAGCGCTCGTTGCTGGCCCTTTCGCTTTTGTTCGTCATCGCCTGCGCCTCACCGCGCGAAAAGGCCTATCAAGCCGCTCTCCGGGATTACCAACGCAACGAGGCTCAAGTGGTTGCCTTCGCCCGTGCCAACGTGCAGCAACTCATCACCGCGACCAAGACGTTTCGTTCCTCGGTTGGCCGCTGGCCGCAAACGTACCAGGAATTCGGCAACTATGCGGCGGCCAACAACCAGCCCATGGATCTCACCGCCTTCAACGACGTCACGTTTGCCGTTCTGGGCGATGGAAGCCTCCAAATCCATTACGACGTGAATTGCACCCGCTTCAGCCACCAGCAATACCACTTCGTCCAAACCGGCACCGTGACCCTGAAAGCCAGGTAGCGCGGGGCGTCAGGCACATCCGGCCGCAAAGATGCGCAAAAACAGCCACCCCTCCACCCATTTCCAGCCCCAAAAACGGGCCGGAAATGGCTTCGTTTTTGGCTTTCTGGAAGTAAGTTTTCCACGCCGGCCTGCACAAACTTGGGTTCGTTTTACAATTTTCACTTTTTTTGCGTCCCCCCTTCCCTCTCAAGGGTCCTGCTCGATGCCGCCTTGCAGTACCAACTCCATGAGCCATGAACCATGAACCATCGATCCATCGGCCTTTCACCGGCCCGTTTCCCTATGTCAAACAACTACCCCAGACGTTATCGGAAGCGGATATCCATGTCAACCCAAAAGCCGAGCTGCGACGGCAGCGAGACGCGACCACGCAGTATCCCAGGTCGCAATCCAGCCGAATCCACCGCCCCGACCCGGTTCGCCACGCATCAGCCCACGGCTCATTACTGACAATTGCATTAGACGGTGTAGCGTGCGCTGTCCCCAGCGCATCCGAGATTGGAGCGCTGGTGTAGCGTGCGAAGCCGAGTCTTCGGAGCCGAAAGCGGCACTAGAGCCTGCGTTTGGTTCCCAGCACGAGCAACAAACTGCCACAGGCCCCTCCCCTTTCCCTCACCACCGCCCCTCTCCTCTCAGCACTTGTGTTTTGTCCGTCCATCGACTAGAAACGGGCAGTGACTCGCGCGGATTTCCGTATCGGGGTGCTCGGCTCGGGGACTGGCTCCAATTGCGAGGCGATCCTCGAGGCGTGCGCCAAGGGACGGATTCCCGGGCGCGTCGCGCTGGTGTTGAGCGATGTGGCCGATGCGCCAATCCTCGAACGGGCGCGGAAACGCCGCGTCGAGGCCCGGTTCATCGGCCCGAGCCGGTTCAAGACGAAGCTCGAGCCCGAACTGGAAGAGCGGGCGGTCACGATGTTGCGCGACGCGGGCGTCGAACTGGTCGCGCTGGCGGGGTACATGCGCCTGTTGAAACCGCCGCTGCTGCGCGCGTTCGCGGGACGGATCATCAACGTGCATCCGTCGTTGTTGCCGGCGTTTCCGGGACTGCGCGCGTGGGAACAGGCGCTGCAACACGGCGCGAAAGTGACGGGGTGCACGGTGCATTTCGTGGATGACGGCGTGGATTCGGGACCGATCATCCTGCAGCAGCCGGTGCCGATCTTTGCGAACGATACGCCGCAGTCGTTGCATCAGCGGATCCAGTTGGCGGAGCATAACGTTTACCCCGAGGCGATCCGGTGGTTCGCCGAGGGCAAACTGAAACTTGAAGGTCGCGTGGTCAGAATTTTGGAGTGAGTGGGAAGATTATGAGCGATAAGACAGCGAAGAAAACGTTGCGATTCGGGTTGCCGAAAGGCAGCCTGCAGGAATCCACCTTTGCCCTGATGGCGAGGGCCGGCTGGAAAATCTCCACCAGCAGCCGCAGTTACGTGCCGCGCACCGATGACGCGGAACTGGAGTTGCGCCTGATCCGCGCCCAGGAAATCAGCCGCTACGTCGAGCACGGCTTTCTGGACGTGGGCCTGACCGGCGCGGACTGGATTGCCGAGAACGCCAGCGACGTGCACGTCGTCGGCGAAATCGCTTACAACAAGCAGACGACCAATCCCGCCCGCTGGGTGCTGGCCGTCCCGAACGATTCGCCGGTTCAGTCGGTCAAGGATCTGCAGGGCAAACGCATCGCCACCGAGTTGGTCGAGATGACGCGCCGCTGGCTGAAGAAAAACGGCGTGACGGCGGACGTGGAGTTCTCCTGGGGCGCGACCGAAGTGAAGGCGCCGGAGCTGGTCGATGCGATTGTCGAATTGACCGAGACCGGCTCGTCGCTGCGGGCCAACAACCTGCGCATCGTCGAGACCATCGTGTCCAGCTTTCCGCAACTGATCGCCAACCACAAGGCCTGGGACGACCAGTGGAAGCGCAAGAAGATCGAGACCATGGCCCTGATGCTGCGCGGGGCGCTGGCCGCCGAGGAAAAGGTCGGCTTGAAAATGAATATCCTGCGCGCCAGGCTGCCGGCGTTGCTGAAGAACCTGCCGGCGTTGCGCAACCCGACGATCTCGGCGTTGTCGCGGGAGGACTGGGTGGCGGTGGAAACGATCATCGACGAACGGGTCGTGCGCGAAATCATCCCGCAGTTGAAAGATGCCGGGGCTGAGGGTATTATTGAATATCCGTTGAACAAGGTGATTTACTAAGGTTGGCCCACGGATTGACTTTGCAACCAACAAGGAGGCCCGCATGGGGTCACTGAGAAAACGACGCAAGCAGAAGATCAACAAACACAAGCGCCGTAAACGCTTGAAGGCGATGCGTCACAAGAAGAGAAATCGTTAGGAGTTTCACATCGGGTATATGTTTCGGTGGAAGGCAAGCGCGCGCGCGCGGGCGGTTGCGCTGGCAGGCGCATTGTTGGTTGCCGGCTGCGCGACCGGTCCCTCTGGGAATCCGGGCGGCCAGGCCCGGTCTGCTGCGGTTGCGCCACTCGGATTGACGCCCGCCGAGGACCACAAGGCGGAAGCCCTGGCCGAATACGCGACCGGATATTCGGCGGAAATCCGCGGCGACCTCGATGAAGCCCTCGCGCACTACGGGCGGGTCGTGCAATTCGATCCGCACAATACGGCGCTGGCCATCCGCATCGGGCAGATTTATGCGACCAAACACGACGTCACCAACGCGGTGAGCGTGCTGGAGTCCGCCCTCCAGGCCAACCCAAACGATGGCGAACTGCCCTATTGGCTCGGGTTCGTCTATCGCGCCGACAACCAAAACGACAAAGCCGCGGCGGCGTATCGTCTGGCGGTGAAATCGCAACCGAGCAACGTCAACGCACTGGGCGGGTTGCTGGAAATCCTCATTCTGCAGGACGCGGACAAGGAAGCGATCAAAACGCTGGATCACGCGTTTCACGAGAACATCGAGGTGGGCAGTTACTGGTCGCGGCTGGGCGACTTTTATTCGGTCGTGCACCGCCAAAAGCCTTCGTGGGGGCAAAAGATCGACCGGAAGCGAGTCCAGCAGTGCTACGAGAAGGCCCTCGCGTTCGACCCCGGTGATACGGACATTCAACTGCGGCTGGCCGACGCGTACACGGACAACGGGGATTACCAGAAGTCGGCCGAGCTGTATGCGAAATTGCTGGAAAAGAACCCGGAGGCGCCCCTGCTCCGCGAACGGCTGGCGGCCAATTATATTCGCGCCGACCAAAAGCAGAAGGCCGTCGCCGTCCTGGAAGACATTATCAAACGCGAGCCCCTAGCCTACGCGATCTACAACGACCTGGGCGAGTTGTACGGGGATTTGAACAACACCGAGAAGGCCATCTCGAACTACCAGCAGTCGTTGGTCGTCAAACCCAACCAGCCGGAAGTCTACGCCCAAATCGCCGCCCTGCAATTGGATTCCAAACAGGTCGATGAAGCGTTGAAAACGCTGGCCACGTGGAAAGAGAAGTTCCCGACCGACTTTCGCGTGCCGTACTTCACCGGCCTCGTCCAGACGGACCGCAAACAGTACGCCGCCGCCGTGGCATCCTTCGCGGATGCGGAGACACTCGCGCGGGAATCACCGGAGGACGCGAAGCTCTCCAGCAAGTTTTACTTTTCCTACGGTGCGGCCTGCGAACGAGCCGGGGACGCGGACAAGGCCGTCACGCTCTTCCGCAAATGCCTGCAGCTCGATCCCGAGGACCACATCGCCGCCAACTACCTCGGCTACATGTGGGCCGATAAAGGGACGAATTTGGAGGAAGCCCTCGGCCTGATCCAGAAGGCGGTCAAGCTGGAACCCAAGAATGGGGCGTATCTCGACAGCCTGGGCTGGGTCCTGTTCAAATTGGGACGGAACGACGAGGCCCTGGTGCAAATCCGGCGCGCGGTCGTGTTGATGAAGGACGACGCGGTGGTCCTCGACCATCTGGCAGAGGTCCTGTTGAAACTCGGCAAGACGGATGAAGCCATCCGGGTCCTGCGCGAGGCCAACAAACTGGAGCCTGACAACAAGGACATTTCGGGTAGACTCCAGCAATTGAAGGGCGATTAGGTCGCCTGTCCCGTATTGCGCCCCGGCGCTGCTCCAAGGCTGTTATCACACCACCGCTGTCCACACCCGTTCGCCCGCCTTTACATGCCAGACTGCCCACTTACTCAGCGCCGCGGAGTCGCGCCAGGGCATTCTGGGCTTGGACGAAATCGGGTCTGATTCGCAGGGCCTGCTCGTAATGCTGGATGGCCTCCCGTGCCCGGCCTGCTTGCTCCAGGGCATTTCCCAGATTGTACTGCGCCCCGGCCCAATCGGGCTGGAGACGAATTACCTGCTCGTAGTGCTCGATTGCCTCCTGCACCTTGCCCACCAGAAGCAAGGCATTCCCCAGGTTGTTGTGCGCCTCGGTGTAATCAGCCCGGATCCGTAGCGCCTGCTCCCAATGCTCCATCGCCTGCCGCACCCTGCCCAGTCGGACCAACGCGAGCGCCAGGTCGTTGTGCGCCAGCGCATCATCGGGGTTCAGTTGCAACGCCTGTTCACAATGCCCGATCGCCTCCTGCATCCGGCCGGCCAGTAGCAGGGCATGTCCCAACTCCTCCTGTCCGTCGGCGTAATCGGCGTTGGCCCGGAGCCCTCTCTGCAGAACTTGAATGCCTTCCGACACACGGCCCTCCTCCGCCAGCATGGTGCCCAATGTGCAGCCCGCATGCGCCCAGTTCTCGGCGCCCACCAACAAGTTAAACACCACCGAGAAACCCAGGAGCAAGCCCCAGCCCCAGCGCGCCGCACGCCGCCAGAACGGCTGGCCAGCCACTGCACGCTCCAAACTTAAGACGCCAATCACCGCCAGCAGCACCAAGGCGGGCAGGAACTCCACCTCATAGCGAATGGCCGAGTAACCGTAGAATCCCAGAGTCAACACGCACGTCCCAAACAGCGGGATTACAGCCACCGTAAACCAGCGCAAGACCGACCTCGCTTGACCCGAGCGCCTCCACCACGCCAGCGGCACGGTCAGCGCCAGCCACACCAGCGGAATGTTGGTCAGGATGCCGAAAGGGTCTGATGCGCCATAATAGCCCGGTGGCATGGGCGGCACGGTAATGTCATGCACGAATGGGAAACGAGCACTCCAGCGCGCCGGTTCCAGAAAATAGACCCGGAAATTGAACCACAGATACCGCAGACTGAAGAATTGCTGCGTAGTCAGTCGCTTTCTGCCCAGCTGGTAGTGCAGCCCAAACTCCAGCGGATTATCGAATCGCAGAAAGTTGTAGAGCATCAACCCAAGGCCGATCAGGCTGATCGGTCCCAACGCCGCCGCCAGCACACCGCCAATCGGGCGTCGCTCACGCCACGCTTGAGCCACCGGCACCAGCAGGATGACCGCCCCGAACAGCAACGAGGGCCGCGCTCCCACCGCCAGCCCGTAGGCCAGACTGGCCGCCGCCAGCCACCGGCACCGCCGCTTCGGCTGTTGCATCGCGCACCAGATCGCCCCCAGCGTCAGCATCGTCAGCATATACCCGCAACTGATCGCCACCTCGTAAATGTCGGACCACGGCAACAGCCCCAGCACACCTGTCGCCAAGCCGAGCGCCAGCGCGCAGGCCACCACCACCCCGACGCTCACTTCGGCGAAGTAGCGTCGCCACAGCGCGTGCAGCAGGCCGACGCTGGCCAGAAAGCCGATGGCGCAAAAGATCGTCACGGCCTGATTCTCAAACAGGTACTGCCCCGTCACTGCGATGAACGGCCAGAACAATAGCAGGGCGGGCGTAACCCCAAAATAGAGGTATAACCTGCCCCTGTAGTAACTCAGGTCTACCATTTGGTACGGCAGATCCCGATAGGGGCGATTGGCCTCCGGATCGTACGGGTCAGCGAGGCTCGCGAACCCGGGCGGCACCTCTTTCTTCAGGCCTAACTGGCCAGCGCGAAAACCCTGTACCAGCAAATTGTAGCAAGCGTCCGCTCCATTCAGACTTGACCATTCCACGCCGCCCAACCAGGCCGTGTACGCATAAACCCCGATAACCAGCGCGCACATACTGGCCAAAATTCCACGCTGTATCCACCGGCTCCTTCCTCCGGATACCTCCGCCTCGCGGCCATCTGACTGACTGTCGATCATCTCTGGAATGAGACCCACGCTCCTGCAGTTCTCGCTGATCGGAAGATAAGCGCGCCGACCAAGCTGCCAAGCCGCACTTCATATCTCCGAGCGAGCGGATTCCACCTTCCGGTGACTGGGCGGGTTCAGATAATAGCCCTCGGGTGCTGCTTCTGCAATCCCTCCCCGCTTTGGACGATTTGCGAACCGGTCGCCTTTACATGCCAGACCAGCCGCTTACTCAGCGCCGCGGAGTCGCGCCAGGTTGCTTTGAGCTTGCACATAATCGGGATTGATCCGCAGGGCCTGCTCGTAATGCTGGATGGCCTCCGGCGTGCGCCCCAGCTTCTCCAACGCGAGCCCCACGTTGTAGTGCGCCTCAGCGTCGTCGGGCTTGATCCGCAGCGCTTGCTCCCAATGCCCGATCGCCTCCTGTGGCCTGCCCAGTCGAACTAGAGCGATCCCCAGATTGAAGTGCGCCTCGGCGTAATCGGGCTCGATCCGAAGCGCCTGCTCTAAATGCCCTATTGCTTCCGGCATTCTGCCCATCTGGCCCAAGGCGACCCCCAGGTTGTTGTGCGCCTCGGCGTAATCGGGATTGATCCGCAGGGCCTGCTCGTACTCTCCGATGGCCTCCGGCACCCGATTTGCCTGCCGCAACGCGTTACCCAGATTGCAGTGCGCCTCGGGGATGTCGGGCTTGATCCGTAGCGCCTGCTCGTACTCTGCGATGGCGTCCTGATTGCTACCGAGTTGCGACAAGGCAACTCCAAGGTCGATATGCGCCCCCGTAAAATCAGGGTTAATCCGCAATGCCTGCTCGTAGTGTGCGATGGCTTCCCCGATCTTACCTGTTCGCGTCAGAGCATTTCCTAGATCGTTGTGTGCCTCCGCGAAATCGGGCTTGAGACGCAGCGCCTGCCTGAACTGCACGATGGCATCTGAAACGTTGCCAACTTTCAACAGCATTCTTCCCAGATTGTTGTGCGGCTCGGCACATCGCTCGACGCTGGCCAACAGGTTAAACGCCACTGAGAAGCCCAGCAGGAGGCCCCAGCCCCAGCGCATCGCGCGCCGCCAGACCGGCTTGACAGCCTGCCCCGACTCCGAGGTCGGGGCCACTGCACGCTCCAAACTTAAGATGCCAATCACCGCCAGCAGCACCAAGGCGGGCAGGAACTCCACCTCGTAGCGACTGGCTGCACCACAGAAAAGTACCAGGGTCAGCGCGCAAATCCCGAAAAGCAAGATTACCGCTGTCAAGAACCCACGTAAGATGGAACAGGATTCCGTTGACCGCCCCCGCCACGCCAGCGGCACAGCCAGCGCCAGCCACACCAGCGGAATATTGGTCAGGACGCCAAACGGCGTGTCAATCCCGGCATTTCCGGCCGGCACGGGCGGCAGGGTGATGTCATGCACAAATGGAAATTGACCGCTCCAGCGGGCCGGCTCCAGAAAGTAGACCCGTAAGTTGAACCACAGATACCGTAGACTGAAGAATTGCTGCGCAAGCAGCCGGATCCCGGTCAACTGGTAGCGAACGCCGAACTCGAACGGACTATCGAACCGCAACGCGTTATAGAGCATCAACCCAAGCCCGATAAACACCATCGGGCCGGTCGCCGCCAGCAACAGCGCCAACACCGCCCGGCGCTCACGCCAGGCCTGGGCCACTGGCACCAGCAGGATGACCGCACCGAACAACAAGGAAGGCCGCGCTCCCACGGCCAACCCGTAGGCCAGACTGGCTGCCGCCAGCCACCGCGCTCGTCGCTCCGGTTCGTGCAACGTCTTCCAGATCGCCGCCAGGGCCAACATCGTCAGCGCATACCCACAACTGATGGCCACCTCGTTCGCTTCACACCGCGCCAACAGATACGGCGTGAACGTGGCCAAGCCCAGTGCGAGCGAGCCGGCGGCGACCGCCGCAACGCTGACTGCGGCAAAGTAGCGCCGCCAGAGCGCCCACAGCAGGCCCGTGCTCACCAGAAAACCTACCAGACAGAAGATCACAGCGGCATCTTTTTGTGGTAAATAGTGGCCGGTCAACGCCACATAGGGCCAGAAAAGCACCAAAGCGGGCGTAATCCCGAAATAGAGGTAGAACTTCCCCTTGTAATAACTCAGGTCGAGCACCACGTAGCGGGCGTAGGCAGCAGGATCGTAGGGGTCGGCGAGGCTGGCGAACCCGGGCGGCACCTCTTCCTCCAAACTGAGTTGGCCGGCGCGAAAGCCCTGCACGAGTGAATTGTAGTAGTTGCGATCCGCGCTCAGACTCGACCATGTGAGAAAGCCGGAGTGGGCCGTATACGCGTAAACCCCAATGACCAGCGCGCACACCGCGCCCAAGATTCCACGCTGTATCCACCGTCTCCTTCCTCCGGATACCTCCGCCTCGCGGCCATCTGACTGCCTGTCGATCATCTCTGGAATGAGCCCAACCCCCTGCAGTTCTCGCTGATCGGAAGATAAGAGCGGCGACCAATCAGTTGAAACCACACTTCATATCTCCGAGCGAGCGGATTCTACCTTCCGGTGACTGGGCGGGTTCAGATAATAGACCTCAGATGCTGCTTCTGCAATCCCTCCCCGCTTTGGACGATTTGCGAACCGGTCGCCTTTACATACCAGACCAGCCGCTTACTCAGTGCCGCGGAGTCGCGCCAGGGCATACTGGGCTTGGACGAAATCGGGTCTGATTCGCAGGGCCTGCTCGTAATGCTGGATCGCCTCCGGCGTTCGGCCCACCTTCTCCAACGCGAGCCCCACGTTGTAGTGCACCTCGGCGAAATCGGGCTGGATGCGCAGGGCCTGCTCGTAATGCTGGATCGCCTCCGGAACCTGACCCATGCGGAGTAAGGCATTCGCCCAATTGCATTGGGCTCGGACATAATCGGGTTGGATCCGCAGGGCCTGCTCGTACTGGCCAATTGCCTCCGCTAGCCTGCCTTGTCTCATCAAGGCAATTCCCAAGTTGTTATGCGCGTCGGCAAAATCGGGTCTAATCTGCAGTGCCCGTTCGTAATGCCCGATCGCCTCCTGTACCCGGCCTGCTTGCTCCAAGGCGACCCCCGCGCTGTTATGCGCCTCGGCGAAATCGGGTTGGATTCGCACTGCCTGCTCCAAGTGCCCAATTGCATCCTGTAGTTCGCCGCTTTGGAGCAAAGCGGCCCCCAAGTTGTAGTGCGCCCGAGAGTTGTTGGGATATTTCTCCACAGTGCCCTGCCAAATGGTCACCGGCGAGTTGTAGTCCTGATTCCGTTGGATGCTCAGGAAGGTGAGCAGCACCGTCACAGACCCACCGGCCACGCATCCGAGCACGACGCCCTGCTGCCTATCGAACAGCCGTTTCCCGAGCGCAACCGCGCCGACCACAGCCATCGTTACCACCGCGGCCAGCGGCAGGTACATCCGGTGTTCCGCCATCGGTGACCCGCCAATCGGCACCACGCTGGAGGTCGGCGCCAGGATCACGAAGAACCAGGCTCCAACAAACCCGATGGCTGGCTGCCGCTTCAGCGCGAACAATACGCCGGTTGCCAGGACCGCCAGAATCAGTGCGTACGGCGCCGCCGCCGCTAGAGGCCCTATCGCCGCATGCTGCCCGTAGTCCAAAATCAACGGATGCGGCCAAACAGTCAGCCGGAGGTACTGCACGACCACTCGACATTCCAGCGGCGCATAGCCCCACCACTTAGTCCCCAGGCCATAACCGATGCCGCGGGCGTGCAAACCGACCATCAAGTAGCCCAGCCACAGCCAGCTGCTGGCCAACTCCAGATACAGGCGCCGGTGTCGACCCCACGTTCCCCGAAAGCTTCCGCTGACAAAAGTCCTGTCGTACAGCAGCACCATCAACGGAGCCGTCACCATCACTTCCTTGCTCGCCATGCCCAGGAAACAGGAGGCCACCGACAGCCCGAACCACCCGACCGATCTCCCGGATTCCGCGCCGCGAATAAAACAATACAGCGTCAGAAGATAGAACAGCCCCATGAGGGACTCGCACCGCTGGTAGATGTACGTCACGGCCTCGGTCTGCAACGGGTGGACCGTCCAGAGGACCGCCACCGCCAGTGCCACCCACTCCCCCGAGGCGCCGAATCGTTCCCGCAGCGCTGGCCGCGCTAATGTCCTGCGCATAATGCCATACAGCGTCAAGCCCGCCAGTACATGTACGACCAGATTGAATGCGTGATACCACCATACGGCCAAGCCGCCCAACGCATAGCAGACAGCCAGGGAGAGATTCAAGACCGGGCGCCCCCCAACCACGAACGAGGTGGGGGGCGGCGACAGGACATCTCCGATCGGCCACAGATGGCGAATGGTCGGGTTGTCCTCAATTGCGTGAGGATCATCAAAGAGAAATGGCACCGTGAAGCTGTTGTGGTAGGCCGCCAGAGCTGCCAGGACAATCATCCCACCGCCAAGGATGGTCTTCCATCGGTGCGGTGAGGCCGCGGGGTCCGCAACCGCAGACAACCCAATGGCCGTAGTATCCCCCGACATGACCGAATGCTACCAGTGGCAACCTGGCAAGTCGAGCGGGCTGTTGAAAGTTCGTGGTGTCGTCGAGGTCCTACGACCGGGTGATTGTTTCGGCATAAGTTCAGGCCGCTCGAGGTTGCTCCCATTAAACACCCGTCCCCAGCCCCAAACGCTCAGCAACGGAAGTTTATCTAACTTGGTAAACTTCGTACTGAATATCACCATACACAGGTTTTGTCTCAAGCAATTTGGCGCCAATAGGCTTTGGCTCGGGGACTGTTACCAGCTTATCCTGCACCGGCTTCACCAACCTCACGCTGGCCCTGAGTAGCAACCCGGGAGTGTCGATCATTCCTTCATAAAGACGCGCTCTGTTCCTGGGGATACCGCTCTGCTGATAGACCCGAGGGTCGATTTTACCGAAAAATAGAATGTGCGCATAGGCCATGGGCTTGAAATCCCTGTTTACGTTGACCCCTACAAGGGGGCCAACCGCAGAGATAGAAACGTACAAGGTGTTGCTCGTGTCCAAGGTGCGAAAACAATCCTCCAGCGCTTCGGTGAATGGCGCACCGAACGCGACACGACTGCGGATTTGATACCCACTGAAATAATCCTTCAGGTACACGGCCACCTCAATGACTCCGGCACAACACGCGATGACGAGAAGCTTTCGTCCGATATCCCGCTTCTGCCACAGAAAGTGCGCCCCGATTGCTGCGGTCAACACCCAGAAGATAACACCATTGACGCATCGACCGCTGTGCAGATGGTCCTCCGTCAACGCCGCCGCGGTCGGGTAGACCAGAAGTCCCAATCCGAGGAAGCGATAGCTCGGCTGGGTTCTCACGCGACGGACCAGGCAGTAAAGACCCGCCACAAGCATCGGAAAAAGAAAGCCGAACAACTCTCCACCAAACCCGGTATGTTGGCGCAAGTTCGCATCCCCCCTCAGGAACAAGAACTGAGGGCTGAAGTACTCCAGATACCGCGAGGCCACTCGGGAAATAATCGTATTCCAACTAGGGTTGTCTTGGAAAACGCTAACCGTTTGAAAGCGGCTTGTGAGCACCTCTGGCGTGCGTGCCACTGCCGCGATCAACGGAGCCAAGCACCCCACCCAGCTAACCACGAGCACCAGCCCCACCTTCCAGTGGGTCTTCAGTTCGCGGAAGTATGAAACTCCAAAGCAGATCAGAAGCAGGACGGTCATCGGGCGACCGACACTGTAGGAGTACATGGCAAACGCCCAAGCAACTCCGGACAAGATGGCACAACCGTAGGACTGTTTCCTGAATGCCAGAAGGGCCAGCAACCAGCCCGATGTCAACCCGAGAACCAAAGGCATGTAACCACCCACGGCGATCCGGCTCATGACAAACAGCCAAGGAATCAATGAAAAGCAGAAGCCAGATGCAACCGAAAGCCACCTGTTCCGGCAATACTCGAACACCAGGAACGCGAACACAATCGAAGCAAGAATATCAAAAAGAGCATCGGGAATGCGGGCAGCCCATTTTTGCAACCCGAAAGCTGCCAGGAACGGCGTCCTGGGATAAATCATCATCGAATCACACCACCCCGTCCGCCTTCCGTGATTATCGTCGCAGCAGCGGAAGAACACCGGAAACCTCACTCCATATTCGTCGGCTCCTGTTTTGGCAATGCAGTAGGCGTTGTAAGCGTTAGCGCTCTCGTCACAGTAGAAGCCGGGAGGGGCCGAGCCGATTCTCCAGAAATGAAGAATCGAAGTCACAATCAACAGCGCCGCGGTGGCCGAGATGAAAGCCGCGCCTCGGAATCGTTCCCCTGGGGATTTCGTTACGACCAGTCGATCCATCACAGTTTCAGCGACCTCTCATAACATGCGGTCACGACCATCAACAAGTTCTCTTTTGTTTCGCTCTCACGGGAGCAGGTACCGCCCCTCCATGTGCGCTTTCAGACGGCCCTGCTAATCCACCGAATTGGTCACAGCTGGCATTTTACACTGATGGCAGGTGCCATGGGCTACGGCAAATCCCTCGGCCACTATTTCGAGGCAAGTTCAGGCCACGGGCGCGAGTCGAGTGGATCCCGACTTGGCCCGCTGCAAGGGCGTGAACGGCCGAATCTTGGTGACCTTCGCCGCCGCCATGCATCTGGGTAGATATCCAATTTTACGAAGCCACAATTCTCGACCCCATCTGACATCCTCTCCTCCCGCCTCCTTGCTGTGGGTCTCGACGGCCCCCTTCAGCAGAGCTTCCCAAATCTCCTCGCTCGAAGGTTCAGAGTCGCCCCCGCTTTGCGAGCCTGGCGGTTTGAACTGCCCTGCCTCTTACTGAACTGCTCGCGTTCGTGCCAGGGCATTCTGGGCTTGGACAAAATCGGGCTTGATCCGCAACGCCCGTTCGTAATGCCCGATCGCCTCCTGTGCCCGGCCTGCTTGTTCCAAGGCGACCCCCAAGTTGTAATGCGCGTGAGCGTAATCGGGTTTGATCCGCACCGCCTGCTCGTAGTGTCCGATTGCTTCCTGCAGCCTGCCTCGTCCCATCAAGGCGGTCCCCAGATTGTTGTGCGCCTCGGCATAATCAGGGTTGATCCGCACCGCCTGCTCGTAGTGCCCGATGGCTTCCTCCACCCTGCCTGCCTGAAGCAAAGCATTCCCCAAATTGTTGTGCGCGCCAGCGAAATCAGGCTGGATTCGCAGCGCCTGCTCGTACTGGCCGATCGCCTCCTGTACCTTGCCCAGCCGCAGCAAGGCGACCCCCAGGTTGTAATGCGCCTCGGCACATCGCACGACGCTCGCCAACAGGTTAAAGGCTACCGAGACACTCAGCAGGAGGCTCCAGCCCCAGCGCATGGTACGCCGCTGGAGCGGACGATCCGCCAGCGTGCGTTCCAATCCGAGGATGCCAACCACTGCCAGCAGCACCAATGCGGGCAGAAACTCCACCTCATAGCGGATGCTCGCGGAGAAAAAGAGACTCAACGCCAGCGTGTTTGTCACGAAAAGAACGGCGAGCGCTGCCAGGAACCCGCACAAGGTTGAACGCGTCTGCCCCGAGCGACCACGCCACGCCAGCGGCACGGCCAGCGCCAGCCACACCACAGGAATGTTCGTCAAGACGCCAAAGGGATGTTCCACCACCCCGTGGCCCGCCGGCACGGGTGCCACGGTGATGTCATGCACGAACGGAAACCGACCGCTCCAGCGCGCCGGTTCCAGAAAATAGACCCGGAAGTGGAACCACAGATAACGCAGACCGAAGGGTCGAACCGTGCTCCGCCGGTCTCCAGACAACGCGTAGCGCAATCCGAATTCGAATGGACTATCGAATCGCAGGAAGTTGTAGAGCATCAGCCCCAACCCGATGAGCGCGATGGGACCGATTGCCGCGATCAGCAGCGCCCAAACACGCCGCCGCTCGCGCCACGCATCAACCACCGGCACCAGCAGGACTGCCGCACCAAAGATCAAGGATGGCCGCGCCCCCACCACCAACCCATAAGACAGACTGGCCGCCGCCAGCCACCGACCTCGCTGGGACGAGTGGTGCAATGCCTTCCAAATCGTCGCCAAGGCCAGCATCGTAAATGCGTACCCACAGCTAATGGATACCTCCCAAACATCACACCGAGCGAGCAGCGATGGTGTGCAGGTGACCAGGCCGAGCGCCAGCGCGCCGGCGGCGACCACCGCGACGCTGACTTCGGCAAAGTAGCGCCGCCAGACAGC
>Ga0208820_1001035_pt1 | contig 16736 bp, 16 predicted proteins | sample June2015DPH_16_5_FD_184713 | JGI IMG/M metagenome (GOLD analysis project Ga0208820, IMG submission 184713) | Peatland microbial communities from SPRUCE experiment site at the Marcell Experimental Forest, Minnesota, USA - June2015DPH_16_40... | ecosystem: Environmental > Terrestrial > Soil >...
GGCAAATCGGCGATCGTCAGGGGCGAACCGTCTGGCCCGATGACGTACTTGACCCTCGGGCGATGGGGCTCGGTCATTGGATACACTCACAAACTCGACACTACAGGACTGGACCTTACGCACCGCGACTTAAAATTTGCCTAAGCGCAAAGGTCGATTAGAGGCGTTTGCCCAAGAAACGTACGCGAAGCCCCACGGCACGACGCGGGCACCCGACGCCCGGCCACAGGGCCGGAACCCCTAGCTCGGGGAGCCGTACCAGGGTGCGATGATAATCCATGGCCGATCGGAGGCCGCCACCGTGGCGCCGCGACCCCTCCACGCCTATACTAACGCCAGGTCGAGCTGACCAATGCGCAGGTGCCGCGCGATTGGCCGCCCGGAAAGGATCACGGCCGCATGGCCATGCTGAACAGTCTCGATATCGAGGGTAAGCCGTCCGACACGCGCGTTGTCGTCGCCATGTCGGGTGGGGTCGACTCGTCGGTCACCGCCGCGCTCTTGTCCGACGCCGGCTACGACGTGGTCGGCATCACGCTCCAGCTCTACGACCACGGCGCCGCCACCCACCGCAAGGGCGCTTGTTGCGCCGGTCGCGATATTCACGATGCGCGCGCGGTCGCCGAACGGGTCGGCATCCCGCACTACGTGCTCGACTACGAGAGCCGCTTCAAGGAGGCGGTAATCGACCGTTTCGCGGAGAGCTACGTTGCCGGCGAGACTCCGGTGCCGTGCCTGGAATGCAACCAGTCGATCAAGTTCCGCGACCTTTTGGAAACCGCACGCGACCTCGGCGCCAAGATCTTGGCCACCGGCCATTACGTCGCCTCGCGGGCGCTCCCGGGCGGCGGCCGCGCGCTCTATCGCGCACGCGAGGCCGAACGCGACCAGAGCTATTTCCTGTTCGCCACCACCCACGCCCAGCTCGACCTGCTCCGCTTTCCACTCGGCGACCGAACCAAGGCGGAGACGCGGGATTTGGCGCGGCGTTTCGGTTTGTCGGTCGCCGACAAGCACGACAGTCAGGATATCTGCTTCGTCCCGACCGGCCATTATGCCGACGTGATCGAGCGCCTGCGGCCGGAAGCCGCCGTGCCGGGCGAGATCGTCGATCTCGACGGGCGCATGCTCGGCCGCCATGACGGCATCATCCATTTCACCGTCGGCCAGCGCCGCGGGCTCGGCGTTGCCACCGGCGCGCCGCTTTATGTCGTACGGCTCGACGCGGCCTCGCGGCGCGTCGTCGTCGGCCCGCGCGAGGCGCTGCGCACCAGCCGCATCCGGCTCCGCGAGGTCAATTGGCTCGGCGACGCCACGATTCAGCAGGCGTTGGAGAGGCGCCCGGAGGTTTTTGTAAAAGTTCGCTCGACACGGCCGCCGCAGCCGGCTTGGCTGCGTGCCGGCGCCGACGGCGGCATCGAGGTCGAGCTGATCGCCAGCGAGGACGGCGTGGCACCCGGTCAGGCCTGCGCCTTCTACGACGCGGCCGAAGGCCAGGCGCGCGTGCTGGGCGGCGGCATCATCGCCAGCACGATGGCCGCGGTGTCGGTGCAGCGCGCGTTTCGCGCTGATCTCGCCGCAGCGCATTGATGAAGCCTCGATCGCGGTTGCGACGGCGGTGCGACGGTGGGAGTGATGGCGGCGGAACTCGACAAAGACGCAGTCGCCAAAGCTTATGCCCGCTGGGCGCCAGTTTACGATCTTGTGTTCGGCGCGGTGTTCGAGCGCGGCCGCAAGGCGGCGATCGCGGCAGCCGAGCGTATCGGCGGCCGTATCCTCGAAGTCGGAGTCGGCACCGGGCTGTCGCTGCGGGACTATTCGTGGACCAACCGCCTCATCGGGGTCGATCTTTCCGCGCCGATGCTGCGCAAGGCAAAGGCGCGCGTGGCGGAGCATAGCCTGAGCAATGTCGAGGGTTTGGCCGTGATGGACGCACAACATCTCGGCTTCCAGGATGCGGTGTTCGATGTCGTCGTCGCGCAATACGTCATCACCGCGGTACCGGATCCGGAGGCATCCCTCGACGAGTTTGCCCGCGTAGTAAAACCTGGCGGCGAGATCATTTTGGTGAACCATCTCGGCGCCGAATCCGGCCTGCGTGCGTCCTTCGAACGATGGTTCGCGCCGCTGGCGCGGCGGCTCGGCTGGCGGCCGGAGTTCCGCTGGGAGCGCCTGGCGCAATGGGCGGCGCGGCATGGCGGCGTGCGCGTCGTGGAGCGGCGCGCCATGCCGCCGCTTGGGCATTTCTCGCTCATCCGCTTTACCCGGCTCGACCGCCGCGCGGGCGAGCATTTCGCACCGGCGACCGGGGCGGTCCGGTGAGTAAAGCGCCTAAAGGCGGGATGGGTGCCGATCCCTTGGCACGGCGCGCAGGAGCGATTTTTTGCCCTTGGAAAGGACCCTGAACTACCCTAAATCTCGCGCCGACCGGCTCGACATGACGAAATGGCGGAGTAGCTCAGCTGGTTAGAGCAGCGGAATCATAATCCGTGTGTCGGGGGTTCGAGTCCCTCCTCCGCTACCAGTTAACTTGCTGAATTAGCACTACGTTTAGATTTCATTAATTTTCACACGCACCAGGTTTGACAGTTTTAGCCGGTCGGTTTGACAGTTTTTGTTCGCCTCCTGTTCAATTCGGCATCGAATGAGGCGACCACGCCGCGCATCTTCGGCTTGAGGTCAGCGCCTTCAGAATAGTGACGGGCCATCTCGATGGTCTTCTGGCCAAGCGCATCAGCAATCGTGCGTTCGTCGTATCCCAACTCTCGCAGTATCACCGCGACCGTATGGCGCAGGCCATACAGGGTCAGCCCTGGACCTATCGAACCAGCCCCTTCCAATCTGACGCGGATGTGTCGCCAGGACGCTCGAAAACCACTTTCAGTCCACGGCTTTCCTACCGAGTTGGCACAGAGCGTGATTGCTTCGTGCATCGGCGCGGCTGCCAGGATTCTCCGCAGTTCCTCTGGCGCTGGCCAGGACACCGGCTCCCCGGTTTTGGAACGGCGAGTTGCTATCTCGCCATCACGATAGGAACTGCGCGGCAATTTCAATGCGTCTTTTGGGCCGAGACCCGTGAACATCATGAGAGCGACGGCGGGCTTAATATGCGCTGGTACTTCCTCCAGCACCGCGTAACGTTCTTCGTCGCTCCACGGGCGATTTGATTGAGGCAAGCCTTTCGGGCGGCGGATGTTCTTCACCTTTTCTGCCGCGTTGAATTTTAGATAATCCCGCTCGACGCCCCATGCGAATATGATGGAAAGCACGGCCTTGACGTAGTTCGCAAAGCGCCGTCCTCGTTTGGAAGCCTTGTCTCGAATTCGAACCACAAGGGGCCGATTAAATTTGACGAGTGCTGTGCCGTCGATTGGCTTCAAGTAGTCAAAAATGCGCTGGTAATCTTCGCGGGTCCGGTGGGCAAGGCCTGTAAATGCCTCATGCGCCCGATACGCTGCAATCAGCATTCCCAGGGTCCCGGGCTTCGGTGTTCCGACAGGTTGGGTCAGTGCGGCTATACGGGCACATTCCGCCAAGAACTCCACCGAGCCGAGGGGTGCTTTTGCTAAGTCTATGGCCGTCCGTGTGGCGCGATGGTAGCAGCGGGGCCTGCCGTGTCTGTCGGTGAATATCTGGAAGCCCTTCACCGAAACCCGCGTCATTTTAGCCAAGCCTATCGATGATCGATTCCACGTCTGCGTCTTCGTGACCTGTCTTCAGGCTATCGAGCCATCCATCAAGGTCATGAACATCGTAACGAAGGTCACCGTTCTCGAAACGAACAGGATGCACCGGGCATTCAATCTCGAACCGCTTTACCGGCCTACCACAATGGGAGGCTGCCTCGACCTTCGTCAGCATTCGTTTCGGGACCAACGTGAGATTCAGAGTGGCTAGTCCCATGTTGTCTCACGCCTTCTGGTCGGCAGCCAACATCGTCATGCACTTCCGCCAGACGTCTACAAAAAGGTCCTTATGGGGCAAGATGAGAAACGGGTGCTTGAAGAAGCGGCGGCGAATATCCGGAACGGACGCGAAATCCGGCCAGCCGGTCTTGTCGTCGCCGTTGATGACCTGGGCGTCATAGCAATCGTTCGACCACGCCACAATCATGTACGCCGGGATCAAGGGGCGGTTTGCTTCTAACGCCCTTGCCCAACTTTCGATCCATCCGCCTTTCGTGGCTAACTCCGCAATTTTAGCCAGGGCTTTGCCCGCATCGGCGGGGCCGATTCTTTGCTTGACGAGTTCGCCGATAATCCGACCCTCGTAAGCCTTCGATATGGAATACAGCCGCGTCCCTTTTATCTGACGTCCGCCTGGTTTGGACGGTCGCAGCACGTTCGCCGCCCTGTTCGAGGACGCCGCAAAGCGCAAGTTTGATTGCGTGTTGTTTTGGGCGCTGGATCGATTCAGCCGAGAGGGCATGGCGCAAACTATTTTGCATCTGCAACGGCTCACGGCTTGCGGCGTAACTTTCCACAGTTACACGGAACCGCACCTGTCAACGGACAACGAGTTGGTCAGGAATATCCTGCTGGCCCTGCTTTCGTCCTTGGCGAAGGTGGAGGCGCAGAAGATTAGCGCCCGCACCAAGGCTGGCATGGCCCGAGCAAAGGCCAAGGGAGTCAAAATTGGCCGTCCACGGATCGGAATTGAACTGCGCCAAAAGGTTGCCAAACGGGCGGCCAGCGGCGAGACGCCCTATGCCATCGCCAAGGCTCTCAGAATCGACAGGCATACCGCCGCGAAATACTCGGGTTAAGGGCTTTCAGGCCGAGGGCATCGGGCGCTTGATTGCTGGGAATGTCCGGTGTGCCCCAAAAGCGACCGCCTATGCCTATGGCAGTGATTTGTAGCTAAGGGCCAACCTGGAGACATCGTAGCCCCGGGCCGGCCGGACCTCGGAACCGATCTACGACGTGGACTTCGTTCGCAGCTACCAATGCCGTCGTTAATATTCTCTAATCCCGCGACCTATAAATTCTGCCTACGTCAACAATCGTTAGCTAATGTGTGTTTGGTATATGAACCCCGCGATGGTCGCGTCCATAGCTGTCTTTGAGGCCGCCCCAGACAAAGCAGAGACGACGAGGCACGATTATGTTAAGGCAACTCAATCTTCTCGCCCTTCCAACCGCTATTTCCATAGCATCATTTGTCGCTACGTTCTTCGTCGCAGCCCGCGTCCTCGGCCTTACCCAGGGCGAATTACTCCTCGGCCTTGGTTCCGGTGCAGCTGGCGGATTGAGTGTGCTAGTTGGTCTACTTTGGCAGTCGTCAAAAAGCGTCGCGACCAAAGTCACCAACTGATGTCGATCCTATAGGCGAGGTGGACCGTTAACGGCTTCGCAATGGGTCTCCATTAACATAAACAAGCGGCGTTGTAGCATGGCAGCCATAAGCACGTGACGTGGTGATGGAAGGCGCGCAGTGCCGTGAAGTTGGTCGGCACGGCGTGATACGCGAAGAAGCCCGGCGACTTTTAGGAGCGTCCATTTTATGCGCTTGGTCATCAGGTTCTTGAAGGACGAGAATGCGGTGACCGCCATCGAGTACAGCCTCATTGCCGCTGGCGTAGCTCTCGTGATTATTACGGCGATTAAGGGCATCGGCACTAAGCTTAACACCACGTTCACAAGCGTGGGAAATGCGCTGTAGTTCGTCGTAACCAGTTTAGCGCCGACGCCCTTCTCCTCAATCTCATCGCAGTTGAATTAGGCCGCCTGCTGGCCCCACAAGTGCCGGCATTGGTCGGTTTGGGTCAATCGCGTTGCTTTCAGCCAAGGTGGCACGGGCATTCATTTCCGCAGTTTCCCGAAAGCGGACCTAATTACGCGCCGAATATGACACTGCATCCTCGCCCAAAGGAAGCCTCCTTCAGGCTCTTCGGCAGTGCCGCATCCACCGTTCCCTTGGGGGTCCTCTTGGCTGGTTGGTTCAGGTTTCGCGTATGGCGGTTCCGAGACGTTTGACAAAACTAGGCTAAGTCATTGATCTTTGGAGCCGGGTTTGACAGATTGCGTGGAATAAAGCCTTGGTTTTCCAAAATAAACCGCTGCATCATAATCCGTGTGTCGGGGGTTCGAGTCCCTCCTCCGCTACCAATCCAATCCGAAAACTTGGATAGAATTTCTGCCTCGCGTGAGCGCCAAAGAAGCCGCGCGCGCCAGCTACCAAGCTGCGAGAAATCCCTGATATGGTGAAATCGCCGCGGGTGGGAAGCGACCAAGGCTGGGCGAATGATCAAGTGCGGGACGATGGGGTTGATAGCCGCTCTGCTATTGATCGCAGGGGCAGCACGGGCCGAGGAGAAGGAGCCTTCCGCACTCATTGAGATGGGCGGTGCGACTGAGTGGGACCTGCGGGGCGGGCAGAGTTTCGGCCCTGCGGTCGCCATAGAGGTCACCCCTCTCAAGGATTGGTTGGAAATCGAAGGGGGCGTTTCGCCTCTCTTTGGCGGCGGTCACACCGACTGGAACACCGATCTCGTGTTCAAGAAGCCCTTTACCTTATCCAAGACCGTAGAGGTGGAGTTCGGTGTCGGGCCGGAATGGCTGCATACGACAGGCGGAGGGAAAACGGCCGATTCGCTTGGTGGCGAAGCGGTGGTCGAATTCCAGTTCTGGCCATGGCCGAATCGAAACTACGGCTGGTATCTGGAGCCGAGCTATGGATACGATTTCGGCAGCGGGCATGGGCAATCGTTTGGCCTCACCGTGGGCCTGCTCATTGCGATTCCATAACCGGCCGTATTAGGCGGTCCGGTCGAGTTTGATAAGCGAGGGAGCCCAGGTCTCTGCTCCAAAATATCCTACCGGGTGAGAAATTCCTCGCGATGTTCGACCATGAAGCTCTGAAGCGCCAACATCTGCTCTTGCGATAGCCGCAGGCCGAGCTTGGAGCGCCGCCAAAGGACGTCAACGGCTTCCTCCGCCCATTCCTCGCGCATCAGATAAGTCACCTCCGTCTCGGTCAGACCGCTGCCGAAGTCCCGGCCCAACGCACCCCAGTGGGTTGCGCCGTTGAGGATCGCGCGCACGCGAGTGCCGTAGGCGCGGGCGAGGCGGCGGGACTGATGCGCGCCGAGCCATGGATAATCGCGAACGATATCCTTGACCAACGCCTCGAAGCCCTGAACCGGAAAATCGCCGCCCGGCAGGGGCGTCGTGCCCGACCAGTTGCGGCGCCCACGCGCCTTCGCCGGCAGATACCGGTCAAGCTTATCGAGTGCATGCAGCGCAAGTCGCCGATAAGTCGTGATCTTGCCGCCGAATATCGAGAGTATCGGCGCGCCGGCTTCGTCCAGATCCAGCACGTAATCACGCGTTGCCGCCTGCGCTTCGCTCGCCCCGTCGTCGTAGAGCGGCCGGACCCCTGAATAGGTCCAAACCACCTCCGCCGGAGTGATGGCCATGCTGAAATACCGGTTTGCCGCTTGGCACAGATAGTCGATGTCATCGGCGGTCGTCTTGACCAAGCCTGGATCGCCGACATAGTCGCGCTCTGTCGTGCCGATCAGCGTGAAATCGCCTTCGTACGGAATGGCGAAGATGATGCGCTTATCGGGGTTCTGAAAAATGTAGCAGCGGTCATGCGCATAGAGCCGGGGGATCACGATGTGCGATCCCTGGACCAGGCGGATGCTAGCGGGCGCGTTGCATCGCCGGGTGGCGGCCAGGACGTCGGCTACCCAAGGGCCGGCAGCATTGACGAGAATCTTCGCCTGCACCGTTGCGGTGCCGCCGCCGGACCGGCAGTCCACCGTCGTAAGGCGCCAAACGTCGGCGCTGCGGTCTGCCGCAACGGCCTTGGTCCGGGTGCGGATTGTCGCTCCACGGTCGGCGGCATCCCGGGCGTTGAGCGTCACCAGGCGAGCATCATCCACCCAGCAATCGGAATATTCGAAGCCGACCGAGTATTGGCCGGGCTTGAGCGGCCGGCCGGCCTCGTCCTTGGTCAGATCGAGGGTAGAAGTGGCGGGCAGAAGCTCGCGCCCGCCGAGATGATCGTAGAGAAACAGACCTAGCCGCAGCAGCCAAGCCGGACGCAGCCCTTCGTGGTAGGGCAGCACAAACCGCAACGGCCAAATGATGTGCGGCGCCATGCGCCACAGCACCTCGCGCTCCATCAGGGCTTCGCGCACCAGGCGAAACTCGAGGTGTTCGAGATAACGAAGGCCGCCGTGGATCAGCTTGGTAGCGGCTGAGGATGTGCCGCTGGCGAGGTCGGCCTGCTCGCAAAGGTAGACCGAAAGGCCGCGGCCGGCCGCATCGCGTGCTATGCCGCAACCGTTAATCCCGCCCCCGATGATCGCGACATCGTAGGTCCCGTCCACCCGTTCCTCCCCAAGCCGACGAGATGCCTTTATTCGTTTTTTGATTGACTAAGACGGTAAGTGAATAATAATCCGTACACAAGCGCGCATTTCGAAATTTGAAACGAAACATGCCGACCGACACCCTGTCGGCCGGGCGGGTGCCCGTGGGTCTCCGTCGGTTTCTGGACCATTCAGCGCCCGAGAGCGGCCAATGGCGACAGGCTCGAAACGGCCTCTTCCTTTGCGGTTTCGATCACCTTGACGTGGTGCGTCGCGCAGACCTCGCGGAGCCGGGCGGAGGTCAGCCTATCGGTGACGAAGGAATGGACGTCGGACATGTGGCCGATGCGGACCGGGGCGGCCCGGTCGAGTTTCGTGCGGTCGCAAACCAGAAGTACACGCCGGGCATTGTCGATGATGGCGCGGGAAACGTTGACCTCGCGCGGGTCAAAGTCGAGCAGCGAGCCGTCTTCATCGAGAGCCGAGGCGCCGATGATCGCCATGTCGACTTTGAATTGCTTGATGAGATCGACCGCCGAGCTGCCGATGACCGCACCGTCTGTGCGGCGGACCAAGCCGCCGGCCACGATGACTTCGATGGTCGGATAACGATAGAGCGCCATAGCGACGTTGAGGTTGTTGGTGATGACAAGGAGATTTTGATGGTTTTTCAGAGAGTTGGCGACTTCTTCAGTGGTCGTGCCGATGTTGATGAAGAGCGAGCACTCGTTGGGGATGAGCGCCGCGGCCGCAATGCCGATTTCGCGCTTCTCAGTGGCGGCGATGAAGCGGCGGGCCTCATACGACAGGTTTTCGACGGAAGAGGCGATGATCGCGCCGCCATGCGTCCGCGACAGGACGCGTAGATCGCAGAGCTCGTTGAGGTCGCGGCGGATCGTTTGCGGAGTGACCTCGAAGCGCGCCGCGAGATCTTCGACTGTCACCCGACCGATGGAACGGGCCAAGCCGACAATGGTGTTCTGTCTGTCACTGAGGAGTTGCATGCGCCCACCTTCCCCGCAAAACTCCTGCGCCCGTCAGGGCGCCATTGCATAATGCTCAAGTCGGTTTCGGTCCACTGGCCCGTCAACGGGGTAAAATTTCTCTTTCCATTTTCGTTTTGACCGTTTATGATTGATATCGAGTTCGAATGCAAATCAGTTCGGTTAACGAACGAAAGCTGCAGGGGGGATTACCGGTGTATATCGCGTGCTGCCGAATCGACCGCATTGTGCGTTCGCCGTTCGCGGATGGCGGCCCCTGCCGCGTCTTCTGCTCTTCGGCCGCCACGATCGCCTCTGAGCATCACCTGCAAAACGAGCTTTCTGCGGACTTTTCGACCAAGTGCTCTGCCTAGCGGCCGGGAGCGCATGAGCATCCGTCTTGAGAGCGTCAGCATGGTTTCGATGGGAGAGAGCATCATCAACGACGTCTCGCTCGCCGTCGAACGGGGAACCATGAACGTCCTGCTCGGCCCCACGCTCGCCGGCAAAACCACGCTGATGCGGCTGATGGCCGGCCTCGATAAGCCGACCTCGGGCCGGATTCTGGATGACGGCAACGACGTGACCGGAGTTTCCGTGCGCGAGCGGTCGGTGGCGATGGTCTATCAGGAGTTCGTGAACTACCCCTCCTTCACTGTCTACGAAAACATCGCGGCGCCGCTGCGGCGCGCGAAGCGCCTGTCCGCGCCGCAGATCGATGCCAAGGTCAGAGCAAGAGCGCAGATGATGCATATCGATCATCTGCTGCACCGCCTGCCGTCGGAGCTTTCTGGAGGGCAGCAGCAGCGCGTCGCGCTGGCCCGCGCGCTGGTCAAGGAAGCGCCGCTCTTGCTGCTCGATGAGCCGCTGGTGAATCTTGACTACAAGCTGCGTGAAGAACTGCGCAGTGAGATCCGCGAAATCTTCCGCCGCGGCAGCACGACAGTCGTCTATGCGACGACTGAACCGCAGGAGGCCTTGCTGTTTGGCGGCAATACTATCGTGCTCGATGCCGGACGCGTGCTTCAGTGTGGGCCCGCCCTCGAAATCTATGACCGCCCCGCGACTATTCGAGCGAGCCAGGTATTCAGCGATCCGCCGATCAACCTCATCCGCGCGGTCATCGGCCCTCAGGGTTGCCGCTTGTCGCCTAGCGTTGCCTTTCCGTTGGCGCGGCACATGCGCGCGCTGCCACAGGGCGACTATCGCGTGGGTGTGCGGGCTGACCACATCGGCCTCGCGGGTCACGCCGAGTACGGCCGCTTGATCCCGGCGAAGGTCGAGCTTGCCGAGATCAACGGCTCGGAAACCTACATTCACGCCGGGCATGGCGACTTTCAGATGATTGCCGTGCTGCAGGGTGTGCACAAATTCGGATTGGGGGATGAGATCAACCTCTATCTCGATCCCCGGCGCTTGTTCGTGTTTGACAGCGCCGGCAATCTGGTGGCGGCACCCGGAGAGAATGCCGGTGGCACGGGGGCGCACTAATGGCGCTGATCGAGTTCGAAAACGTCGCGCACAGTTACCTGCGCTCGCCGGCGCGAATGGAAGACTATGCATTGCGCCCGATGAATCTCGCTTGGCAGGACGGAGGCGCTTATGCGCTGCTCGGGGCGTCGGGTTCTGGCAAGACGACGCTGCTCAACATCATCTCGGGGCTGCTGCGCCCGAGCGCCGGCCGTGTGCGGTTCGACGGCCGCGACGTCACTGACTCCTCGACCGTTGAGCGCAATATCGCCCAGGTGTTCCAGTTCCCGGTGATCTACGACACCATGACGGTATTCGATAATCTCGCCTTTCCGCTGCGCAATCGCGGCGTCGCGGCCGCGGATGTTCGCAGCCGCGTCTCCGAGGTCGCCGAGATGCTGGATCTCACCGACCACCTGCGGTGGCGCGCCAGCGGCCTCGCGGCGGACGAAAAGCAGAAGGTATCCCTCGGTCGCGGTCTCGTGCGCTCCGATGTCAGTGCGATCCTGTTCGATGAGCCTTTGACTGTCATCGATCCGAACCTCAAGTGGCGACTGCGCCGCAAACTCAAGGAGATTCACAAACGTTATAACACGACTCTTATCTACGTGACTCACGATCAGAGCGAGGCGCTGACCTTCGCCGACCGCGTCGTAGTGATTCATGAAGGGAGCGTGCTTCAGCAGGGTACACCGCAGGAGTTGTTCGAGACGCCGATCGACCGGTTTGTCGGCTATTTCATCGGCAGCCCGGGAATGAACTTTTTGCCCTGCCGGTTGTCAGGCGATGGCGCCGAGGTGGTGGGTCAGTTTGTCCCGCTGGCGGCCACGCTGCTGGCCAAGGCGACGCAGACCACGGGGCTGGAGATTGGGATACGGCCGGAAGCAATCGGTCTTAGCAGCAGCGGGAGCGGCCTCGCCGTTGAGATTGGCGACGTCGAGCATTTGGGCACCCGCAATATTGCAACCTGCCGGCTCGGCGAGCACGAGATCAAAGTCGTGGTCCCGCCGGAGCAGCCGATTCTTTCGGAGCGCGGCATTCTGAAATTCAACCCGGCGATGACCCGCCTCTATGCCGACGGTCGACTGGTCGGCTAGGGGCCGCGCGATGCAAAAGTGGCAAAACCAACGAGCCTGGTTTCTGGTCATTCCGGTCGTGGTGCTGGTTGCCTTCAATGCGCTCATCCCGGTGATGACGGTGGTAAATTACTCGGTCCAGGACATTTTCGACTCTACCCACCGGATTTTCGTCGGCACCGAATGGTACCGGGAGATGCTGCTAAACACGCGGCTGCAGCATGCGCTGCTGCGCCAGCTGGTGTTCTCGGGACTGGTGCTGCTGATCGAGCTGCCGCTGGGCGTCGCGATTGCCCTGACCATGCCGCGCAAGGGCGGATGGGGACTCTCCGCGACATTGGTTATCGTCGCGCTGCCGCTGCTGATTCCCTGGAACGTCATCGGCACGATCTGGGTGATCTTTCTACGGCCGGATATTGGATTGCTCGGACATTTCATCGACCACACGCTGGGCATCCACTTCGACTATCCGACCGTGCCGATCCAGGCCTGGATTTCGGTGATGATGATGGAGGTCTGGCACTGGACCCCGTTGGTCGTGCTGCTTGCCTATGCCGGCTTGCGATCGATTCCGGACGCCTACTACCAGGCGGCAAACATCGATGCCGCCTCGCGATGGGCCGTCTTTTGGTACATCCAGCTGCCCAAGATGCGTGGCGTGCTGACCATCGCGGTGCTGCTGCGGTTCATGGACAGTTTCCTGATCTACACCGAACCGTTTGTGCTGACGGGCGGCGGACCCGGTGACACGACGACCTTCCTCTCGATTTATCTGGTCAAGCTGGCCGTGGGAGAATTTGACGTCGGCAAAGCCGCCGCCTTTTCGATCATTTATTTCCTAATCGTGCTGGTGTTCAGCTACGTCTTTTATCAAGTGCTGCTGCGAGCCCAAAGGGGAGAGGTTCGATGAATAACCGATCCACCAAACGCCGGCAGAAAAACCGACAGCAAGACCAAGCCCAAGAGCAAAAATCGCAAGCATCATATCTTCCCGAAGTTCGGATAGACGATCTTGCGGTTGAAGTTCGGACTCGTCACATGCCGGTCCAGACCAACAGCCAGATATCGAAAAGCATCAGCTTCCGCTTGATCGGGCTCCTCATCTATTTGCTCGTCCTGCTGCTGCCGATCTACTGGATGCTCAACATGTCGTTGCGCGACAACAACGACATCATGTACCGCCTGGCGTTCTTTCCGGACCACCCCGTCATCCACAACTACGTGCAGATATTGACCGATCCGTCCTGGTATTGGGGCTATATCAATTCGTTCGCCTACGTCAGCATCAACGTGGTCATCAGCCTCGTGGCAGCGCTGCCGGCGGCGTATGCGTTCTCGCGCTACCGCTTCCTCGGCGACAAGCATCTGTTTTTCTGGCTGCTAACAAACCGCATGGCGCCGGCGGCGGTGTTTCTGCTTCCGGTCTTTCAGCTCTACTCGGCTTTGGGGCTTCGCGACACTTACATTGCCGTCGCTCTCGCGCACACGCTTTTCAACGTGCCGTTAGCGGTTTGGATTCTCGAAGGCTTCATGTCGGCTGTGCCGAGGGAAATCGACGAGACCGCCTTCATCGACGGCTACTCGCTGCCTCGCTTCTTTGTGGTCGTGTTTATTCCGTTGATCCGCGCCGGGGTCGGCGTGACAGCGTTCTTCTGCTTTATGTTTTCCTGGGTCGAACTGCTGTTCGCGCGGACGCTCACGGTCACCAACGCCAAGCCCATCGCCGTAGTGATGACGCGTACGGTCAGCGCGTCCGGCCTCGATTGGGGCCTGTTGGCCGCCGCCGGCACGCTCACCATCGTTCCCGGTGCGCTCGTGATCTATTTTGTACGCAACTACATCGCCAAGGGCTTCGCGCTCGGCCGCGTGTGAGAGAGAGGGTCGCATGAACCTTGGATGGATGGTGTGGACCGTGCCGACGGCGATCTTCTTCGTCGTCATTGCCCTCGTTCTGGTGGGCATGACCGTCTGGCAGATCGTTGCACCGAGCCCAGAACGCCGCGGCTTCCTGCCGATTCCCACGACACCGGGTGATCGACTGTTCGTCGGCTTGACGGTGAGCGCCTACTTGCATCTAGCGTGGATTGGGCTGGTCGGGTCCAGCTTGTGGATCGCGTCCGTCGCGTCCCTGATCTGGTTGGCGGTGGTCATGGTTCGGGGCTGAGCAAGCATGATTAACGACGCCCCTGCCTGCCGGTGTTTTCGGCCTTCACACCGGCAGGCAGGAACCCGGTCAGCCGGGTAAATAAATCGAAGGCCATAAGGAGAAACAGAACATGAGTAAGCCAAGGGAGAAGACGCCACGGCGAATGCTTCTCTGGGGCGCGGTTTCCGCCTCCTTCGTGCTGTACGCGGGCACGGCGAGCGCGGACATGGCTGCAGCGAAGAAGTGGGTCGATGAGGAGTTTCAGCCATCGACGCTCAGCAAAGAGCAGCAGATGAAGGAAATGGAGTGGTTCATCCACGCGGCTGAGCCCTACAAGGGCATGAGCATCAAGGTCGTGTCCGAGAGCATTCCGACCCACGCATACGAAGGGAAGACGCTCACCAAGGCCTTCGAGGAGATCACCGGGATTCACGTCACGCATGACGTGATCCAAGAAGGCGACGTCGTGGAGAAGCTGCAGACCCAAGTGCAGACGGGGGAGCCCATCTACGACGCCTACATCAACGATGACGACTTCATCGGCTTTCACGCCCGCTATCCCTACACGCGAAACTTGACGGACTGGATGGCGAATGAAGGCAAGGATGTCACCGATCCTTTCTTGGATCTGGAGGACTTCCTCGGCTTGGCGGATGCGACCGGGCTGAAGTCGCGCGGCTTTGATGGCAAGCTCTGGCAGCTGCCGGACCAGTCCTTCATCAACGTGTACTGGTTCCGCAAGGACTGGTTCGATCGACCAGACCTGAAGGCGGAATTCAAGAAGAAGTACGGCTATGAATTGGGCGTTCCGCTCAACTGGTCGGCCTACGAGGACATCGCTCAGTTCTTCAAAGAGAATGTAAAGGAGATCGACGGCAAGGCCGTGTTCGGTCACATGGACTACGGCAAGAAGGCTCCCGATCTCGGCTGGCGCTTCACCGACGACTGGCTGGGTATGGCCGGCGAGGGCGACATCGGCATTCCAAACGGCTATCCGGTCGACGAGTGGGGTATCCGCATGGAGGGCTGCCGACCGGTGGGCTCCAGCGTGACCAGAGGCGGGGATGTCAACGGCCCGGCCGCTCAGTACGCGCTTCGCAAGTACGTGGAGTGGTTGCGCGAATTCGCGCCGCCCGGTGCGCTCGGCATGGACTTCTATCAGTCCCTGCCCAGCCTCGCTAAAGGCAACGTCGCGCAGCAGGTCTTCTGGTACTCGGCGTTTGCCGCCAACATGCTCGAACCGCAGAGCAAGGGCAACCATACGGTGGACGCGGCAGGCAAGCCGCTCTGGCGGATGGCGCCGACGCCTCATGGGCCGTATTGGAAGCCGGGCATGAAGGCCGGTTATCGGGACGAAGGCTCCTGGACCCTCCTCAAGAACGTTCCGTTGGAGCGGACCAAGGCTGCTTGGCTTTACGCACAGTTCATCACTTCGAGAACGGTGGACCTCAAGAAGTCCCATGTCGGCTGGACGTTCATCCGCAAGAGCACCGTCAACGACAAGTCTTTCGACGACCCGGATGGCTCGAAGTACGGTGGCCTGATCCAGTTCTTCCGGGGGCCCGGAATCAAATATTGGACCCCCACGGGCCTGAACGTTCCCGACTATGCTAAGCTCGCCCAGCTGTGGTGGCAAAACATCGGCGAGGCCGTCGCCGGCGAAGTTACGCCCGAAACGGCTCTCGACAACTTGGCGAAGGCGCAGGACGAAGTCATGGAACGCATCGGACGCTCCGGCCTGCAGGGCGACTGTGGCCCGAAGCTTAATCCGGAGAAGCCTGCCGCGGCGTGGCTCAGCGATGACCACGCCCCGTGGAAGAAGCTCGCCAACGAGAAGCCGCCCGGCAAGACAATGCCGTATGACGAGATCATGAAGCAAATGTTGTCGGGAGAGCTGCCGCTGTAAGGTAGCCGTGATTGCGGTGTTGCCGGTTCGGTGAGCCGGCAACACCGCATGAGGAAAGCCGGCGAATGCGCTCATACGCAATCGCAACCAAGGGTTCGGTGTTGTCAGCGTGGTCCGCGAGGGCTCGCATTTCTGGTCGATCTGCTGATACGGACGTTCAGCATGCGCTCCACATTAAAGATCATTGGATTGGTTTGCGTTATACTTACGATTCTCCTGTGGACAGTCATCCTTACGACCGATGCGACGCCAGATTCGATCGGCGCCGCTGCTGCCTTAACCGCAATCGTCGTGTTCTTGGGCATATTAAATCTGCGGTCGTAATCCGGAAGCACACTAGAGCCCGTAGGCATTTTCGCCACCGGTCTCGGCTTAGTCTGCCGTTTTCGCGACAAGTCCGCCTTGGGTCAAGCGCTGACATTCTCGGCCGGGCAACTCCTCCGCCCGCGCCGAGCACACTCCTGAGTTTAGGCCAGTATCCAGGAGTAAAGAGGGCGTCGCAACTGGCGCCCGCGTTGATTCATAAGCGATCGGCATTTGCCGCGCTGGGAAAGCTGCGTTGATGGGATACATCCTCGCCGTCGATCAAGGCACCACCTCGACGCGCACGATCATATTCGGCGCGGACGGCACTCCGCTGTCGGTCGCACAGGAGGAGTTCAGGCAAATCTACCCGCATCCGGGCTGGATCGAGCACGATCCGAACGATATCTGGCAAACAACTTTGACGACCATGCGCGCGGCCTTACACAAGGCGGCCTTACCTCCCGGGGACGTTGCGGCCATCGGCATCACCAATCAGCGCGAGACCACGCTCGTCTGGAGCCGCGAAACC
>Ga0208820_1001039_pt1 | contig 16669 bp, 12 predicted proteins | sample June2015DPH_16_5_FD_184713 | JGI IMG/M metagenome (GOLD analysis project Ga0208820, IMG submission 184713) | Peatland microbial communities from SPRUCE experiment site at the Marcell Experimental Forest, Minnesota, USA - June2015DPH_16_40... | ecosystem: Environmental > Terrestrial > Soil >...
GTTCGCCGGCTTCCGCTGGCTGCGCTCGCAACTATTGTGGCGGCTGCGCAACCGGCTGATCGTTACCTATGTTTTTACTGGCGTGATTCCGGTTTTTCTGCTGGTGATGATTTCGCTGATCACGCTCTATCTTCTGGCCTGGCAGTTCGCCGGCTTTGTCGTAACTTCCGACATCACAACTCACCTGCGCAGCATGGAGGCAGCCAACCGAGCCATCGCCAATCACCTGGCGACGCAAATTTCGGGCGGTGGAAAGCTGGATGCGGGAATGCTCGGCCGCGCCAGGCCGCGTCGTCCGGAGTGGGCGCGGCGGCAGGTGTGCGCTTGGTACCGCAACCAGCCGCCGCCTTACTGCTCGGGTCCGGAGGGCGCGGCGGGCTTTGACTCTCCGTCGTTTATCAGCGGGGATTTCCGCGACATCGTGCGCGACCACGGCACACTCTATCTGCGCACAGCGACTGTATTCGCGGCTGAAGCGGGACCTTTGTGGGTGATCCTGAGCGAGCCGCTCGACAAGGAGTTCGTCGATAAAATCGCGAGGGACCTCGGTCGGATTGCGGTCTATGGAAACGAGAGTGCCACTGCGAGTTCGCCCGCTCCGGCGCAGCAAAACCCCTCGGAGCCCTTCCTTGGATTCGATGAAGGAAAACAGCGGCAGCAAGTTTTTTCTGCGGGGACGATTCCTCCAGCAAGCGGCGCGCTCGATAGACAAATCGGCTTTCCCATCCCGCTGCAGGTGGTGGATTGGGCCACGGGAGAACGACAGCGCGATGGAGCGCTCGCGGAAGTCGAAACGCGCTCCTCGGTGCTCTATGCGAGACTTTTTGCGGCACTGGGAGATTACGCCAAGGGCCTGGAATACATTTTGCTGTCGATCATGTTTGTGTTCGCGATCATCTGGCTGCTGGCGCTGTTTGTGGGAACCAAACTGGCGCGCACCATCACCTCGGCGGTGGACCAACTTTACGAAGGCACCAAGCACGTCAATCGTGCCGACTTCAGCCACCGCATCACGGTGCAGTCGAGCGACCAACTGGCAACCCTGGCCAACTCCTTCAACTCGATGACCACATCGATCGAGAAACTGGTACAGGAGCAGAAGGAAAAGCAGCGCCTGGAAGGCGAATTGGCGATTGCGCAGGAAGTGCAGGCGCAGCTCTATCCCAAGTTGATCACGCAACTGGAGACGCTGGAAGTGCATGGGTTCTGCCGTCCGGCGCGGACGGTGAGCGGGGACTACTACGATTTTCTCGCGCTGAATTCCGACCGGCTGATGCTGGCGGTTGGCGACATCAGCGGCAAAGGAATTTCAGCGGCGCTGCTGATGGCGACGATCTACGCGGCGGTGCGAGCCTACAGCATCGAAGACAGATCCCTGCTTCGCGAACTAACGCTGCGTGAACCAGCTACGGTCGGTGCGACGGGAGGCTCGGGGTTAATGCTGGCGTCTGAGTCGGGAGGGACGGAAGCGTCTCCGGCGACGCTGCTGACGCTGCTGAACCATCAGCTTTACGAAAGCACTCCGGAGGCAAAGTACGCGACTTTGTTTTTGGGAATCTATGACGGAGCGACGCGCCGCTTCACGTACACGAACGGCGGTCACCTGCCGCCCATCCTGATTTCCGATGATGGGTCGTCTCAGCTGCTGAGCTGCGGCGGAACCGTGGTCGGCCTATTCGACAATTTGAGTTTTCCGGAAGCGACCGTGCAACTCCGCCCCGGCGACGTGCTGGTCGCTTACAGTGATGGAGTGACCGAACCGGAAAACGATTATGGCGAGTTCGGCGAGGAGCGGCTGATCCAACTGGTGCGCGAGAATCGTCATTTGCCGCTGGAGCGTATCACCGAAATTGTCACCACCGCCGTAGCCGACTGGATCGGCGACAACGAACAGCCCGACGATGTAACGCTGGTGCTGGCGAGAGCGAGGTAGTGGAGCGCCGGGCGCCCCGCCCGGCCGCGTAGAGCGGAGTCGGACGGCGTCAGCTGTTCGGCAGGCCACTTCTCGAAAAGCGCGAGAAGTGGCGCACCCACGGTTATTTCGGTCAATGTTCAGAGACAAACACGCGTTATACTTCACCGTTCAAGTGGCACACCCGCCCGATTGGTAGTGGTGCTTTTGCGTGGAGACGAGGAAGGCAATAAAAAACCCACCAAATCGGTGGGGCTGATAGCTTTTCATTGGAAATAACCTACTTGGGCTTGAATGGATTCGAGAGGGCCACGTGGGCTGGTAGAGCTGGAGGCATAATAGGCCCATTGTTCTTCTCAAAAGCGGCAAGGTAATCTTGAAGCAGGCTTGCTAATGCCTTTGCCTGCAGCCATGACACGATGACATGGACACGCTGCATTACTCTCACCTTTTCGGGTGTGGCTTCAGTGAGTTCCCCAAATAAAATCCGAATGTCGGACTGATTGGCTGCAAGTCCAACGTGATTGGAATACAAGCTGTATATGCCCTCAGGCGGCGTAATAGCCTCAACTTTAGGTTGTGGTGGCGATGGCGGTGGCGGATTTTCCGGCATTTACGTGATCCTTTTCTTTATGGTGTAGACATGTGAACTTGTTGAGGGGAAAAGAACGTCATTGAAAACGTCGGGTCGATGCTCTCTTGTGGCGAGGTGTTATGTACCACTTGGACGTTTCTGTCTGTGACGGTTGAGAAATCTCCAATTGCGTAGTCAATAGACACGGTCCCAGAGTGTCGCCACGCAACCGGCCTTGCGCCGGGGCGTCGGTAGAACGACAGTGTGGCGGCCTGTGATGTTACTACCTGTGGATTCAGGAACGCTCTGTCGTTATCGAGTTTCACGACATTGAACTGATCTTGGGAAAAGTTGTTTTCCCAATCCAGCATTTCGCTGAACGGCACAAATTTCACCACAACTCCAACCTTAAACGCAGCAGCGATACGGCTGAGTGTTTCAAGCGTAAGATTCGCCGCACCCGGCGTCTCGAACATAGAGATACGGGACTGCTGCATTTTGGAGGCTTGCGCCAAATCTGCTTGGCGCGGCATATCTGACTTGAGCCTCAAGGCGCGGATCTGCGAGGGCACCAACACTCCGAGCTTCGCCTTGATATAGGAAGCTCTCGTCTCAAGGTCAGACTTCAACTTAGATATTAAATTTGATCTTTCGCTCACTTGTGGCCGCCCTTTTTTCGCTCAGCGCTTTAGCGCGTTTACATGCCGTATCGAACGCATCGGGGGGAGTGTAGACCTTGCCTTTGTGATAGCAACCAACTAGCAGGACCGCCTGCCTTCTGATGGACCCAAACACACCTAGAACTCGATATTGGCGACCGTCCGCCAAAAAATCCAATTGCCATATCCGATGCTTCCTCAGCTCGCCCTTGGGGAACTTAAATCCACTCCACTGAACATGGCTCTCGATCTTGCCCGTATTCTTCAGAAGAGCGTCAAACTGCATTCTCCCGTCATCTGACAAATCGTTTGCATACCAATCTGCGATTGGATTACGTCCGCCCTCTACATAATCGGCAAACGACCAATAAACAGCTGGATTCATAATATCACTTATTTATGATGTTGCAAGCATTATTTCCTTGACAGGGGCGTATCTGCTATATATGATACGAAACGGTATGAAAAAGGCCAGCGAATCCAATAGCTTATGGAGAAACGCTGGCCCGCATCAGAACAGGGTTTCGCAACCCACTGTCATTTTGGCTCCATCGGCCCGAAGAAAGCAAGGCCAAAATGACGTGCCACAATTGCCGAAGCCAGATGGTCAGAGCCGGATTCTATGGAGTGAAGCGCGTGCAGCGATAGGGGGAAACACAATGACAAAATACGAACAAGGAGCTGAAAAGCGCCACGTTTGTGATGGAGGATTGCTTCTTCCTCAACTGCGTTTTGCGTGATTGCGATTTGTTTTATTCCGGCGGAGACGTTGAGTGGATGAACCTTCAGTTCGTGAATTGCCGATGGCACTTCCGGGGCCACGCGTTGCGGGCGGTTCAGTTGATGCACCAGTTCGGAATGTTGAAGCCGGGGCAGTCACTACCAATACCCCCAGGGAATAATCAAACCGTGAATTGATCGTCTTTTTCATAACGGCCTCGCTCGTCCTTGAACCTCAGTGTCTCAAGGATCATACGCCACTTGTCAATCGACAAGTCACCGGAAGTCTATGTCTGCGCGGCCAAACTCGAATGCTATCGCCACGCAAAAGCACCACTACCCGCCCGATTAGGCCCGTTGACGGGTCGAAGTGGCGCTCTTACACTGGCGCTTATGGAAGTACATCTCACGCCTGAGCAGCAGCACCAACTCGCGGAACTGGCCACCCATCGAGGCCGCGACGCGAGCACGCTTGCGCAGGAGGCTATCAGCCGCTATCTCGCGGAGGAAGCTCGCTTTATTGAAGCCGTCAAGCTTGGCGAAACAGCCTTGGAGCGCGGCGAATCTCTCACGCACGAGCAAGTGGGGAAGCGGCTCGACCGGCTTTTCCAGCCCTGACGCGGATGGAAGTCCGGTGGTCAACCCTCGCCGCGGAAGACCTGGAGCGCATATTTCGCCGCATATCTCGCGCAGATCGAGAAAGACAATCCCACCGCCGCTCGGGAGACAGTGAAAGCCATCTATGACAGCTGCGCATCGTTAAGCCGCTTTCCCCACCGTGGCCGCCCCGGACGCATGAGCGGGCGGCGCGAATTGGTCTTTTCTCCCTACATCGCCGTTTACCAGGTCAAGGAGCACGCCGTTGAAATCTCCCGCATCTATCACGGCGCGCAGGACTGGCCTTAAACCCTTCCCCCTAAATTCCGCCGCGTAAAGCGGAGCGGAATGGTGTCGGCGGTTCGGCAGGCCGCCCCACCCACCAAAAGTCATGAGCTTTGTAATAATTACAGTGTAAATATCGCATTACTGTGCCTCTTTTACCACACAGGCACCCTAGCATTATCAATGACTTGGAAGGCTAACTCGGTCGAACAAATGACTATAAGTCACAAGAACACCCGGACGAACCCCGACATTTTCGCTTTTTGTGCGCCGGAGCCTTGCCCCCGCCGCCCCCTTGAGGTACGTACATATTTGCCATGTTCCACGTGGAACATTGTACGTACAACGATTGCACCGCACATGAAAAAGCGGAAGGGATTACTCCCTTCCGCGTCTTCTTCCTGCATAAGGCTTTTGCTAAAACCAGAGTAACTACACGAGCCCCTGATCCAGCATCGAGTTCGCGACCTTCAGGAAGCCCGCGATGTTGGCGCCGTTCACCAGGTTGCCGGGCGTGCCGTACTTCTCGGCCGTTTCGTAGCAGTTCTGGTGGATGGCAATCATGATCTTGTGCAAACGATCGTCGACTTCTTCACGGGTCCAGGAGATGCGCATACTGTTCTGCGCCATTTCCAGTCCGGAGGTGGCCACGCCGCCGGCATTGGCGGCCTTGGCCGGTCCGTAGAGGACTTTGGCGTCAAGGAACGCCTTGGTGGCTTCGAGGGTGCTCGGCATATTAGCTCCCTCGCTCACGACCTTCACGCCATTCTTTATTAGGTTCGCCGCGTCCTTTGCGTTGATCTCATTCTGAGTGGCGCTTGGGAACGCGCAGTCGGCCTTGATGTTCCACAGCCAGTTGTGGTCGAGCTTCTTGTCGGTGGCGCTGTAGATGGCCTTCTTGAATTTATTGGTGTACTCCTGGATGCGGCCGCGGCGGAAGTTCTTCAGCTCCATGACAAAGGCGAGCTTGTCGCGGTCTATGCCGTCGGCGTCGTAGATGGCGCCGTCGGAATCCGACAGGGTAACCGGCTTCGCGCCCAGATCCAGCAGTTTCTCGACGGTGTACTGCGAGACGTTGCCGCTGCCGGAGATCAGACATACTTTGCCTTCCAGCGTGTCTTTGCGAGTCTTCAGCATTTCGTTGGCGAAGTACACGCAGCCATAGCCGGTGGCCTCGGGACGAATCAGCGAACCGCCCCAGGCCAGGCCCTTGCCGGTGAGAACGCCGCTGAATTCATTCCGCAGGCGTTTATATTGGCCAAACATGAAGCCGATTTCGCGTCCGCCCACGCCGATGTCGCCGGCGGGAACGTCCGTGTCAGGGCCGATGTGACGGCAGAGCTCGGTCATGAAGCTCTGGCAGAAGCGCATTACTTCGTTGTCGCTCTTGCCCTTGGGGTCGAAATCCGAACCGCCCTTGCCGCCGCCCATGGGCAGCGTGGTGAGCGAATTCTTGAAGACTTGTTCGAACGCCAGGAATTTCAGAATGCCGAGGTTCACCGAGGGATGGAAGCGCAGTCCACCTTTGTAGGGGCCGATGGCGCTGTTCATCTCGATGCGGAAGCCGCGATTAACTTGCACTTTGCCTTGGTCGTCGAACCAGGGCACGCGGAACATCAGGACTCTTTCGGGCTCCGTAATACGCTCTAGAATCTTGGCTTCGTGATATTCAGGGTGGCGTTCCAACACGGGCCTCAAGGACTCGAACACTTCCATGACGGCCTGGTGGAATTCCGGTTCGGCTGGGTTTTTGGCTTTGACGAGGTTGAGAATTTGATTGGTGTAGTCCGCCCCAGCTTTCTTGGGCGGTTCCATCACTGTACTCATAGGCTTGCCTCCGAATTTTATACGCTATACGGATTGTCAAACAAAGGACACCGCAGGAATTGCGGCTGTATTGATTAGATGCCTCGAGGAGAAGTCTTGCCGTGATAGGCATCACCCCATCTCGTGACAATTAGGCGCAAGGCTCTGTACCTGAACACCCTGCGCTGGAACAGGAAACCCCGTGGAATGTGTCCGTTAGCGATTATCACAAGTTTACTTCCTGGAGCCATGTTTTACAACCGTCATTTTGGCTCGTGCAGGGACGGGCGCCCTCGCCCGTCCAAGCCCAGCGCAGTTCGGCAGTGGTCTGTGGCCACGGCAGCACTCGATTCGTAAGAAGGAACATGCGTCAGAACAACATGTGTCAGAACCATGTGCGCTGGCGGTATTCGCGATAGGCGTCGCCGAACTTCGCTTCCAAAACTGCGGCTTCGCGGCGCGCGCGGATGATCTGCATCGGAATTAGCACCACCAGAATAACCAGCAAGCGAGGCCGCCCCACCATGAGAATCATCCCTACCACGGCAAACATTCCGAAAACATAAATAGGATTGCGGATCCGCGAGTAGATGCCGCGGGTGACAAGCTCACTCGCTTTCGGAACCCAGGAGAACGATCGACCCAGCGTGTGGCGGGCGAGAATCACGCCGCCGAGGCCGATCAAACCGAGCAGCAGGCCGAGCCATTGCGCCAGCCCGTGCCGCCGAATCAACGGCAGCCAGACGTGCCATATCGTTCCACGATCCATCTTCACACTCTCCTCCAGGTCTAATCGACGAATCCCTGGCGCACTGCATGGATGAAATCGGTGTAGGCGGGCTCCATGCCGGACGCGCGCATCTGCAAAGCGATCTGCCCGCGATGATACGCCGAGTGAAAAAGTACGTGCGTCAGCACATCCTCTACACGGCTGGACCAGGCTTGGCCCTTGCTGTTGCGGTATTCGACTTGGTCGTCGAGCGAGCCGGGAGGGAGGTGCGTCCCAAGCTGGGTCGTAAACTGCGTCGTTAACTGCGACGTTAACTGCATAAGATAACTTCGCCACGCCGACGACATCTCCTCGGCCAGTGCCACACAATCGTCAATCGTTAGACCGGGCCATACCGGCATGCTCTGGCGCTGCTTCAGGATACGTTCGAGCCAGAGCTTCTGCGCTGAGAGAATATGAGCCATGCGTCCGACCGTGTCCGGGGAAACCGGCTCGGCAGCACGCATCGCGGCGAGGCATTCGCGATTTGCCCAGTAATCGTAGGCAAACATCCGAAGAAAATCCTTGATGTCCACAAACCCTCCCTTCGACGAGACGCGGCGCAACGCAGAGTGGCAGCGCTGCACAAAGACGATACGATGATAGACGCTAGTCGCGCCCCTCAAGATCTGCTCATCACCCACACCGGCCATTTACATTCCATTCACATTCCCGTTTTATGCTAGCTTCTTTACAGTTACTAGCTGGTCTCGAATGGTGCGAGTTTCCATGACTCGAAAACTACCGTCCGCGGCTCCACGAGGGAAGCGGCGCTCGACTTCGACGCGATCCCGAGCGGCGGAAGCTCGTGCCCGTCCCGCTGACACCGGCAGCCAGGACTTTGCGGAAGATGAACTCCCTTCACTCGTCGTCCGGGGCTGCCTGATCGCCCGCGATGCGGTCTTCAATGTCAGGGATTTTCTCGCGGACGGTTCGCGTCTGGCATTTCTCGCGATCAAAGATTGCGAGAAAGAACTCGATCAGATCGAGCGCAAGATTGACGAGCAACTGCCCGAAGCCATCACGCGCGTAGGGGAAGCCAAGGCGCGTGAGTTGCTGGCATGCTTGAAGTTCATCACCGACCTCGAACGCATCGGAGACCTCGCCTACAATGCGGTCATGCAGCTGCAATCGCGCCGCGAAAAATTACCGGCGGCGGATTCCCGTCAGCTGATAGAGATGGCTTCTCTGCTGTGCGCCATGCTGGAGCAGGTTCATCAGGGCTTCATTAAACGAGACGTGTCGTACGCGCAAACCGTCCTGCAATCCGACCCGGAAGTGGACCGCCTGTGCCATTCCTTGTTTCACCGGCATCTGGCCGAGCCCAACAGTCCGAGCGGTCAGAAGAATTTTGACATCCTGCTCGCCGCCCAGGCGCTGGAGCGCGTCGGCGATCACGCCAAGAATCTCGCGGAAGAGCTTTATAGTTTAGCCGAGGGCCGCTCGCTGCGGCACAATGCCAGAAAGCTCTCCACCGCCTAGGCTTAGTTGGTGTGGGGACGGTCGCCCTCGCCCGTCCAAGCCGAGCGCAGCTCGGCCTCGCCTCTAGCGCCAGCAGCGGCCACGAATTGAAGCCGCGCCGCAAGCTTCGTATCAGGGCAGCGCTTTAGCGATGCCGAAAAGTTCCTTGAACTAAGAATGCCCTTTTAGGGGCTGGGCTCCGCCCCCACTTCAATGAAAATCGTGCGATGCCGTCTCTGCCCGCGTAACGCACAGCGGCAAAACTTTTTCGGCACGGATGTGGATCACGTTGTCCTGATTCTGCAAAACTCCCTCGATCATCAGGAAGCGCTCGGAAATCAGCAGCGCTCGATTCTTCTGCAGCAGATCGGGAGCGACAATCGCATTGGCGATCCCCGTTTCATCTTCCAGGCTCATGAACATCATTCCCTTGGCCGTCCCCGGACGTTGACGGGCAATGACGCATCCGCCGATTCGCAATCGGCGTCCATTCGGCAGGTGTGCCAGATCGCAAGCGCGATATATCCCCATCTTTTTCATCTCCGCCCGGCGGTACTGCATGGGATGAGGCCCGACCGTCAGCCCGGTAGCGCGAAAATCCGACACCAATCGCTCTTCGTTCGTCATGGCCGCCAGCGGGGATTCCCCATCCAGTTCCGGAAGCTTATCCAGCAAGGGTCCCGACCAGCGCACCGCCCGCTCCACCTGCCAAAGCGCATCGCGGCGATGAAAGAACCTTTCACCACGGAGACACGGAGGCACGGAGGAATTCTTTTGATTGAGATCACTGATTGATTTTTCTTTATCTGTCTCTGTGTCTCTGTGCCTCTGTGGTGAATTCCCAATCGCATTCAGCGCCCCAATCTCCGCCAGCGTCGTCAACTCATCCTTGCGCAACTCGGGCACGCGACGAGCCAGATCCTGCACCGAAGCAAACGGCGCGAAACTGCGCTCCCGAACCAGCGCCTGCCCCGCCGGCTCACGCAACCCACGCGCGTACTTCAACCCAAGACGTACTGAGAGCTGAGAGCTGACAGCTGATAGCTCCAACGTGCACTTCCAATCCGACCGCGTAACATCCATCGGCAGCACTCTCAATCCGTGGCGCTGCGCATCTTTCACAATTGTCGAGGGATGGTAGAAGCCCATCGGCTGATTGTTCAGCAGCGCCGCCGTGAACGCCGCCAGGTAATGGCATTTCAAATAAGCGCTGGCATAGGCAATCAGGGCAAAACTGGCAGCATGAGATTCCGGAAATCCATAAAGAGCAAATGAAGTAATCGATTGGATGATCTGCTCCTGCGTCTCACCGAGGATTCCGTTGCGCGTCATGCCGGCGCGCAGTTTTTCTTCGATCACTTTCATCCGCGCCTCGGAGCGTTTGAAGCCCATGGCGCGGCGCAACTCCTCCGCTTCGCCGCCGGTAAAGTTGGCGGTGATCATGGCCATGCGCAGCAACTGCTCCTGAAACAGCGGCACGCCCAGCGTGCGGCCCAGCACCGTTTCAAGCGACGGATGCGGATACGTGACCGCCTCTCTGCCCTGCCGCCGCTTGAGAAATGGATTGACCATATTTCCCACGATCGGCCCCGGCCGAATGATCGCCACTTGCACCACGATGTCGTAAAATTTCATCGGCTTCAGGCGCGGCAGGCAAGCCATCTGCGCCCGGCTTTCGATCTGGAACATTCCTACCGTATCGGCTTTTTGCAGCGTGGAATATACGATGGGGTCGTCCGCTGGAAGGTGCGCCAGATCCACTTCTTCGTGGTAATGATTGCGAATCAGTTCGAGGGAATCTTTCAGCGCCGCCATCATGCCGAGGCCCAGCAGATCGACTTTGATGAGGCCCATGTCCGCGCAGTCTTCTTTATCCCACTGCACAACCACGCGGCCCGGCATGGAAGCCGGCTCCAGCGGGACGACCGAATCCAGACGGTCCTCGCAAATGACCATGCCGCCCGAATGCTGCCCTAAATGCCGCGGCAGGTCCTGTACGGCTAGGCACAACTCGAAATATTTCCGAATCCGCGGATGCGTAAGATCGAGCCCGGCATCGCGCAGACGGCGGTCGAGCGCATCATTCTCGTCCTTGAATTCCCAGGTAGCGACCGCCGCCGAAATTCGCTTCAGCGTGTCCTCGTCGAATCCCATCACCTTGCCCATTTCTCGCGCGGCCATGCGATTGCGATACGTGATCACGTTGGCGGTCATGGCCGCTCCGCGCTGTCCATAACGTCGATAGACGTACTGGATTACACGCTCGCGCTCATCGCCGCTGGGCAAATCGAGATCGATGTCGGGCCACTCACCGCGTTCCTCGGAAAGAAATCGTTCAAACAACAATTCCATGCCGATCGGATCCACCGCCGTGATGCCGAGCGAGTAGCAAACCGCGCTGTTGGCGGCCGATCCGCGGCCCTGCGCCAGAATGTTTTGTTCGCGACAGAAACGCACCAGGTCCCACACAATCAGGAAGTATCCTGCCAGTTTCAGCTTTTCAATCAAGTCCAACTCGCGTTCGATCTGCCGCCGCGCGCGCTTCTTCAACTCCGCATCCGCCCGCCCATACCGGCTCTGCATTCCTTCCCGCGTGCGCTCCCGCAGGAACGACATCATGGTTTCGCCGTCCGGCACGGGATAACGCGGAAACTCGTATCCCAGATCGTTCAACGTGAACTCAAGCCGCGAGGAAAGTTCAAGCGTGTTTGCGATCGCCTCCGGAACATCCGCAAAGAGCGCTCGCATCGCCGCCGGAGACTTGAGATAGCGTTCCGCATTGCGCGCCAGCAAACGTCCGGCAGTGGCCAGCGTGCGATGATGCTGCAGCGCGGTGAACGCATCCGCCAATTCGCGCTCCCGAGGCGTGGCATAGTTCACGCCATTGGTCGCGAGTAGCGGCAACTGCAAAGACTCCGCGATCTCGATCGCAGCCCGGTTTCTGTACTCTTCTTCGCGATGAAAATGCCGTTGCAATTCGACGTAAATATTGCGCTGGCCAAAAATATCCGTCAGCCTTTTCACTGTTTCGAACGCCGCTTGCGATCCACCTTGCCTGAGCGCCGCAGCCAACGGTCCTTCTTCTCCACCGGTGAGGCAAATCAAACCATCGGCGTGCTCAATAAAATCCGAAGCCGGAGCGGAGGCTCCTTCTTTTCGCCCAACTCGCAATTTCATTTTTGTAATCAGGCGGCAGAGATTTTGATATCCAGCGCGCGAAGCGGCCAGCAGCGGAAGACGAAATTCACCACGGGGCTGCGAGCTACGAGCTGCGAGCTGCGGGCAACCAGTTTGCTCGAAGCTTGCAGCTCGTAGCTCGCAACCTGAAGGGTGTCTCCGTGGTGAAAACGCAGTGCACGTCACTTCCACCCCAATGTGCGCCTTGAGCCCCGCCTTTTTGGCGGCGAGATGGAAGCGCGGCGAGCCATACACTCCGTCTCGATCGAGTAATGCCATCGCCGGCATTGCGAGGCTCGCACACACCGCGATCAGTTCCTCGGGAATAGAAGCTCCTTCGAGGAAGCTGAAAGCAGAGCGGGAATGGAGTTCAATGTACATTAGTTCTCAGTTCCCAGTTCTCAGTTGTCTCTCGTAAGACTGAGAACTACTTTCAGTCATACGTTCCTTCTACAAACCAGTTTCCACTTAGTTTGTCTTGCACTAAGCGATACAACACAAGTCCAGTTTCGGCGGGCACGGCGATGTCCCACTCCTCGCGCGACCAGCCTTCCTGTTCCGACCAGTCGCCGGAAGAGCGCCAGGGGCCGGCGGTCCAGACGATTTCGCCGGCGATGTCCGCGCGCTCGAGGCATCGCATCCGCACCGGCTTTGCTTCGCGCCAAGTGACGCTCGCGCCGAGCGGCGGACGAAACAGGCGCAGAGCGATTACAGCGCTCATTGTTTCTGTTTCGTTTGCGTTTTCCTCAGGCTTTTCCCCGACTTGGCATGCGCTGTCATTTTCTTGCATGGACTTATCCTTCTTTCGATTTCCGGACTGGTTCACTTCATGCTTAACTTTATTTTTAAATTGGGGCTCTGTGGGCGCGGGCTCCATGGGCGCGAAGTGCCGCAGCGCAAACGCGCCTTCACGATATGTATCGAGTAACTCCACTGACCCCACGCTGCCCTCGCCGACTATGCCTGTAATGCGCGCCAGCGTTAGCTCCAGTTTTTCGGGCTCGGGGAAAACCGGCTGAAACAATCCACTCTGCAGGGCCCGCGGGCGCGCCGGATCGGCCGACAAATGAATCTTCACGATGGGCGCTCCCGGCGGATGCGCCTGCAAGTCAAGCTGCAATAATTTAAGAAACACTTTCGCGTCCAGCATGGGCGTCGGCAACCGCAGCGTGCGAGTAAACGTCTTGGGAGAGGATGCGCAAGGGTTCGGCTGTGTCGGCGCGAGTTCCAGATTCAGATGCAACTCCTGCGCCGCCAGCGCGCGCGCGCTCAATCGTGCGCACACTTGCTCCAGCATGCGGTTCAGCAAAAATGCCAGCGGTTCCAGCAGAACGATGGGATATTCCAGCTCTACACTCTCGGCAAAAATCAGCCGGGGTTCCAACACGCGTAAGTTGCGTGACGCAGCGCCCCGCGCCAGTTTTTGCAGATGGAGTCCCGGCTGTCCCAGGCGCTCGCTGACCGGAACTTCGGGAAGAGCCGCCAGCGCACGCAGCTTGCGAATGCCCCAGCGATCAAACGTTTCCATCCAGCGTGCGGACTCCTCCGCATTGGAAGAAAAACTTTCCAGCAACACATCCACCGGCAGATCTCCCAGTCGCTCTGCTTCGCGCCCTCCAGGAATCAAAGTGACGCCGGGAAAACCGCGGGCTGCGAGTAAGGCGGCATCCGGATTCGCGGCCACGGCAAGGTTCGCCTCCAGTCCCATCTGAGAAACCCGCTGCGCCAAATCGCGGGCAATCTTCGGCAGCGGACCTAGCAACGGCTCGAGACCGGCAAGATTTAGAAGCACAATGCCGAGCGAGGTGTCTTCCACTTCCGGAGAAAACGATTGCGCACAATCGAGCAGCGCAGCGTGTGCCGACATCTCCTGCGATTCCGAACGTGTGCGCAGCACCAGGTTTTCCCACGCTTCGAGTTGCGGATTGGTCGCGCCTATCTCCACGCCCGTTTGCCGCGCTCTTTCGTTGAGCGCCACCACCTTCTCCAGCGGAGGCCGTCCGGTGAGCACCGCGACCGAGCTGGCGCGCAACTCTGGCTCAAAGCGAATGATCGCTTGCACAGAAAAATCGGGGATGAAGATGCAGGCAAACATGGTAGTGCAGCTCTCAGCTGTCAGCTCTCAGTAAAGGCTTATGCTTTAAATCATGACGACGAAGATGACGATAAGGGTTTCTTGAGTCTGGTAACTGAGAACTCGTGATTTCGAACTTGCGGCATAAGCTCATCCCGTCCATGCGGCTCGACTTTTGAAACTTGCCGTCGATTGCACCGGCTTGCGTTCTAATTTCTTTTCCAAGCGCGAGCACAACAACTCGGCCGTGATCTCGAATTGATCTAATAATTCCGAATGCGGCAATTCCGAATGCATCGGCGGATTTCCTGAGAGCTGATAGCTGACAGCTGACAGCTTTTTCCCTGAGACCGGAGACCGGACACCAGAGACTCTAAGCAGCATCGACGAGCAGCTCCCTGCAATCGGCTGCTGTTCCAGAACCAGCAGTGCCGTTGGCGTGTGTTCAATCGCGCGGCGGAAGCGGAACCACGATGCTAACGGAATTCGCCGCGCGCTCTGCACCGGAACATCTCCGAGATCGAGAGCGATCATTCCGAAACCGTTGCTCTGCAGCAGCAGGTCGGTGACTTTCAACATTTGTGCCAGTTGCGTTTCCCAGCGCTGGGTTTCCGGATTTAGCCACCGATTTTTGCCTCCCGATAATTCTCCAGCGCGAGAGTTAGCTCTGAGTGCAGCCGAAGGATGTTTACGCGAGGGATATTTTTCACCGCAGCGCACCCACAGCAAACGGCTCATCTCCATGCCCGCGGCCGCCGCCGAGGCCGGATCGAAGGCATCGCTTGCATCCACCAGTGCGCAAACTTCTCCTCGCGCGGTGGCGCGGGCCAGCGCGGAAAGCAACACGCTGGTTCTTCCCGATGAGGGCGTGCCGCAGATTTCCGTGAGACAACCGCGAGCGAGGCCGCCGGTCAGCAAGTCCAGTTGGGGAATGCCGCTCGACACCATTTCCGGCGACGAACGCACCTCGAGGCGCGAAGCGGGAACGACCGCTGCCAGCTTTGGGATGGCGTCAACCCGGGCCAAAATCTCTGCGGTCGAGCGCGGAGAAGACCGCGGAGAAAAAATAAAAGGACGGCTCATGGCCGTCGATGAAAAAACCGGAGAGGCAGACATACTTTCTCACATTGTCAGGGAACACGAGGGCAGAATCAGCTCGGGCGAGGTTAAATATTCGCGTTTTGTTCGCCTATATGAGTATCCCATCTCCGGCCTGCTATTGTCAAGGAAGTTCGTTAAGAATCATGAGCTAGTACTGCAACTTAAAGGCTTAACAATGCTTTGCGGAGAAATTTTCGCGAGCGAAATCGCTCCGCGAAGCGGTGGTTCGCTTCAAACTCACCGGCGCCGTATAAGAACGAGCTTTTGCTATAATCGGACTTCATCGCAATCCACCCGCGTGGCGCTATCGTCTAGGGGTTAGGACGGAAGATTCTCAATCTTCAAACCCGGGTTCGATTCCCGGTAGCGCTACCAACCTTTTTTAGGTCCGTATTTTCTACACGTTACCGTCGTCACCGCAAGGTTGTCCACATTGCTGTCCAAAAACGAAAATTAAGGCACAATTGAGCCGCTCCCTATACGTAAGGAGAAACATGGCTCATCGCCGCTGCTGGCTTACAAAAGCTGTTCGTTTGGACGGCAAGACCAAGACCCGCCGTCCGGTTTTTACCCCCAAGGGAAACCGGCTCACGAACAAAGTCGTTCACAACGGCAAAGAAGTTGAGATGGATGGTCAGTTCATTTTGGAGTGGTACGAGAAGGGCCGACGCATACGCAGGAACGTTGGCTCTGAAGCCATGCACGCCCATGAGGAACTCATCCGCCAGCGCAGTAAACTGCAGGCCATGGTTGCTGGGGTTGAGGTTGTGGAAGAGCCAGATACCCACAAGCACGATCTGGAATTCGCAACCAAAGTCTACATCTCTCACCTGCGGAGCAAAGAACGAGAAGAGAAAACGATCACGGGCATCAAGCAGAACCTGGAGTTGCTGGAGCGGGCAACCGGCAGGAGTTACCTGGAGGATCTCAAGCAGGCAGACATCCTCGAAAAGTTCGTCTCCGCCCTGCGCGAAAAGGGCTACTCCAAGCAGACGGTGTTCGATCGCTACGCTCGCGTTGTCTCCTTCTTAAAGTTCTGTTCGACAAAGTTTGGTACCAAGCGGGTCGTTGAACTGAATGACGGTCCGTCCCGGCCTCGACCAAAGCACGATGAGGATTTCAGCAAGAAGGACCCATACACAGAAGCTGAACTCAACATTCTGTTCAGAAAGTCCACGCCAGACGAGCGGCTGCTCTGGAAGTTTTTTCTCGATACGGGAGCACGGGAGAAAGAAGTGATATACGCCACTTGGAAAGACGTGGACCTAGATCACAGACTATTTCACATCAGATCGAACGAGAAGTTGGGATTCCGCACCAAGGACCGTAGTTCGCGCACCGTTCCGTTTACCCAGGAGCTAGCGGACGCTCTCCGAGCGTTGAGATCGCGTAGCAAGGGGTTGTTCGTGTTCGGTAAGGACGGCAAGCCGCAACGTCATATGATTCGAATCCTCAAGCAGACGGCGTTGGACGCGAAACTGAACTGCGGCCTCTGCGTTAACTCCAAGGGTCTGTCGTGCGAAGAACACCCTGT
>Ga0208820_1001046_pt1 | contig 16581 bp, 14 predicted proteins | sample June2015DPH_16_5_FD_184713 | JGI IMG/M metagenome (GOLD analysis project Ga0208820, IMG submission 184713) | Peatland microbial communities from SPRUCE experiment site at the Marcell Experimental Forest, Minnesota, USA - June2015DPH_16_40... | ecosystem: Environmental > Terrestrial > Soil >...
CTGGAAGCCACACGTTGGGCGGCGCGCAAAGCCTACCGGCAGGCGGGTATTCTTCATCCTCGCGACCTCAAGGGGCTGATTCTCGAGCAGCACGACGCGTTCGGGCCGTTGTTCCTGATGAACCTTGTCGATCTGGGGATTTACACCCACGACGAGGCGGTCAAGGCCGTCGAGAGGGGCGCGCTCGATAAAGGCGGCGAGATTCCCACCAATATTTCCGGCGGATTGAAAGACCTGCATGCCCTGGGCGGGACCGGGCTGATCAAAATCATTGAGGCCTGCCACCAGCTTCGCGGGCAGGCGCCCAAAGAATTGCAGGTGAAGAAACCGAGGGTCGCGATTTGCCACAGTATCGGCGGCCCCGGCAACAACATCGCGGTCACCGTACTCGAGAAGGCCGGCAACCGTCGGCATCGCCATTATTTTCGCCGGTGGCAGCCCGAACCGCTTCCGCACAATAACGAGCCGCATCAGCCCGTGTTGGCCCAGGGCATTCTCGAAGTGTCGACGACCGTGCATCCCCAAGTGGGCAGCCCCGAGGGCGCGTATGTGGTTGCGGTGGTCAATTGCGGGGGCAAACGCATCCTGGCTGCGCCGGCTCACGAGAAAGTGGAGCGCGCCTGGGGCGACGAAGTAACGATTTCCTCGGTTCAGACCGGCACGTTCAAGCGGTACGTGTACGAGTAGCAACAACCTGCGACGGCGGCAACGCCGCGCCGGCAAACACGCGCACCGAGGCTGGCGTCACCAATCTCTAATGCAGCTCGACCTGGCCCGGCGGTTCCAACTTGGGATTGGTGCTGAGCGCGGCCTGGTATTCGCGCCATGACATCGGCTTCTTGCCGGTGGATACCTCAACCATTTGGATGCAGTTGTCGACCGGACAAACGAGCGCGCACAGGTTGCAGCCGACGCATTCCGGTTCGTTGATGACGGGGACGCGGTGGCCGTTGCCCGTTTCGAGGCCGATGCACTGGTGGGCACCGTCCCAGGCGGCCACGTGACAAAGTTCGCAGCCGATGCAAAGGTCCGAGTTGATGCGGGCGATCACCTTGTAGTTGAGATTGAGGTCGCCCCAGTCCAGGATATTCGGCAGGGCTTTGCCGATGAAATCGGTGCACCTGCGGTAGCCCTTTTCGTCCATCCAGTTCGACAAGCCATCGATCATGTCCTCGACGATGCGGTAGCCGTAGTGCATGACCGCGGTGCACACTTGCACGCTCGTCGCGCCGAGAGCCATGAATTCCACCGTGTCCTGCCACGTGGAGATGCCGCCGATGCCGGAAATGGGAATCCCGACTTTCCGGTCCCTGGCGCAAGCGCTCACCATGTTCAGCGCAATCGGCTTGACGGCGGGACCGCAATAGCCGCCGTGCGTACCCCTGCCGTCCACGTCGGGCAACGGAGCGAAGGTGTCGAGGTTGACTCCCATGACCGATCCGACGGAGTTAATGAGCGAGATGCCGTCCGCGCCACCCGCGGCGGCCGCGCGAGCGACGTGGGTGACGTCGGTGACGTTCGGGGTCAGTTTGACAACCGTGGGCACTTCCGCGACCTCCGTCACCCATTCGGTAATCATCTGGGTGTACTCGGGCACCTGGCCGATGGCGCTGCCCATGCCGCGTTCGCACATCCCGTGCGGACAACCGAAGTTCAGTTCAATGCCGTCGCAGCCCGTGTCATTCATTTCCTTCACGGCTTCGTGCCAGGCTTCCCGTTTCGATTCGATCATCAATGAGACCAGCAAGGCGTTCTTGGGGTATTTCTTCTTCGTCTCGCGGATTTCTTTAACGTTGACCTCCCACGAGCGCCCGGTCGTCAACTCAATGTTGTTCAGGCCCATCATGCGGGCGGCGCCGTAATCCAGGGATCCCAGCCGCGAGCTGACGTTGATAATTGGCACGCTGAGGGTTTTCCAGACCGCGCCGCCCCAGCCGAGGTCGAACGCGCGCTGGATTTGCGCGCCGCTATTGGTGGGCGGCGCGCTGGCAAGCCAGAACGGATTGGGTGACTTGATCCCTGCAAAACTGATGCTTAGGTCTGCCATGATGATGTTCTCCCCTTAACACATTTACGCGTACTGATACTCGGCCGTGTTCGCGACGCGGCGGATCGACTCGTTCTTCCACAAGCCTTCCAAATCGATGTCCTGCCCGGTCAATTTCTTGTGGATGGCCCACGCGGCGCGTTTGCCGTGCGCGACGGCGTTGACCACTTCGCGTCCGCCGTTGACGCAATCACCGCCGGCGTAAAATTTGGGATTGCTCGTCTGCAAGGTCACATCGTCCACGGCGATGCGGCCGCGGTTGTCGGTTTTCAGGCCGAGAACCTTCTGGATAAACTCCCGCTGTTTCTTCTGGCCCAGCGATTTGATGACCATGTCGCATTCGAGGACGAACTCGCTGCCGGGAATCGGCTCGGGCGCGGGCCGGCCGGAACTATCGGGAGGGCCCAGCTTCATGCGGACGCATTCGATGCCTTCGACGCCGCCTTTGCCGATGATGCGTTTCGGCGCGGTGAGGAAGTAATAGACGCAGCCGTCTTTCTTGGCGATTTCGTACTCGTAATCGTAGGCGGGCATTTCAGCTTCGGAGCGGCGATAGAGGACCATCACCATCTCCGCGCCGAGACGTTTCGCCTGGGTGGCGGCATCGACGGAAGTGTTCCCCGCGCCGATGACGGCGACGCGGCGGCCGACCGGCACATCGCGCAGCTTCTTGTGTTTGAGTTCGTCGATGAACGTGATGGCGTCCACCACGCCGGGCAGATCTTCACCGGGAAGGCCGAGGTCCTCGGTCTGGCCGAGGCCGATCCCGATGAAAATGGCGTCGCTGTCCTTGGTCAGCTTCTCGACCTGGATGTCCCTCCCAATTTCGCAGTTCTGTTTGAATTTGACCCCGACGTGCTCGACGAGCTTCACTTCCGTGAGGGCTTCCTCGGCGGACATTTTGTAGCGGGCGATGCCGTAGGTATTGAGGCCGCCGGGTTTGTCGTTCTTGTCGTAAATCGTGACCGCGTAGCCGAGTTGGGCGAGATAGAACGCGCACGACAGGCTGGCCGGCCCGCCACCGATGCAGGCGACCTTCTTGCCATTCGGTTTGGCCGGGTGGAACATCTCCTTGGTCTTGTCCCAGTTCGCGTAAAACCAATCGATCGAGAAGCGCTGGAGCCGGCCGATCTGGATCGGCTCAGTGTCGCGATCATTGAAAACGCAGGCGCCTTCGCAGAGCGAATCGACCGGGCAGACGCGGCCGCAGCTCATGCCGAGAATGTTGGCGTTGAGGATGTCCTTGGCGCTGCCGCGCATGTTGCCCGAGACGATCTTCTTGATGAACGCGGGAATGTCGATGTGCGTGGGGCAGGCCCGCGTGCATGGCGCGTCAAAGCAGAACAGGCAACGGTTGGCTTCGAGCTTGGAGTTGTGCGGCGCGAACGGGGGATTGATGTCGGCAAAATTCTTCTCGTACTGAACGTCGGACAACTTCCGGGCCAGATTTTTGATCATGGATAACCAGTCTCCGTTATATGCCACCCATCCGGCGCAAGTCCTCGCGGTTCTCGCGTCGTTGGCGAATTATATGCTGCGCACCCGCGGGGCGCAAAGAAAAAACTTCCTGTTGCGGAACGCGGTCGGACTTGTTCATTGGGGAGCAAAACGGCGGTTCCTTGAAACCGGCGGGGTGCCTGTTCGTCACTGGCGCGAACGGGAAAGCCGGTGCATATTGTCCCCCAGGGTCGCGCTTGTTCGTCGCAGAACTGAACTGAAACCAGAACAACGGGTCGCAGAAACCGGAATCAGGAGGCAACGATCATGTCAACGAACATCGTGTGGTTTGAAATCCCCGCAGACAACGTCGAGCGGGCGAAGTCGTTTTATGGCGGGTTGTTCGGCTGGGAAATCGAGAAGACGCCGGGAGCCATCGAATCAAAATCCGCATAGGGAGGCAATATGAGCAACGTGCGACTACTGGTGGGGACGCGCAAAGGCGCGTTCGTCTTGACATCGGACGGCAAGCGCAAGAAATGGGACGTCAGCGGCCCGCACTTTGCGGGTTGGGAGATCTATCACCTCAAAGGTTCACCGGCCGACCCGAATCGGCTCTACGCATCGCAGAGCAGCGGCTGGTTCGGGCAGGTGATTCAACGCTCGGAGGACGGCGGCAAAACGTGGGACGCGCCGGGCGGCGGGGTGACGACGGCGCCCGAAGGAATGCCCAAGGGCGAAAGCAACAAGTTTGTGTACGAGGGCGAGGTGGGCAAACACTTGTGGTACGACGGCACGCCGCATCCGTGGGAATTCAAGCGCGTGTGGCATCTCGAACCGTCGTGGACCGATCCCGATACCGTTTACGCCGGGGTGGAAGACGCCGCGTTGTTCAAGACGACCGACGGCGGGCACACGTGGAAGGAGCTTCCGGCGCTGCGTCACGCGAAAGGACATCTCTGGCAACCGGGCGCGGGCGGACTGGGATTGCACACGATCCTGCTGGATCGGAGCAATCCGAGCCGGATCTTCGTGGCGATCTCGGCGGCGGGCGTGTTCCGCACCGAGGACGGCGGCAAAACGTGGAAACCAGCCACCAAGGGCTTGAAATCCTCGTATGAATTGCCCGACAAGAGTTTCGAGGTCGGCCACTGCGTGCACCACATCGCCATGCACCGGTCGCGTCCAAACGTGTTGTTCATGCAGAAGCATTGGGACGTGAACCGCAGCGACGACAGCGGCGACAATTGGCACGAGGTCAGCGGTAACTTGCCGACGGATTTCGGGTTCCCGATCGACGTGCACGCGCACGAGCCGAATACGATTTATGTGGTGCCGATCAAGAGCGATTCGGAGCATTATCCGCCGGACGCAAAGCTGCGGGTGTATCGGAGCCGCTCGGGCGGGGACGAATGGGAGCCGCTGACGAAGGGGTTGCCGCAGAAGGATTGTTACGTCAACGTGTTGCGCGACGCGATGGCGGTGGACTCGCTGGATTCGTGCGGCGTGTATTTCGGCACGACGGGCGGGCAGGTATATGGATCGGCCGATGCGGGCGACAACTGGACGGCCATTGTCCACGATCTTCCGCCGGTGTTGTCCGTCGAAGCCCAAACATTATGATCCGAGTTGTCCTGCCGTTTCATTTGCGGACGCTAGCGCGCGTCGAGGGTGAAGTGCAGCTTGAGATCGAGGGGCTGGTCACGTTGCGCTCGGTCTTGGATGCGATCGAGGCGCGCTATCCCGTGCTCGGTGGGACGATCCGCGACCACGCCACGCAAAAGCGCCGGCCGTACATGCGGTTCTACGCCTGCGAGGAAGACCTGTCCAATGATCCGCCGGACACCCCGCTGCCGGAAGAGGTGGTTTCCGGAAAGGAACCACTGTTCATCATCGGGGCGATAGCGGGCGGGTAGGGACGGGCGGCGCGGATTACTTGCCGTACTTTTTGCCCGGCTTTTCGCGCACGATGGACGCGGTGGGTTCGAGACCCTCTAGGACGACCTGTTGCAAGGTTGTCTTGTCCCCAAAACGTTTGGTCGCGTCGAGCACTTCGATGCCGGCTAACTTGCCGTCACTATCGTAATCGGCCGCGATGCCCTCGGCGAGATGTTTGGTCGTCACCGTGGCATCGCGAAATGTAATGCTCAACGCATCGACTTCGGCATCGTAGCTGATTCTCATCGTGTGCTCCGTTCAGAAATAATACGTGTAAACTGTCACAATGACAATCTCGCCAGCCTCTTCCGTAAAGATCGGGCGAACTTGTTTGGTGGCGTAGTGCCGCCCGTTCCAGACCGAATGGAACGGGAAATCCTTCCGGCACTCCTGTCGTCCCAGCTCGCTCGGCTGCCAGGGACAAGTGCGAACAGCCTCTTCGACCTCGGCCTCTGTGAACCCCCGACTCGCCAAATACCCGCGCATGCTTGGTCAGTCGAATCGGCTTCATCGGCACAGCGCATCGTAGCGGGCGAGTGGCGCGATTTCCTTTACCTTCGCGAATCGATCAGAAGTGCGTCGGGTCGCGTTTGACGAGTTTGCCGCGGCCGACGGTGCCGACGAATTTGCCGTCCTTGGCAGCGAGTTCGCCGCGAACGGTGACGGCGTGGGGTCGGCCTTTGATGGACCTGCCTTCGAAGGCGCTGTAGTCCACATTCATCAACTGCGTCTTTTGCGAGATCTCGCCGCGATAATCGGGGTCGTAGACCACGAGGTCGGCATCGCTGCCGACGGCAATGGTGCCCTTGCGCGGGAAGAGGCCGAATAGTTTCGCCGCCTGCGTGCTGGCGCAATCGACAAACGTGTTGAGGTCGATCCGTCCCTCGGCGACGCCGTGGGTGTAGAGCAGGTTGACGCGGTCCTCGAGCGCCGGGATGCCGTTGGGGATCTTGGTAAAGTCGCCCCGACCCATTTCCTTCTGGCCCTTGAAATCAAACGGCGCGTGGTCGGTCCCGACGGTGGAGACGAACCGCTGCCGCAGGGCATTCCAGAACACTTCCTGATTCTTCTTGTCCGGGAGTGGCGGGGACATGACGTACTTGGCGCCCTCGAAGTTGGGGAGCTCGGCATAGCTCTTGTCGAGCACGAGATACTCCACCAGAATTTCTGTCCACACATGAACGCCGCGGGCGGCGGCAATGAGGGCCTCGCGCAGCGACTCTTCGCAACTGGTGTGCACCACGTAGCAGTGCGTGTCGTGCATTTCCGCGAAGGACGTCATGTGATGGACGCCTTCGGCCTGGACCTGGGGCGGTCGGCTCCAGTAATGCCACTCGGGACCGGTCTTGCCTTCCGCGAGAAGCTTCTTTTGCGATTCGAGGACAAGGTCAGCGTTTTCGCAGTGGGCGGTGACGATTACGCCGAGTTTCTTGGCGAGTCGCATCGTGTGATAAAGTTCTTCGTCGGTGATGCCGAACGCGCCCTTGTAGGCGAGGAAGATTTTGAAGCTGCTGATACCGCTCTTGACGATCTCGGTGAGCTGGCCTTCGCATTCCTTGTCGAGGCGCGACACGGTCTGGTGAAAGGTAAAATCGCAGGCGCTTTTGCCCTGGGCCTTGTTGAGCCAGAACTCGAAGCCATCGGCGATTGGCTGCTGGTTGCGGGCCTGGCAGACCATCTCGATGATGGTGGTCGTGCCGCCGACGAGCGCGGCTTTGCTGCCGGTCTCGTGCGTGTCTTTTGAAAAGCTGCCCATGAACGGCAGATAGATGTGGACGTGCGGGTCGATGAAGCCGGGGAAAACGTACTTGCCCTTGGCGTCGATGACGGTGGCTTTGGGGGGCGCGTCGAGATTGGCGCCGATGCGGGTGATTTGTTCGCCTTCGCAAAAGATGTCGGCGATGTAGTTTTCGCTGGCGGTGACGATGCGGCCATTTTTAATGAGGAGTGACATTGGAAAAACCTCCTGATGGATGAAAATGTTTCTGATTGCCTTTCCGGAGGAATACTACTCCTGTGGGGAAAGGGAAATCAAGCGCCCATGTTTCAGCTTGCAAATTGAGGGAAGAACTCGACGGAGCCTGGCGCAGGTCAGGTTTTGGGCAGAATGATGGCGGCGATTTCCTGGAGCCGGTCGCGGATGGGCAGATGCTGGGTGCACTGGTCCTCACACGTCCCGCACAGCGTGCACACTTTGGCGTCGTCGGGCGACAACCGCCAGTGCCATTTCAGACGGTCGGGAATAACGTTCGTGTCGCCATTGCCGAGAACCTTCTGGTTGTATGCGTCCATCATCTTGGGGATTTCGATTCCCTCGGGACAGGGCAGGCAATAGCCGCAGCCGGTGCACAGTCCGTCCAGCGATTGGAGGGACTTGACCCGCAGCGACTCGACGTGTGCGGCACCGTAGGGCGTGAAGTTCTCAACGGCGGCGCAGGCTTCGTCCACTTCGGATTTGTTGGAAAAGCCGACCAATGCGACGGTGATAGCCAGCTGCGAGATATTGAATCGTAGCGCCGCCTCCACCACGGAGCGGTCGCACGGTCCACGCAGGAACTCAAAGCGTTGGGAGTTGCGCGGGATGACGCCACCGCCGAGCGGGTTCATCGTGACCACGCCGCGGCCCAGTTCTGCGGCGGCATCGACGGCGGCCTGACGGAAAGTGAAATTGATGGCGCTGTAGCCCAGCGTCACGCCTTCGATGGGGTGGCAGCGGAGCAGGTCGCGGATGTGGTCGCCGCGGAGGTGGGAAGAAACGACGACGTGCTCGATGAGCCCTTCATCCCTCGCTTGGAACGCGGCGGCGATGGCGCCACCCTTCACGCGCTCCTCCCATCCCCCCGGTCGCAACAGGCACCAGATGTTGAAGAAGTGAATTCGGCTTACGCCGAGGCGCTGAAGTGATCGGTCCAGGCTGCGCCGCAGAGCCGCGCCGTCGGCATCACCGCACTTGGTGGAAATGTAGAAGGTGCCGGGCCGAAAGTGTTTGATGGCGGCGCCGAAACTTTCCTCGCTGCGATCGTCGCAGTAGTAGGGCGCGGTATCGAAGTAGTTGATGCCTTTGCGGTAGGCGTACAGCAGGAGTTCGGCGTTGAAGTCGATGTTTTGGGGAGCAGGGAACCGCATCCCGCCGAAGCCGATGACGGACACTTGTTTCCCGGTCTGGCCGTAGGTTCTGTACAGCATGGCGTTTACCGATGCATCGCGGAGTCTGTCGGGGGGAAACGATGACATTGTACGATGGCACCATACGTTCTGTCCAGACTTGTGGTCGGGCGAGGGAGAATGGGAGATGATGGATGGTTGAGGCAGAGATGAGAGATGGTTCGGGGGTCAGGGTTCATAGTTTACGGTTCGCAGTTTTGTGGTAGTGTGGCCGGGGCGACGCTCTAATGGACGAGAAGATCATAGCCTATTTTTCGATGGAGATCGCGCTGGAGGCGGCGATGCCGACCTATAGCGGCGGGTTGGGGATCCTCGCGGGCGACACCATCCGCGCCGCGGCAGATCGCGACGTGCCGATGGTGGCGATCACGCTGCTGCATCGGAAGGGGTATTTCTATCAGAAGCTCGACGCCGGCGGTTGGCAAACCGAAGAGCCGGCCGAATGGGTGGTCGAGGATTTTCTGGAAGAGATGCCGGCGCGCGCGGCGGTGACGTTGGAGGGGCGGCGGGTGCAAATTCGGGCGTGGAAATACGAAGTGGCGGGCCAGGGCGGCGCGCGGATACCGGTGTATCTGCTCGACACGGATTTGCCGGAGAATTCGGAGTGGGACCGGACGCTGACGCACTACCTGTATGGCGGCGATCTCTGGTTCCGCCTCTGCCAGGAAGTCGTCCTCGGCTTCGGCGGCGTGCGGATGCTGCGGGCGCTGGGGTACGCGAATATCGAGCGCTACCACATGAACGAAGGCCACGCGGCGTTCCTGACGGTGGAGCTGTTGTTTGAGGAAGCGCGGAAGGCAAACCGCAAGACGATTACCGGCGCGGACGTCGCGGCGGTCCGTCCCAAGTGCATTTTCACCACGCACACGCCGGTGCCCGCCGGTCACGATCAGTTCCCGATGGACATGGTTAGGAAGCTCCTTGGTTGGGCGGACATTCGACTCGACATGCAGGACATTGGCAGTGTCAATCTGGCCAACCATGTGTTCCAGCAGCGGGACGGCATGGCGGCTGGCGACAACGCCCTGAACATGACGTATCTGGCCCTGAACCTCAGCCATTACGTCAACGGTGTCGCGAAGAAGCACGCCGAGGTGTCGCAGCACATGTTCGCCGAATACCGGATCGATGCGATCACCAACGGCGTGCATGCCGCCACCTGGGCCAGCCCGGCGTTTCAGGCGTTGTTTGACCGCTACATTCCCGGCTGGCGGGAGGACAGTTTCAATCTCCGCTACGCCCTCGGCATTCCCGCGCAGGAATTCTGGCAGGCACATGGCGCGGCCAAGCGCGACCTGATCCAGTTCGTGAACCGCGAGACCAATGCGGGGATGGACGATCGGGATTTGACGCTGGGCTTTGCGCGACGCGCGGCGGCGTACAAGCGGGCCGACCTGCTGTTCCACGATCTGGAGCGGCTCCGGGCCATCGCGGCGAAGGTCGGACGATTCCAGGTCGTCTTCGCCGGCAAAGCGCATCCCCAGGATCAGGTCGGCAAGGAACTCATCCAACGCGTCTTTGGGGCGATCGCTTCGCTCAAACGCGACATCAAGATGACCTACGTTCCCAATTATGATTGGAACCTGGCCAAGATGATGACCGCCGGGGTTGACGTGTGGCTGAACACGCCGCAACCGCCGCTGGAAGCGTCGGGAACGAGCGGCATGAAGGCGGCCATCAACGGCGTGCCGAGCCTGAGCATCCTGGACGGCTGGTGGATCGAGGGACGCATCGAAGGCGTGACCGGCTGGGCCATCGGAGAGCGGTGCGACACGGGCAATCCGGTGGACGACCGTTCCGCCTGCGACGCAGCATCGTTGTACGAGAAACTGGAACAGGTGATCATCCCGTTGTACTACCGTGACCGCGACCGGTTCATCGACGTGATGCGCCACGCCGTTGCGCTAAACGGTTCGTTCTTCAACACGCAGCGGATGATCCTGCAGTACGTGCTCAAGGCGTACTTTCGCTGATCACAAGCCACAGGGTGTTTGCCTCCCCATGCCGAGTGAATTTAGGGATCCGGCTCTTTTACAGCGGCCCCGGGCCCATCTCGGCGTTGCCCGCGGCAGGCGTTCATTGCTACTGCACGAGGCGGACGCGGTAAGAACGCGGGGGGAAATTCGTGGCGCCGCCGATGTCGAGATAATTGGTGGTGGTGAGGTCGTCGCCGCTGCCGACAATGATTGGGCTGATGTCGATAAAGTTGTTGGGGCCCGCCGAGGCTTGGACGACGTTGGTTGCCCCGCCAACGGTCTGCCATGTGACGAGCGAATCGTGGCCTTGCGTGGTCACGCTGGTGATGTGGAACGCGCCGGAGGGAGGCCTCGGATTTACGTAATACGCGTTCGTTTGCGCGCCGTCGCCATAGTGATCCCCGGTAAAATACACCTCGCCGCCGCGCCCGATCAGCAGCCGCATCGGGCCGGGAAACGGGACGACACCAAAGGCTTTCTCGCCGGGGTCGTACGTGGCGTTGGTGATGTCAACGGCGGGCCAGACCACGAACTCGCGGTAGTAGTAGCTTCCTTTGCGGGGGATGTTGGACAACTCGCCAAGGTGCGTGAAGTGGAAAAAATCGCCGTCGTGCTTTTCGGAGAGGATCCGGCAGCCGGCGCGGATGCGCTCGAGGGTCGGCGTGACATCGATGGGGCCGCTGTACACGAGCTGGCCGAAGTTGTAGACCTGAATGTAATTCGTCTGCCCGATGGCATCGTAGACGACGCCGGCGTTGGTCGGCACGTTGGCGATGGCGGCGCCGACAGAGTAGCTGCTCGGGCTGGCGCTATCGGGGAAACTGCCCAGTGCCATGGGCGCAGCATGGGCCGGCGCGGCGAGGAGGAGCGCAAGCACGGAGGCTTGCGCCACCAGAGATTTACGAGATGGGTGCCTGCTCAAGGATGAGATGGGGCGACCTGCTCGATAAGGCGGAGGGCGATGGGCACGGTCACCGGCTCCTTGTCCTTGCCGGATTGCACGAATCTGGTGAACGCGGCGGAAGCGGATTCGTCGGCGTTGTCGCTGAGGACACGAATGATGACGCAGGGCACGCCGTTGGCCTCGCACACGCGCGCCATGCCGGCGGAAACCATGTCCACCGCATCGGCGTGGAACGTCTCCCGCAGCCAGTTCCGCTTGGCCGTGCTGGCGATAAAGCTGTCACCGCTGACAAGACGCCCTTCTCGAACGACGCCGTTCGTTAACGTGGTTCGCGCAATCTCCACCGCGTTGCTCCGCAACGCCTCACACTTTGTTCGGTTTCCTCCTGACTCCTGGATTCTGGATTCTGAATTCTCCTTTGCCTCAAATCCCCCCGGCCTCTCCGTGCCTTCTTGATGATTCACCACGTAGGTCGCAACAAGCAGGTCGCCGACCTTCCATTCGTCGTTCAGATTCCCCGCGACGCCGATGGAGATAACCCGATCGATCTCGTACCGGGTCAGCAAGGCTTGCGTGACCATGGCCGAATTCAGGTTGCCCGCACCCGTCCGCACGATGTACAGCTTCTCCCCCTTGTGATAGCCGATGGAAACACGGTGTTGCGCCAAGTCAACGGACTGGCCGACCATCCGCACTTCCCGCGACAGCGCGCTCTGTTCGGCCGGCAACGCGACGAGAATGGCCGTGTCGGCAAAGGACAGGCTGGAAGCCAGCAGAGAGGCGCAAGCGAGGGCAAAAACGAGCCTCAGTTTGTCGAGTGTCAAGCGTCGATGCCGTTTGGTTCGATTATTCTTCGTCAGGGGTGATTTTTTCAGGCTTGAGTGGGCCGGCCAATGGTATCGGCTGGCCGCGCAGCGTGGCAGCAATGACGTGGACATTCCGATCCAAGGTGACCGCTGCTTTGGCGCCATTCTGGCCCTCGAACGCGATCACGGGATGACCGTTGTCGAAAGAGAAGCCAGTCACCTTTGGAGGGGGAGCGGGCGTGGCATCGCCCGGAATGGCGAATGCGAACCGGCCGAATATCAGGGTTAGCGGAATTCGGTAGTCATATCGCAGGTCGTTCGCCAACAACCTCGTATATCGCCTGCCCAATTCCCCTTTAACAACGCTTTCCATGTCGGGAGATTGTGGTATACTTGCAGTCGCCATACTAACGAAGAGCGTTGGCCCCGCCAGGAGATTCCACGCCACAATCTTATTGTTAAGTAGGAAGAACTTACTGTATCCTGCATTTCCTAGCCACAGGAGGTTCCTTTGCGGAATGTACAGCGACATCGCGGTCCTGTTCTCGATTTCGCCCTTAGCGTTCTTCCAAGGTAACGGGGATGATCGCAGCAAGCCTTGCAGATTGCCATCTGGGGCTGGCACCGATATTTGTTGGGCTTGGCCCCACTTGGGGGTGGGGGCCTCTTGGGCTGGGCATGGTACTGCGAAAGAGGATATGGCACAGGAAATGGCCAACCATGAGGTTTTTCCAATTGGTCTCATGTCATCGCTCCATGTACTCGTTCACGGACAGAGAGGATCAAAATAAATTCCAACAGACCCGCTTGGTTGTCTTACCCTCAAGATGAGGTTCGTGTAACCCGGTGGGTTGTCACCAGGAAGTAGTTCCCCATAGCCTGTGACTGCCTTGCTTTCAAAATCAGCAGCGTCCTCGTATGTCACCCCATAGGAGGGGTCGTAATATGTTCCGTTGCAGCAAACGATGAAGTGTAGGTTGAAGACCTTCTCAGCCGGGGTTGTGGAGTTCTGGCCACTTGTGCCTGTTAGGCTTGTCAGGTCACCATAGACGTTTCCTGAGGGGATGGGTACCATGTCCATGTTCGGAGTGGCAAACTGGAGCTTCCAAGTGTAGGGCGGAGTGTTTGAAAATGAGGCCGCTCGGAAGCTCCAGTTGGTGATGAGGAACGCAAAATCAGTTGCGCTGACAGGGGCGATGTTGACCCAGTTCGCAGCGGCTCCATTTACCGCAACAGAGTCAATGAACAGGTGTGCCCAAGCCCCACACTGCCCGTTATGGCTGGCGTTTGTCAGCAGTTGTGCAGTGTCAAGGCACGTCCCGGCAAAGCCGTGTCCGGGTTCATAATAGTAGAGCGTCTGCCCGTTCCACGTCGTCACATTAGCCGGCCCGGCGAACAGCGCCCATGTGTTGGCGACCGCAACGTTTGAAGTCGTGGCTCCCGGGTTTGAGCAAGCCAAGTGCAGCACGGTGCGATAGAGATTCGGCGTCATCGTCACCGGATTGGTCAGGGTGATGTAGACGGGATTGGCGCTGGCGCCGGCGGGATGGAACGTGTAGCCGTCGTCGCCCGAGTAGTTCCAGTTGATCGTCAGCGGATTGAGGAAGCCCACCTGATTGGGAAAAGCGTTGGAGAAAGTTCCGTTCAGCGTCGCAGCTCCGTTTACGACTGTACACGTGGTGGCGGGAATACTCAAGCCATTGGGACCATCGCCGCGAATGATCACGGAGCTGCCGCAGGCGAGATTCGTCGGCACCATCGCAAATACCGCCGTTACTGCTCCGGTGGTGTTGGCCACGTAACCGACAGGCGAACTGTTGGTGGGCGTCCAGTGCGGGGCCGAGTACTGGCCGCTGCCGTTGTCTTGGAGGATGTTAAACTCGCTGGTGCCGGTAAATGACACATTGCTCACCACCAAGCCGGCCACCGTGGCGCTGGCGGAAAGATTCATCTGGAGTGGACTATCAGGGCAGTTCGCCACGGTGGCGGTGAAATTGCACGTATAGGTTCCCGGGTTGGGGAGTTCGAAGGCTACGGAGCACACTTGCCCACGACTCGAGTCTGAACAGCCGTTGACTGACCATGTCCATTGTGGGGTGGCGGACACGGAGTTGGTCGTTGTGGTTACGTTGCAGTCGCCATCGGTATTCATGATGGTGACGGTGCCGCCTGAGTCGACTACCCAAGCAGAGAAGGTGATGAGATCGCCCGGGCAGGCCACGCTCGGGCTGGCCCTGGAGCCACTTCCCGTGAACGTTCCCGCGTAGACGCAATTGGTCACGGGCGGATGTGGCCACCTTGGACCAGCGAAAAAGGCTTGCAAGTAGGGGTGCGGTGGGGTATAAGAACCGGACGTAGTATGAGCTGTTTGACGGGGAGCAGATGGAACGGCGGCGCTGGGGCGGTATGGGCCCAGCGAATTTTTTTCGCGGTTGTAAAAGCGGTTTACCTTGTAACGCCATGGGACAGCGTGGGACCGCCAAAATGGCGCGTGGAGAGTGATGCATACGAAAGGGTTCAGGCCATGACGCTGCAGAAGCTGCGAATGAGGCGTGTCGGCTTCTGCTGGGCAGTGCTCTTACTCCCAATGCTGTTCACTCCGAGTGGATTCCTACAGGCGGCGCCGACGTCGGCGGGTTCCATTACGAACGTGACGTTCGCCACGGATCCGACCAACGGCGATTCGTATGCTATTTTCTGGCTGAGCAGTGGCGGCGTGGCGTCCGTTTCCGCCTTCGCGGATGACGTGATTCGCGTGCGGTTCTCATACAACGGGTTCTGGGCCAAGGAAGAGCCGATGATCGCCGCGACGCTGGGGATGTGGCCGACGTTGGCCAACACGTTCACCGATCAGGGCACAAATTACCTGCTTCAGACGGGGCTGCTGAATGTGCTCATCAACAAGAATCCGTTCCGAGTGGATTTTTATGACCGGCTGGGAGGCTATGCACTGTTGCAGGATGATCCAACGAATGCGGTTCAGTACGATACGTCGTATTCGATCTCGAACGACGCTAGCGGAATACCGTACTCACTGCCGTCTGGGTACAGACTGAAATGCACGAAGCAGATGCCGAGCAACCAAGCGTACTTTGGATTTGGCGAGTACCCGGGGCCATCCAATCGGCAGGGCGAGAACATCATGTGCTGGAATTATCAGTCGTACCACTGGGGCACCGGATCGCCCTATCAGAATCCCATGTATATGAACATGCCATTCTTTTACGGCGTGCAACCAGCCAGTGGGAGCGTGCCGGCATTCACGTACGGGATCTTCTTCGACAATCCCTGCCGGGCGACGTTTCGGATGGGAACACAGTTTCCGACGGGCTACTCGTTCGAGGCGGCGGACGGTCAGATGGACTACTATTTCTTTGGCGGGAGCACCAATCACACGATGAAATCGGTGATCGACAGCTACACGGAATTGACGGGTCGGGCGATGATGTTGCCGAAGTGGGCGATGGGCCATCATCTCAGCCGCTTTGCTTACGATAATCAAAGCTGGGTCGAGTACATCGCCAGCACGGCGACGGCGAGCAACATTCCGCTGGATGCCATTTACATCGACATCGACTACATGGATGCCACCGGAGAAAACAACATCGACTCCGACGAATTAGACCAGTTAACAATGGATGCCGCCAATTATCCGAATCCTGCCAGTATGGTGTCGTCGTGTCAGGTCTATGGGGTCAAGCTGATTCCGCTCATCGAGCCGTGGCTGGAGCCGAACGATCCCCTGGAACCCACGGAATACGCCGACCTCGATTTTATCAAGGCCAACAACGGCAACCAGTATGAGGGAAACATTTATGTCGGCGATGTGTACTGGTTCGACTACACCAGCCAGCCGACGCTGAACCGTTGGCAGGGTGATGAAACCAATTGGTTCCATTCCGTTGCCTGGGGCGGGATTTGGAACGACCTGACCGAACCGGAAGACAACGGAGAGATTCCTCTTGACGGGTTGCTCTGGCTGAACGGCGCCTATGGCACCTCCACTACCGATACACGCCGCCAGTGGTCGAACGAGCGTAATTATTTCGGCCTGCGTTCGCAGATGTCGAGTTACAACGCGCTGCTCGAAGCCTTCCCCAACCGACGTCCATTCGTCTTGAGCCGGTCCGGCACCACCGGGAGCCAGCGGTACGCGGCCGGTTGGAGTGGTGATACACAGGCCGGCTATAGCCCCAACTATGCGCCCGCGTGTATCCGCCTCAGCGTGAACACGATGATTTCCGGGCAGAGTTATTTCGGGAACGATCTCGGGGGATTTTCGACCAACGTCGACGGCGAGGCACTCAC
>Ga0208820_1001056_pt1 | contig 16473 bp, 7 predicted proteins | sample June2015DPH_16_5_FD_184713 | JGI IMG/M metagenome (GOLD analysis project Ga0208820, IMG submission 184713) | Peatland microbial communities from SPRUCE experiment site at the Marcell Experimental Forest, Minnesota, USA - June2015DPH_16_40... | ecosystem: Environmental > Terrestrial > Soil >...
CATCTACTACACCACCAACGGAACTACGCCGACGACCAGCTCGACGCTGTATTCCAGCCCGATCACGGTCTCCGTCACGCAGACGCTGCAGGCCATCGCAGTATCCAGCGGCTTTGCCAACAGCGCGGTGGCTTCGGCGGTTTATACCATCACCCCGCCGGCAGCCACGCCAACCTTCAGTCCGGCGGCCGGTTCGTATTCCTCGGCGCAGACGGTAACCATCAGCGACGGGACCTCGGGCTCGACCATCTACTACACCACCAACGGATACACGCCGACAACCGCCTCGACCGTCTATAGCTCGCCCATCTCAGTGTCGGTATGGGAGACGCTGGAGGCCATCGCCATAGCTCCCGGCTATTCGCTGAGCCCCGTGGGTGTGGCATCTTACACCATTGGTAATGGAGAGGCAGCCGCGCCGGTCTTCAGTCCAGGAGCTGGGACCTATGACGCGGCGCAGACGGTGACCCTCAGCGACGGGACCTCAGGCGCCACCATCTACTACACCACCAATGGATCCACGCCGACGACCAGCTCGTCCAAGTACACCAGTGCGATTACTGTCTCCGCCACGGAGACGCTGGAAGCCATCGCCACGGCGAGCGGCTATAACCAGAGCGGTGTGGCAACGGCGGTATACACCATCAACACGACGTCCGGAGCCTGCGACGGCATGTCGCTTGGCACATCCGTAGCCGGCACCGCGGATCTGAATGGATTCCTTCCGTTCCAAAACGCGACTGGCATAACCACGCTATGGAACACCAACATCTATAACGCTGCCGTTGACCCGAACAATGCGACCATTCAGGGTACGGCCGGATATTCCGGGGAGTCCACGCATATCAACTTCGGGTCTTCACCCAGCGACGGCGGCATTCCGTTCATGATCGTTGACTCTTCTCAGACCCCCTCGGTGCCCATCAATGTGATCGACTACGCCAATCAGAGCGATAATGTTGTGGCGCCCTATCCTTCCAACGTTCCCATCGAAGGCGCCGCGGCCGACTGCTCGGGCTGGCCGGATACTTACCAGAGCGATTCTCATACGAACGTGCTTGACCGCAACACGTGCTGGGACTATGAGACGTACAACACGAATCGCTGCAACGGGTTGTACGATGCCTCGGAAGAGACGATCTGGGACATGGCCAACGGCGAGATGCGGCCCTGGGGCTGGACTTCGACGGATGCCGCAGGATTGTCGGTAATGGCCGGTCTGGTTAAATACGACGAAGCGGCTTCCGGGACCATCAAGCACGCCATCCGCTTCACCATGCAACAATCGAAGAACGACGCCAACGGCGGGTACTTCGTGGAACCGGCCAGTCACGCCGCGGGTACTACCTATGGCGCGCCAACCGTGGAGGGGATGCGGGTTCGGTTGAATTCGACCTTCAGCATCTCCGGCTACTCCGCCATCAACCAGACCATCCTGACCGCGCTGCAGCAGTATGGGATGATCATGGCCGACAATGGCGGCTATTTCTATCTCCAGGGCGCCACCGATTCGCGCTGGAACGACAGCGATTTGGCCAATCTGGCCGGCATTCCGTCGTCGGACTTCACGGTCATCCAGATGACTCCCGAATACCCCGGTTGGGATTCTGTGACAGCGCCTACCGGATCCGCGCCGGTGATCAATAGCTTTACCGCGTCGGCGACGACCATATCCTCCGGGACCCCGGTTACCTTCACTTACAGCGTCACCGGCGACTCCTACGATTACATCGACATGATCGGTCCCGTTCGTCTCACTTCCGGCAGCGGGAGCGTGACAGTCGCCCCCACGTCAACCCAAACCTATACGTTGTACTCGGTGAACCAGTACGGCAACAACGGAGCAGGCGATGGGTATGGCATAGACGTAAGCACTCCGATCACAATTGTGGTGCCCGGTTCCGTGGTGGCTGCGCCGACCTTCACCCCGGTGGCCGGCACGTATAGCGCGGCGACGGCGGTTACGCTGAACAGCACAACGTATCCGTTTGCGACGATCTACTACACCACCGACGGATCTACGCCAACGTATCCTCCAACCGGCACAACGAAGCAGTACCCGGTCATTCCTCAGCCCATGTCTCCGCAGAGTGTGGGAAATCTGGAGGACATCACTGTCTCCGCCTCGGAGACGGTGAAGGCCATCGCCGTAGCTCCTGGCTATTCGTCGCCCAGCGCGGTGAGCTCGGCGACGTACACCATCAACTAAACACCAACACCATTCGCTAGACCAAGAGCGAGAGAGCCCGGGCAATTGCCCGGGCTCTCTCGCTTTTGGCGCGACGGGCGGACACACTCATTTTGAGATGGAAGGGACTGTTAGTCTAATTCTGCCAGGGGTATTCTTAGTGAATTTAAAAGTTTCCGTCAGAGGCGCATGCGCGGCGCGGGAACTGCTTTAATGATGGGTGAGGCAAAAGGATGCGGACGGCGATTATCGGCGGCGGGATTGCGGGACTAGCGGCTGCCTTTGAGCTGGAAAAGGCGCGACGGGCGGGCGCACGGGTGGGGTACACGCTATTTGAGGCGCGGGAGCGGCTGGGCGGTTGCCTGGCATCGGAGATCGTGGGCGGGGCGGTGCTGGAGCGGGGACCGGATTCGTTTTTGAGCGAGAAACCGGCGGGGGGCGAGTTGTGCCGGGAGCTGGGACTGGGGGACGATCTGCTGGCTTCAAACGACGCGGAGCGCAAGACCTGGATTGTGGTGCGCAACCGGCTGGTGGCGCTGCCGGACGGGCTGATGTTCATGGTGCCGACCAAGCTCATTCCGACGGCGCTGACGCGGCTGTTCAGCTGGAGAACTAAATTGCGGATGGGGCTGGAGCTGCTGCTGCCTCCGTGGCCGAGCGGGCTGCCGGATGAGGCCGTGGCCACTCTGGTGAAGAGGCACTTTGGGGCGGAGGCCGTGGAGCGGCTGGCCGATCCGCTGCTGAGCGGGATTTTTGGCGGGGACGCGGCGCAACTGAGCGCGCGGACGGTGCTGCCCCGGCTGGTGGAGATGGAGAGCGAGTACGGCTCGCTGACGCGCGGGATGCTGGCGGCGCACCGGAAGATGCGGGCAAAGGCCAAGGCGGCCGCCGGAAACAACGGAAAGATCGACGGGAGCGGCAATTCGCGGCCGGCGGCGCGGGGAGCTTTTACGTCGCTGCGGGGCGGGATGCAGCAGTTGATCGATGCGCTGACGGCGCGGCTCGATCCGGCGAGGATGCGCTGTTCGACGCCGGTGATCGGGCTGGAGACGGTGCCGGGGGGCTGGAAGTTGAGGGCCAGCGGGACAACGGAGTTATACGATGCGGTGATTATGGCCTCGCCGGCGTGGGCCGCGGGGGAGTTGCTGGGCCAGGTAGACGCGGCGCTGGGCGAGGAACTGAACGCAATTCCCTACTCTTCTTCGATTACCGTAAATCTGATCTACGACGAGGCCAGGCTGGGACGGCTGCCGGAGGGATTCGGCTTTCTGGTTCCGGCCAGCGAGGGGCGCGCGATGCTGGCTTGCACGTTTGCCCATCGCAAGTTTTTGGGCAAGACGCCGGCGGGCAAGGCGGTTCTCAGGGCCTTTCTGGGCGGGATGAAAAACGAGGCGCTGGTGACCGAGACAGACGAGGCTCTGGTAGAGAAGGTGCGGCGGGAGCTGAGGGAGATTCTGGGAGTTCAGGCGGAGCCTGAATATACGCAGGTTTCGCGCTGGCGGCGGGCCATGGCGCAGTATGCGGTTGGCCACCAGGAACGGATGGGGCGGATTGCGGCGCGGGTGGCTGAACTGCCCGGATTGCACCTGGCGGGCAACGCCTACGACGGGATTGGGATTCCCGACTGCATACGGCTGGGACGGAAGGCGGCAAAGGAGTTGGCGGCTCTCGGCTCCCAGCCTGTCGCTTCCGGATCGTAGAGCCGCACTACTTCAAGTGCATACAACTCCAGAGGAACGACCGGGCCGCTTCGGCGCTTGAGAGCAGCGATTGTCCGGCAGCGTCCTGGATGTGCCAGAGAGCGCGCAAATAACCTAAAATGCTGCGGAGGGTTTTTCGCCATGATTTCTGCGTTGAAATTGCGTCATCATGTTTTTGTGCTCCTGCTGGTATTTGCGGGAGCGTTGCTGTTCGCGGGCCGCGTCACGGCCCAGGACGACAGCGAGGACGCCAAGATGCCCGCCAGCCTGCCGGCTGAGTCGCGCGCCGTGATCGAGCGGCTCTCCAGCCTGCAAGCGCTGCCCGATGGCGCTTGGAAGATCCATACCGGCGATATGGCCCACGGCGAAGCCGTCAAGCAGGACGAGAGTTCCTGGCAGCCCATCGCCGTGCGGGGAAAGGCCGGCAAAGAGGCGGTGTGGTTTCGCCAGATGTTTCAAGTTCCAGCCACGCTGAGCGGCTACGACCTCAGCGGGACGCGTATCTGGTTCGAGTTCCACGCCCGCGCCAACGGCCCCATACCGCAGATTCTCTACTTCAATGGCCGCCGCGTGGCCATGGGCGACGATCTGGAGCCGGTGGTTCTTTTCGACGATGCCCGGCCCGGAGATAAGGTGACGGTGGCCGTCAAGCTGCTGCACACCGTGGATACCAAGAGCTTTCGTGGCGCTACGCTGAAGATCGACTTCCCCGAGAACCGGCCTAATCCCGAGGATCTGCGGCTGGAGTTTTTGTCGGCGGCGCTGCTGGTTCCCTCGCTTGCGCCCAATGACCCGGCGCAACTGGCCACGCTCAATAGCGCCATCCACGCCGTGGACCTGGCGGCGCTGGACGCACACGACCAGGCAAAATTCGATGCCAGCCTGAAGGCGGCGCGCGCCCAGCTCGAAGCTCTCAAGCCGCTGCTCGAGCAGGCCACCTTCCATCTCACCGGCAACGCCCACATCGACGCCGCCTGGCTGTGGCCGTGGACGGAGACCGTGGACGTGGTGAAGCGGACGTACGGGACCGCGCTGCAACTGATGTACGAGTATCCCGGATATGCCTTCACCCAATCCGCCGCCGCTTACAACGAGTGGCTGGCGCAGAAGTATCCGGAGATGAGTGCGGAGATCGCGCAGCGCGTCAGAGAAGGCCGCTGGGAGATCGTAGGCGGCATGTGGGTTGAGCCGGATCTGAATATGCCCGACGGCGAATCCCTTGTCCGCCAGTTGCTGGTGGGCAAGCGCTGGTATAAGCAGGCCTACGGCTTGGACGTGCGCATCGGATGGAATCCGGATTCGTTTGGATATACGTGGCAGTTGCCGCAGATCTATAAAAAGAGCGGCGTGGACTACTTTGTTACCCAGAAGATGACGTGGAACGATACCAATCAACTTCCATTCAAGTTGTTCTGGTGGGAGTCGCCGGACGGGTCGAAGGTGCTGACCTACTTTCCGCACGACTATGTGAACCTCGACATGAAACCCGACCGGCTCTCGGATGATCTCAAAGTGGCCCGAGAGCGCTCGCCCGGCATGATGGAGATGATGGACCTCTACGGTATCGGCGATCACGGCGGCGGACCGACGAGAGCCATTCTGGACGAGGCCACCCACTGGGCAGCGCCGGGGCACATTACTCCGAAGTATGAGTTTGGCACGGCGCAGAGTTTCTTCTCGTCGATCGAGAAGCAGATTGCGCCGGATAGCCCGGCGTGGAATTACCAGTCGATTGCCAAAGGTTATACAGCGCCGCCGGCGGTTGCGGGCCAGGTAAGCATTCCAACCTGGAAGAGCGAAATGTACCTTGAGTACCACCGCGGCGTCTTCACCACACAGGCCAACCACAAGCGGAATATGCGCGACGCCGAGGAGCAGGTGCTGAACGCCGAGAAGTGGGCGTCGCTGGCGTGGTTGGATGGCCGTGCGTATCCGGGAAGCGAGTTGACGGAAGATTGGAAGAAGGTGCTCTTCAACCAGTTCCACGATCTGGCGGCGGGGTCGGGGATTGGCGTGATCTATAAGGATGCGCAGAAGGAATACGATGTGGTGCGCTGGTCGACGAATGAGATTGGGGCCGGGGCGCTGGAGACGGTGGCCGAACGGATCGACACTAACAGCACTGGCATTCCTGTTATCGTCTATAACCCGCTCGGATGGGAGAGGTCGGGTGATGTGAGCGTTCAGGTTCAACTGCCCAAGAAGGGTCCCATGCAGTTGTTCGCAGTCGATGCGAAGGGTCGGCCACGCTTTCCCATTAATTCATCTCTCGATGAGAAGACCGGAGTGGCGCACCTGACATTCCATGTATCCGACGTCCCGCCACTGGGCTACAAAGTGGTCAGAATCGTGACGGGCAAGCTAGATGCCGTGTTGGGTAGCTCGGCCAGCGATTCGAGTAACTTCCTAGAGCTGCGCGAGGGCGGGATGCAGGTTGTCGTTGACAAGACCTCCGGCTGCATTACGAAGCTCGAGCAGGACGGTTTTGAAGCGCTCGCTCCCAATTCCTGTGGGGATGAACTGCAGGCGTTCAAAGACACGCCCAAGGAATACGACGCCTGGAATATCGATCCGGGCACGCTGGACGAGAAGCCGACTGTGCTCGACAAGGCTGATTCTGTCGAACTAGTGGACGCCAAGACCCCGCAGCCTGGCATTCGCGTCACAAGGCATTGGCAGAACTCGAAGTTCGTGCAAACGATCAGCCTCGGGCCCGGTTCAGACGAGGTCAACATCGACAATGAGATCGACTGGCATGAGACGCATGTGCTGCTGAAGGCGGCGTTTCCGCTGGCGGCTTCCGGGCCGTTTGCCACTTACGAGATTCCTTACGGAACTATCGACCGGGCCACTACGCGGAACAACAGTTGGGAGAAGGCGCAGTTTGAGGTTCCGGCGATGCGCTGGGCCGACCTGGGCGACGGCAAGCACGGGCTGAGCGTGATCAACAATTCGAAGTATGGGTACGACGCGGCTGGCAACGTGCTGCGGCTTACGCTGCTGCGCTCGCCCATCGATCCCGATCCCCAGACCGACCAGGGCCATCACCACTTCCACTACGCGCTCTATCCGCACACAGGGACGTGGAAGGACGCGCTCACCGTGCGCCACGGCTGGGAGTACAACTACCCACTGACGGCGGTGGTGACCACGGCGCACGCGGGAACGCTGCCGGCCGAGCACTCGTTTGCGTCGGTTACGCCGGAGAACGTGGTGCTGACCGCGGTGAAGAAGGCCGAGGATGCGAATGGGCTGATCTTCCGCGCTTACGAGTGGGCGGGCAAGGAGTCCACGGCCGAGTTCCATGTGCCGGCTGGCGCCACCGGCGCAACCGTGACCAACCTGATGGAGACGCCGGAAGGAAGCCCGTTGGTGATTACCGGCGATGTGGTCAAGGTCCCCATCCATCCCTACGAGATTTTGACCATCCGGGTGGATTTCCCGAACGGCGGGCCGAAACAGTAGCGGTTACGAACCAGGCAGCAAAGGGGCTTCCGAAAGGGAGCCTCTTTTTTGGTACTCTGGAAGCGGTAAGGAGTCTGCACAATGGACATCTCTTCCCCATTCTTCGTCGTTTCCGTCATTGTGGTTGTCTTTGTAGTGGCGATTCTGTTCGCCACCGGCAGCAAGGAAGACGGGCCGCGAACGCACTGATCCCAAGCCGATTTCCGGAACCTTTCCATCTGTGCGGACGTATAACAGGGCAAGAGGGCGATTGCCATGGTGCGGAACAGAACACTGGAAGCGATAACTTTGACGCTGAGCCTGGCTTTGGCGGCCGGGATTGCGGGATGCAGTGTGCATGTCGACAAGAACGCCAACGGCGAGGATAAGAACGTCCAGGTGGATACTCCCTTTGGCGGCATTCATGTAAATACCAACCAGACTTCGGCCGCGGACCTTGGGTTGCCGGTGTACCCGGGCGCGCAGCAGAGGGCGGACGACGACAAGCACAAGTCGGCGGACCTGCGGCTTGGCTTTGGCGATTGGGAGCTGCGGGTGCGGGCGGTTTCCTATACTACCTCGGACACCCAGGAGCAGGTGACCGCCTTTTACAAGAAGGCGCTGGGCCGCTACGGCGACGTGATTACCTGCCAGGGCAATGCGCCGGTGGGAACCCCGACGAGGACCTCCGAAGGGTTGACCTGCGACGACAACAATGGCAACAATGTGCGCATCAACCGCGGCGATTATGGTTCCAACAAGAACGGCCCGGAGCTGAAGGCCGGCTCCCGGCGGCACCAGCACATTGTGGGCTTTGAGGAGCCTAAGGACGGCAAGACGCGCTTTGCCCTGGTGACGCTGGATTTGCCCGCCGGGCTGGATAATGACTCGACGAAGAGCGACTAACGCATTTTCAGGGCAAGGAACTTGAGAATAAGGGCGGGCGCATGCGAGGCCTGCGCCGGCAACTCCCCTGCCCTGCAACTCCCGGGTTTCTGCTACACTGGTCGAAGCGCACTCAAGGGGCACAACGCGCCAGGCCGCGCCCCAACGATACGCTCCTGCAACCCAAGTTCGGGGAGTGGCTCAGCCTGGTAGAGCACCTGGTTCGGGACCAGGGGGTCGGAGGTTCAAATCCTCTCTCCCCGACCATTGTTTTCAATAGTTTACAGACATGCGAGCCCGACCCCCTGGTATTGGCCCAGGTGTCCTGGCACCGGAAGGTGCGTCATTATTGGGTTTCTCGCCGAATCTTGGATGCAACACCATCTACAAAAACATCTACAGTCGGAAGTGACGATCCAGCTTTACACACAAACACCCAAACTCGATACTCTGCCCATCTGATTGATTTAACAGCAGATCGGTATTATGGCGAGAGATAGCTGGGTGATTCGTTCGGTCGAGAATACCGCCGTTGAAGCGGACGCAAGCTGGGCCGGGAGTCTACCTCTTCAAAGCTGTTATGTGATATATATCACCGTAAAGTGCAGTATTCGTGGTAGGCTGATTCTATGTTGCAAGGTGTCTTCCAACGCGCGGCGGGGACCATCATATTGATGGGTGCGTTGCTTGCGCCTGCTGGGATTTGCCTGCAACCGATGCATAGAGCCACGCACTGTTGCTGCTCGCACGCATCCAAATCCCACCAATCCGTCCGGACAAATTGCTGCACCGCCAGCGCCCCGTTGCCAGCCGTCGTCGTTGCACCGAACCTTCCCGGTTCGGCTCCGATGACAGTTGTGCGGGCGTTCGTCTCGCTGGATGAACCTGCTTCATTGAGCGAATTTTCGGTATTATCGGTTATTCCTCTACACTCTCCGCCTGCGGGCGCATTCAACTTAAGAATCTAAATTCTCACTTCCGCATTGGCTCTCCGGGGTGCGTGTCTTTGCGCCCTGGCGTTTCTCCTTTTGCCGATTCTCGCGGAGTTGAAGAGTGAAACCAGTCTATGTCTGTGCGCCGTTTGTGCTGGCGTTGTCGGTTGCCTGTTGGGGACAGACGGAGCCGCGCTCCGTTTCTGTTCAAGATGATTCTGTTTCAGGCGTGGTTGCCGTGCGTCTGTCTGTCGATGAGGCCGTTGCCGCAGCCCTTGAAAGCAACCCTGAAATTCGCGCGGCAGTGAGGCGTCTGTCGCTTGCTCAGATGAAAACCAAGACCGCCCGCAGCTTGGACGACCCCATGCTTATGGTGCGTGATTGGGGAACCCCTCTGAAACAGCCGTGGGACTTGAACCAGGCACAGCTCATGTTTGGGCTGCAGCAGAGTTTTCAGAATCGGCAGAAGCGGGATCTGCGCGCAAGGCTGGCGGAAGACGATGCCGGCGTAGCGGCCATTGATTTGGAGACTTTGCGCCAGGAGGTCTCCGTCGAGGTTCGCAAAACCTGCGCCGACCTGATGCGCAATGCGGATGAAGTGCGGTTGCAGGCGCGTCAGAGTTCGCTGTTGAAAGAGGCTCTGGCCGCGGCGCTTGCTGAATACACCACAGGCAAGGCGCCGCAGGCCGATGTATTGCGCGCGCAGATGGCGCTGACTCGCTTGAACGAACAACTCATTGAGCTGGAAGAGGAGCGGGACAACGCGCGCGCGCAGTTGAATGCTCTTATGGGACGGCCTCCGGACGAAGCAATCGAAATTGCCGGCAGCTACACAAGCCCTGCTGCGCTGCCCTCCATCGAGGACTTGAAGCGCACGGCCATCGAGCACCGCCCAGAGTTGGCGACCTTGCGCACGCAGATTGCAAAGTCCAGGGATGAGGGAAAGCTGACACGGCTTGCTATGAAGCCCGACTTCACTGTCGGTCTCGGATACATGCTGATGCCAACTGGCTCCCTGGCGCGCAACGCCTATATGGGCGAAGTGTCGATGAACCTTCCCTGGTTGAATCGCGAGCGCCACGACGGCGAAGCGAAGCAGGCCGATGCGGCGACTGACGTGTCGCAGGCGGAGCTCGATGCGCGCGCGACAACGATGTTCCTTGAAATCCGGCAGGCGCAGATCGAAGTGCTGGCCGCCGAGAAGCGCGTCAAGCTTTATCGCGACACGCTGCTGCCGCAAGCGGAGGCGTCGTTCAAAGCCTCAACTGCCGCATACCAAAACAATCGAGCTGAGTTTATGAGCCTGATTGATGCTCAGAATCTACTGCTCGACATTCAGACCGCTTACTACAAGGCGTCGGCAGACACGGACGAGGGCATGGCGAAGTTGGAACGCGCCATAGGCGCGCCAATAGCGAACACAACGAACAGCAACAACGGGAGGAGAAGCAAATGACAATGAAGGAAAAGAAGCTGTTTGCACTCGGTGTCAGTGCTGGAGTTTTGAGCGCGGCTCTAGTGGCCGGATTTCTGACAGCGAGGGAGATGCGCCCTGTTTCAGCGGCATCAAATACCGCAAGCCCAGCCGCTTCCAATCGTTCCGACAACGGCCAGGCCGCGCAGCAAGGTACAGCACCGGGGACGATGGTCGAGCTGACTCCGGCCGAGATTACTGCTGCGGGCGTGCAGGTTGCCGAGGTCCGCACAGCTGCACTGAAGACAGACATCGCCGCGTTTGGCCGCGTAGAACAACCGGAGGCGCAACTTGCCGCCGTGAGTGCGCGCATCGGTGGACGCGTGGACAAGCTCTATGTGCAATACACCGGCGAACGTGTGCGCCGCGGCCAGCCGGTCGCCGACATTTACAGCCCTGAAGTTGCCACCGCAATCGAGGAGTATCACCTGGCGGAGGAGAACCGCAATCAATTGAAGCAGTCGGATGATGCCTTTGCACGTACGCAGGCCGACGCTCTGGTAAAGGCGAGCCAGCACAGGCTGGAGCTTTGGGGGATCAGCGAGAAGCAGTCGGGTGCGCCGGAAAAAGCTGGCGTTCCTCACGTCACCATTTACGCTTATGCTTCTGGGACGGTTGTCGATCGCAAGGTAACGCAAGGGCAATATGTGAACGCGGGCGACACACTGTTTACCGTCGCAGATCTTAATCAGGTATGGATCAAGGCGGATGTCTACGAAGAGCAATTGCCGCAGATTCGTCAAGGGCAAGATGTGGCGATTACTGCCGAGTCGCTGCCTAACAGGACTCTGCATGGCCATGTGGATTTCATCGAGCCTGCTGCTAATCCGCAAACGCGCACGGTTCCTGTTCATGTGCATGTTGCCAATCCGCAGATGCGCCTGTTGCCTGGCATGTTTGTCAACGCCACATTTGTGAGCCACGCCGCAGAGCCGTCTATCGTGGTTCCACGCTCGGCGGTGCTCGACACCGGTACGCGCAAGATCGTGTATCTGGCCAAGCCCAATGGCGTCTTCGAAGCGCGCGAAGTGCAAGTGGGTGCGGCGACTGAAGACTTGTTTCCCGTATTGCATGGGTTGACGCTCGGCGACAGCGTGGTGCTCAACGGCAACTTCCTCATCGACTCGCAGGCTCACCTCGGCTCGGGAATGTCGGGGCTTTACGGAGGCTCAAGGGAATTTGCAGCAGCACAGAAAAACGAGAGTTCCGCAACCTCTTCTACAAGCAATAATTCGGAGACCAGCGCGGTGAAGATAGACTTCCACTCTGATCCAAATCCCATGAAGGCCGGCGAAGACAACCAGTTCCGAGTGACGCTGACGGATGCGGACGGAAAGCCCATTAATGATGCTCGCGTCACGGTCACACTTATCATGCCCGCAATGCCTTCGATGGGAATGCCGGAGATGAAAAGCTCCAGCGAACTGGAGTGGAAGGCCGGCAGCAAGACATACGAAGGCAAGGGCCAGGCACCGATGGCGGGCACTTGGACAGTGCTTGTCGAGGCGCGCAAGAACAGCAATGTCATCGCATCCATGCGCACACACCTCAGCGCCAGGTAGGAGACGACATGATCAACCGCATCCTTGAATTCTCAATGAAGAACCGCTGGCTGATCCTGGCCGTCTACGCCGCGTTCGCTGTGTGGGGCTATTGGGCGCTGTTGCATACGCCCATCGACGCGATCCCCGACCTGAGCGAGAATCAGGTGATCGTCTTCACCGAGTGGCAGGGGCGCAGTCCGCAAGAGGTCGAAGACCAGATCACCTATCCGCTCACCGTGAACCTGCAAGGGCTGCCGCACGTGCGCACGGTCCGCTCAGCATCGGCCTTCGGCTTCTCGATGGTGAACGTCATCTTCGAGGATTCGGTGGACATCTACTTTGCGCGCACCCGCGTGTTGGAGCGTCTTAGCCTTGCGGGCAGCTTTCTGCCCGCGGGCGTGACGCCGATGATGGGGCCGGATGCAACCGGAGTTGGCCAGGTCTTCTGGTACACCGTCGAGGGGCCTTACGAGAGCGGCACGCTTCACTCCATTCAGGATTGGTTCATCAAATATCAGCTCAACTCCGTGCCCGGAGTCGCCGAGGTCGCCAGTGTTGGAGGATTCGTAAAGCAGTATCAGATCGATCTCGATCCGATCAAGCTGCGCGCCTACAACATCGCTCTCAAGGATGTCATCGCCGCTGTAGAGCGCAGCAATAACAACGTCGGCGCCAAGGTGATTGAAACTGGCGACACGGAGAATATCGTGCGCGGCATCGGCCTGATTCGCAGCTTAAAGGACATTGAAAACATTTCGCTCGGCGCATACAACGGCACTCCCGTCACAGTCGGCAACGTAGCCAGCGTTCAGCTTGGTCCCGAGTTTCGGCGCGGCGTTCTCGACAAGGACGGAAAAGAAGCGGTCGGCGGAGTCGTCGTCATCCGCTATGGCGCCAATGCGCGCGAGGTCATCGAAGCCGTCAAGAAGAAGATCGGCGAGATTCAGCCAGGGCTTCCAGCGGGCGTTACGATTGTTCCCTTCTATGACCGCAGCATTCTCATTGACCATGCAGTTGGCACGCTGCGCCACGCGCTGATTGAAGAGATCATTCTGGTCACGCTCGCGCACATTCTCTTCCTCTGGCACTTTCGCAGCATACTCGTCGTCACCGTTCCGCTGCCCCTTGCGGTGCTGGGCGCATTCCTCTTCATGAAGGGCGCGGGCATCTCGTCAAACATCATGTCGCTGGGCGGAATCGCCATCGCCATCGGCGTGCTCGTCGATGCGGGAATCGTGATGACGGAAAATGTGATTCGCCAGGCAGAGCAATACGAACACGAGCACGGCAACTATCGCGAACACATCTGGGAGATCACGCTCAACGCCGCGCGGCTTGTAGGCAGGCCAATTTCCTTCGCCATGGTCATCATCATTCTCGCATTCATTCCTGTCTTTGCACTCACCGGCATGGAAGGCAAGATGTTTCATCCTCTGGCATTCACCAAAACCTTCGCCATGGTCTGTTCAACCATTATGGCCATTACGCTGGTGCCGGTTCTATGCACCTTCCTGATTCGCGGCAAGCTGCATCGCGAAAATGAAAATCCGGTGATGCGCCTGTTGCATGCTATTTACAAGCCCGTGCTGGCATGGGCGCTACGCCACCGGGTCATCACGCTCGGTGCGGCGCTGGCGTTGTTCTGCGCGGCAATATACACCGCAACCACCATCGGCTCTGAGTTTATGCCGCCGCTGGATGAAGAGACAGCTCTCTTCATGCCCATCTCCGATCCGCGTATCTCGCTGTCCGAGGCAACAAAAATTCTTCGCCAACAGGATGCAATTATATCCGCTGACCCAGCCGTTGCCATGGTGGTAGGAAAGGTTGGCCGTGCAGACACCTCCACCGATCCAGCGCCTGTGAATATGAGCGAAACGACAATTACTTTCAAGCCCAAAGACCAATGGCCCAAGGGTTTGACCAAGGACGCCATCCTTGCGCGGCTTGATGACAAGCTGCAAATTCCCGGCGTTACTAATATCTGGACGCAGCCTATTCGAAATCGCATCGATATGCTCTCGACCGGTATCCGCACGCAGATCGGCATCAAGGTCTTCGGCCCCGACCTTAGCGTGATTGAAAAGGAGTCGGAAGAGATCAAGGATGTAGTGCGGCAAATTCCCGGAGCAACAGATCTCTACGCCGAGCGCACTACGGGTTCTCCGTATTTGGAGATGACCGTAGACCGGACGGCGGCTGATCGGTATGGCCTAAACGTGACCGATATAGAAGACGTTATCGAAACTGCCGTAGGCGGCAAAAACCTTACTACCACCATCGAGGGCCGACAGCGCTTCCCGGTGCGCGTGCGTTACGCGCGCGATTTCCGCGAGAACCCGCAACAGCTTGGCGATGTGCTTGTAACCGGCAGTAACGGAGCGCAGGTGCCGCTCAGCAAGGTAGTCACAATCAAGACAACCATGGGTCCATCGATGATTAACAGTGAAAATGGCCTGTTGCGCGGCTCGGTGCTCCTGAACGTGCGCGGCCGCGATGTGGGAGGCTTCGTCGATCAGGCTCAACGAGCCGTGGCCCAGCAGGTGAAGATGCCTCCGGGATACTACATCGAGTGGAGTGGCCAGTATGAAAACCAGATCAGCGCCCGCAAACGCCTTGAACTGGTCATTCCTCTTGTTCTCTTGGTGATCTTCGTCCTGCTCTACCGTACTTATGGCTCTGCCAAAGAGGCCGCGCACGTCTTGCTGGCTGTTCCCTTCGCGCTCTCCGGCGGCGTCTTCCTCGTCAAGGCGCTCGGCCTCAATTTCTCAGTTGCGGTTTGGGTTGGTTTCATCGCGCTCTTTGGAACCGCCGTGCAGACCGCCGTGGTCATGGTCATTTATCTGCGCGAAGCGGTGACGCGGCGAAGAGCCGCCGAAGGCCAACTCACGCGCGCCGGTCTGCACGCAGCCGTAATGGAAGGCGCTCTGCTGCGCCTTCGCCCCAAGGTGATGACCGTGGCCACAGTGGTTGCAGGCCTGTTACCACTGATGTGGTCCACGCGAACCGGCGCAGAGTTCATGAGGCCGCTCGCCGCACCGGTGCTGGGTGGAATGGTCAGCTCCCTCGTTCACGTACTGATCGTAACGCCGGTAATCTTCATCTGGCTGTGCGAGCGGGAGTTGCAACGGGAGTAGGCGGGATGCGGGCCTGATTTAAGTTCGCGCCGTCTGGCTATTTCGAGGAATTCCAGGGGAGAATCTAGCTCGGCGCACTTGTGATTCGCCTCGCTGATATGACCTATGTGCGCTTGAGTGTAGACGAAATCGTAGCGGCCAAAGCACTCTGGAGCAATTCAGAACCATAACTTACAACGATATGGCCGCAACGTATTCAATCTAAAAGCAGTTATTTTCACGCTATTTCAACAAATTTCAATAGCGGCGGAAACTGGTTCGGGACCAGGGGGTCGGAGGTTCAAATCCTCTCTCCCCGACCAATATTTTCAATAGTTTACAGGCTATTAGACCCGACCACCTGGTATCGGACCAGGTGCTCTAGTGCCGGAAGGTGCGTCAATATTGGGCTTCTCTTCGAGTCCTGCACGCAAGTCCATCTACAAAAACATCTACAGTCGGAAGAGATGAGCCAGTATTACGCATAGAAGTAGAAAGAGCCCGGGCAATTGCCCGGGCTCTTTCACGATCTATGAAGTGAACTGTCGGTTAGTTGATGGTGTAAGCCGCCGAGCCTACCGCGCTGGGCGAAGAATAACCAGGAGATGTGGCGATGGCCTTCACTGTCTCCGAGGCAGAGATAGAGAGCGCCCCGTTATACTCCGTCGAGCTGGTAGTCGGCGTACTTCCGTCTGTGGTGTAGTAGATCGTTGCCCACGGCGAAGTTGGCGTGGTGATAATGATGTTTATCGCCGCGCTATACGTTCCCGCCGGTTGGGTGAAGACCGGCGTAGCTACCGTTGTACCAGGCACCGTGACTATAAGCGGAGTGCTTACGGTCTGGCCGTATTGGTTAGTGGAGTAGAGAATATATTGTTGGGTGATCGTGGGATTAATCGTCACACTCCCGCTGCCGGAAGTAAGCCTGACAGGACCGATCATGTCAATGTAATCGTAGGAGTCGCCACTTACGGTGTAATTGAAGGTGACTGGATTCCCGGAGGTTACCGATGAGACCGATGAGGTAAAGCTATCGATCGCCGGCGCGGACCCGGTAGGCGCTGTATAACAGCCCGTGGTGCAAGTCCTGATTCGTACTCTGGAAGTTGTTGGATTATCCACAGGGTTTGCTCGTAAGCTTTTTTCATGGCGATGGGCAGACGTGAGCATCGAGAGCGGCAAGAGGATTT
>Ga0208820_1001058_pt1 | contig 16459 bp, 15 predicted proteins | sample June2015DPH_16_5_FD_184713 | JGI IMG/M metagenome (GOLD analysis project Ga0208820, IMG submission 184713) | Peatland microbial communities from SPRUCE experiment site at the Marcell Experimental Forest, Minnesota, USA - June2015DPH_16_40... | ecosystem: Environmental > Terrestrial > Soil >...
CCTGGCCGCAGAAGCCGTTACATCCGGTCGCGACCACGCGCACTTGATCGCCGAGGCCCTTGTCGGCAACTTCCTTGTCGAGGGCATCCTTGAGTTTGAAGGCGCCGCCAGCGACACAGCCGGTGCCGCAGCACACCATGAGGTCTTTTGTCTTGCCGCGGAGTTGAACCTGCTTGATCGCCTCGTCCTTTTTCTGGTGCAGCTCCTGGAGTGTGAGTGACATGGTTAGGACACCTCCTGGCACTTGTGCACGATGTCCGGTATGTCTTGGCGAGTGAGCTTGCCGTAAGTCTCGGTGCCTATCGTGAGGGCGGGGGCAAGGCCGCAGCATCCAATGCAGCGGACGCTCTTGAGCGTGAACTTCATGTCGGGCGTGGTTTCGTCTTCCTTGATGGCGAGCATTTCGCTGACCTTGTCCATCAGCCGTTGGCTGCCGCGCACATAGCAGGTCGTACCCATGCAGACATTGATCACGTACTTGCCGCGCGGCACTACGCTGAAGGAGCTATAAAAAGTCGCGATGCGGTAAACGTCAGCGACAGAGTAGCCGGTCTCCTGCGCGACGAAGCGCAGAGCGCTCTCGGGAAAATAGTTGAGCGCGGTGTTGACCTCTTGCAGAATGGGCATCAGCGGTCCCGGCCGGTGCTTGTGGCGAGCGACGATGCCGGCGAGGGTTTCGCGGGTAGCCGGCTCCAGTTCCACGGGCGGAGTGGGCATGGGTTGTACATGGTTGCGGGTGGGACAATTGGAGACGCACGTTCCGCAACCAGTGCACTTCTTTTCATCTACGTAGCGCGGCTGCCGGTTCAGAGTGACGGTGAAATTCCCGGGAGTTCCGCGGACGCTTTGCACCTCGCTCAGAGTGAGGACCTCAATGTCGCGATGGCGGCCGACCTCGACCAAGCGCGGGGCCATGGTGCACATGGCGCAGTCATTGGTGGGAAAGGTCTTGTCCAGTTGAGACATGACCCCGCCGATCGCCGGTCCGCGGTCGCTCAGGTAAACCTTAATGCCAGCACCAGTGAGATCCAGCGCGGCCTGCATGCCGCCGATGCCGCCACCGACGACCAGTGCGGCACCGACCGGATGGGGCTGGATCAGGTTAGACGACATGGCCGATGGCCTCCCCGGCGGGCGCTAGCTGCGCGGCCCGCTCCTTGACCGCCTGGAAATACAAAGCCAGGGGTCGATAGATCATGTGTGCCCAGTTGCCGAACGGCATCTCTACCACCAACATCGGCGTAGCGATGATCACGTGCACGCCGTAGGTGATCAGAGCGGCATACGCCAAGCCTGAACACCGCAAGATGTTTGCGGCGAGCCCGCTCACTGCGGTGAGCAGGAGCAGGATGGGGAAGATCAGATCCTCCATCCGCGTTTCCTTGTAGATTTCCTTGTTCGCCTTTATCCGTTGTACGAGGATGTCGCCGACGCCGTAGAAGATGAAGCCGGCGGCGAGGTATCCCAGCCAGCGCTGCGGGTTGTACAAAGGGTAAATATTGTCGGTTTGAAACCACCGCAGAGCGAAGACCTTGATGGTCAGCATCATGACCGTGCCCAGGGCGAGCAGCCAATGCCCCAGCCACCGGCCTTTTTCCGGACACTTCTTCATCAGCGTGTGGGACACCGACTGGTACACGTACGTCCACGCCTCGCCGACATAGACAGAGAACGGGATCGATGGCCGTTCCTCGCCTCCCATGGTGAAACGCCAGACGCGGAAGACGCGGGTGAGCAGGAGTAGGAACGGAAAGAGCATCACGGTGAGCGTGTAATACGTAATGATGGGGAACATGTGTTCCAGCCCCATCGCTGTGGTCAGGCCGGAAAGGGGCAGTCCCACATACCACAGGTGGTAACAGAGGATCAGCGCCACGACGAGGACCGCAGCGAAGGCCAGCGAGGCGAGGTGCCACGCCCGGGACCTGAGGAGCCCTCCCCCTATGCCCGTCCACTCATACTGGGCGCACAGGAAGCGCCGCAGGGTTTGCATGGAAATCCTGGGCTCGGCGTGGCGCGGACAGGCGATGGAGCAATCGCCGCAGTCGTGGCAGATCCAGGGCTCGAGGCTTCCTTGGAGCGGTGCTCTCAGCCCGAGAAGAGCGTAGCGGATGCTTCTGCGAGGAAAGTTTGCGAAGTCCGTGGCCAACTCACAGGAGATGGTGCAAGTGCCGCACTGATAGCAGCCCTCTGTGTCGAACTTCCCATACCGCCGAATATCTTCCAGCAGCGTCGGATCGCTTTGAACCGGCAATATGCCTGCCGCCATTTGCCACCTCTGCCCAGGGTGCCCGCTACTGCGTAGCGGCTACCCATTCCTTGATGAGTCTCCGGGTGTACACCAGGAACTTCCCGTCTTCCTCTACCATCTGGACCTGAAAGTTTTCGTTCTGATATGACTGCGCCGCGCCCGAAGCCGCTTCTTTGCTGTCGTAGGGCTGCCCATCCCACAGGAACTTCTTTCCATCGCTCATCATTGCCAGATTCGGGCTCATACGATGCCACCAGCCTGTCTACACGGTTTTGCCAAAAGCCTTCTCATAATGGGGACATTGAGGCGGCTGCGCAGTGACCGCCCTCACGTCTCTTCGTGACGATAGACACGCAACCGACGCGAATCGCCAGCTGGTGGCCGACTGGAATTACGCGCTGGCTTGGCCTGGGTCACGGCGCGACGCAGTGCCGCCGGGGAAATACTCGCGGATCAGCCACTCTGCCGCTTGCGGCACGGCGCGGCTGACGGCTTTCGACAAACCTTGTGAGATCTCTTCCGGCAGTGGCCCCGTTTGGCAGGCCAACACCCGCACCTCGACCCCGCAGGTTTCTTGTAACTCGCGCAGCAGGTTGGAGGTGGGCAACTGGTGCATCGAGAAGTCGTCGAGTTTGACTGGGGGGATCTCGGCGGGATTGATCTCGAAGATCTCCCCAATCTTGCGTCCGGCATCGATCGCATCCAGGATGAGCAAGCGCCGCGGACGCGCGGAACTCAGGCAGAGAGTGAATAACAGGCTGCGCACCCCGGTGCCGGCGTCCAGCAAGCAGACCGCTTCGGGCACCTGGTAGTGTGCCTCGATGTAGTTAACGACCGCGCACCCGAAGCCGTCATCTCCAAACAGAATATTCCCAATGCCGAGCACCAAGGTTGGCGTCCGACAGTACACGGGGAGATCGGATGGATCGATCTCCCCGGGGCTTTCTGCTTTTCGCTGTGGTTCAGTTGGCAAGCGTGCCAACCAGCTTGCCGTCCGCGTCGAAAATATCCAGCTTGACCGACAGCTTCCCATCCAACCGGTGGGTGGCGCAGGAGAAGCATGGATCGTAGGCACGGATTGACATTTCTACTGTGTTCAGCACTCCCTGGTCGTACTTGCCGTCCTTAATCAAACTCTTGGCGGCTTGCGTGACCGACATGTTGATGGGAGCGTTGTTGTGGGTGGTGCCCACAATCAGGTTGACGTTGGTGATCAGGCCGTTGGCATCGGTGGTGTAGTCGTGGATGAGCGTGCCGCGCGGCGCTTCAGTGCAGCCTATGCCTCGCGCTGCCCGCGGCGTAACCTTCACCCGGGTTTCGGTGCTGGTGATTTCGGGATCGTCCAGCAAGCGGATGGTGTTTTCGGCGTTGTAGAGCAGTTCGATCAGCCGCGCCCAGTGATAGAGCAGCGTGAGCTGTGCCGGCCGCCCGAACTTCGCGCGAAACTCCTCGAGTTCGGCCTGCGCCAGCGGCGTGTCGATAAAGTCGCAGACGTTGATGCGCGCCAGCGTGTTGGCACGATAGACGCCCTTGGGATTGTCGACATCCATGGAGAACCCTTCGCCCCACTGTTTGGCGTAGGGGAACTTCAAGTAGCTCCACGATTCAATGTGCTCGGAGAGGAATTCCGTATAGCGATCGTACGGAAAATCCTGGTGTGTGCCATTAGGCGCCATCAGACGAAGCTTTCCGTCGTAGAGGTTGAGCGCGCCGTTTTCCTTGACGGTGCCGATGAAGCCGGTGTTGATCACTCCCAGCGACTTCACCACTTCGAGGTACTTGGGGAACACGTTCTCCTTGGCAAAAGCGATGGAGAACTTGGCGAGTTCGAGCGCCTCATCGGCATTCTTGCGCAGTTGATCGCGCTCGGCAGGAGCCAGTGGTTTGCTGAATCCGCCTGGAATAGCGGCCTGGGGATGGATCGCCTTGCCCGCCAGGACTTCCAGCATATGGGCGCACATGTGGCGTACCTTCACCACTTTTCTGGCAACGTCGGGCGCTGCCTTCAGCACGCCGATGACATTGCGGATGGAATAGTCAGCATCCGGACCGAGCAGGAAATCGGCTCCCGCCAGGAAATAGAAGTGCAAAATGTGCTCTTCCATGTAGGCGATGCTGTTGCACAGTTCGCGCAGCTTCTTGCCAGCCGGGGGCGGCTCGACTCCAAAGACCGCGTCGCAAGCCTTGGCCGAGGCCAGGTGATGCGACCACGGGCACACACCGCAAATGCGCGGCGTGATGCGGGGAAGGTCTTCGACCGGGCGCCCGAGGCAGAACTTCTCGAACCCGCGCAGTTCAATGACGTTGACCCGGGCGGTGTCCACATTGCCCGCGTCGTTGAGTTGAATGGTCACCTTGGCGTGGCCCTCGACGCGCGTGACAGGTTGAATGACTAGTGTCTTTGCCATGGATCACCTCTTGGGCATCGGCCGCAGACGGCCCGAGCCAGCGAAACGGTTGAAGGTTGCGGCCCGATCCGGAATCTGCTTGGGATCGAGTCCGATGGAAGAAAGCGCTCCCATCATGTCCACCATGGGGTTGGCTTTTTCCGACAGCGGGCCAAAGCAACCCTCGCATGGCATGTAGGCGCGGATGCAGCGCGGGTTGCCGTCGCTGCCACCGCAGCCGGCGCGCGTCGCTGGCCCCAGGCACAGGATGCCCTGCTCCATGAGGCAGCGCATTTCGGTCAGTGGCGCCCCAAACTTAAATTCCGGAGGATCGAGGTGGCCCTTCAGGGTGGAGACTGCCTTCTTTTCACGCCGGGTGGGACACTCGTCGCAAACGCTCTTCGATGCCAGCGCGGGCAGCGGCTTGCCTTCAAGAAGAGCGAGCAATGCGTTGGCCACCATCTCTGGCGTGGTTGGACATCCGGGCAGATAGGCATCCACCTTCACCACTTCGTGGAGGGCATAGACTCGGTCGGTCAGAGCGGGAATCTGCTCGTGGGGTAAGCCGTTCTTCTCGGTGGTTACGCTGTCCCGGTAGACCTTCTCCAACAGCTCGTCTGTGCTGTACTGATTCGCCAGCGCCGGGATGCCGCCAAAGCAGGCGCAAGAACCTAGAGAGATCAGGATCTTGCACTTCTTACGCATCTCCAACGCCAGTTTCTTGTGTTCTTCGTTGCGGATTCCTCCCGATATAAGCCCGACGTCCGCTGCGGGGATCTCCATCTCTGCATTTTCGCCAGTCTGACCAAAGAGCTTGTGGTCCATCAGGACTGGCATGTGCACGATTTCTACTTGTTTGAGTACGTCGATGAGCGGTTCACCGATATCGAGGATGGTGACTTCACAACCTCCGCATATGGCAAACCATTCTTCGGCAAGTCGAGCTGCCATGTTGAACCTCCTACCGGACTTGAATTAGTAGTGCGTCGTTCTCATCCCCACAATCTGTTATTGCTGCGTTCGATACGGGCTTGGACCGGGCTTCCTTGCCTGCTCCACACCTGCTCCCCGATCTAGGACCACTTGAGCAAATGTATCAACACTTATCGTTCAACCGGCTCTCCCGAGTCAGTGATTCAAATCACCCACCAGTGTGACTGGAACGCGACGTGCCGGTGGAAACCGAGGCCCGGTGCGAAGCTGGGAACGGACTAACCTGGCAATGACGAGCATCACAGTTGAGGGGGAGCCGCGCCCGAAAGAAAGTGGCGGGTGAATCAGGGCAATGAGTTAGGGATTGCAGGAATGGCGTTCGATAGATGAGAATCTACCGAGTAGAAAGAGGGTTTCTACCGCTCGCTCATACTGATCCACCAAGGGCGGAAGCGATCGGCTTTGGAGGTCGGGCAATAGCATTTCGGTGAGCAGGCGGGGGCAAGCCCTGACGGTTTGCAATCGCAGCCGAAAAGCACTCTCAGCAACCTGAACGCCGGAGGTTGCGATCTTGGGGTCGGAGCTCCGTTGCGCAGCCTGACCAATCTTTGCCAGCGCCGTCGCGGCCCTTCCCGCTTCCCAGGCATAGAGGAGCGCCGCCCACGCACGCTGCCGCTTAATCTCGCGGAACTTCTTTGGCGATAGATTATTGCGAAGAAACGCTTCCTCGGCGGAGTCGAGCAGGTTTCTGAAGGCCTCAATGTCGAGAGACCGGAACGCCTGGACAGCTTTCTCTAAATCCACCCGGCGCGTGCGGCTGCGGATGGCGACATACACCAGGATCGCCAGCGCGAAGAACGCAACCGCGACAAGAGTCCAAGCGGCGGTCAACCCTTGAGCAAGCGTTGCAGCTCCGTGTTCCATGTCTCCACCTCATCATGGGGAACAGCTGCGAGAGACGCAGGTTTAGCTTCGGGCGCCAGCAAATACCCGATCCAGATCGAAACGCAAACGAGGTAGTTGCCGGTTATCAGCAAATTCAAGAATTCCGCGCCTGCCCTACTGGTGAATTCCGCGCGCAGAGCAAACATAGCCAGATCAAGGCTTGTCAGGACCGCAAGACCCAGCGCGATCCCGAATGCAGGGCGACGCCAAGACAGGCCCAGGAAGCGGGAAAAGAGCAACAAGGCAAGGAGCAAGCCAGATTGGACCATAGCCGCTCCCCGGTTGACGACGAATATACCGGCATACCACTTGGCACTACTGCCCCCGGGCGCATAGACAGTGAGCACAACACCCATTACAAGCAAAAAAGCTGTCACGCCTTGCAGCGATCGCCTCGCTGACACCTTCAGAAACTGGGATTCACGAAACAAATCTTTAGAAACCTCATCAATCACGCCAAAACGCAGAGCGATGCTAAGAATCAGCGTGGCGGAAAAAGCTACCGCATACTGATTCCCAGTCAAGCCTTGGACGGCATACAAAGTGAACAGCAGAATGAACCCAGCAATCTTGAAAAGCACATAGGCGAAAAAGCACGGAAATTCGCGGTGCAAGCGGCGCTTGCAAAGAATTACCGCAAGCACGCCCAGAAGCACATGCGGCGTGATCCACAGGAAAAGCAAAAGCGCCTTGTGCCAATTCATGGGGAGCATTGCAGAGCACTATAGCCCTGAAATTGCTCCATTTCAACTGAGAAACCCGCCGCAATTCTTTCCTACTTTGTCGGCGCCCCGCTGCAGCCCAGGAGGGTACAGATCAAGGGCACGGGCGTGGGATCGCCCTCGGCCATACTTGGAAGCGCCGCGGTTGTCAGGAACAGGGCTATTGCAGCCAAAGCCAGCATGAATCGTTTCACGGTAGTTCTCCTTTGCGAAAGAATTCGCACCGTGATACATTGCTGGCGGCAGAGGGGTTTTCTGAATTTAGTTGACTTCCGATGTCTTTTCGGAATTCGTAAATTCGATGAGACTGAAATCCGCTATCGAGGATTTTCGAGCGAGCACCCTAGGCGCTGTCCCGGGCTTGTTGGGCAGACTTTCCTACGTGGGCAGATTGCGTGACGGCAACGCAACGGGCAATGGAAGGTATGAACACTGGGGCTTGGCGAAGGTGTATGGCGACGATGCCGCACAATGCGCCATCCGTGCGTCGCATCGGGCACTACTCTCCGAGGTCTTGAAGAAACCCCTGGCTGTGCTGCTCAAAGACGTGCCAGAGTCATGCTCGAACGAGCATCTAACGGAAAGGGAGTTCCTGGCTTCGCTGACCCACTGTCCACCTAAGCCCCTCTCCCCAGCTGCCCTGGCGCATCTGAGGTCAGTACTGAGCGCGCTTTCGGCGTTAGTTGAAAGTCGGGATGATGCCAATCTCCGAGGCGCAACGCGACCCCGACAACCTGCCCCAGAACCTCGGCCTCCTGCGGGTGTCTAAGAACCCGCACCGGAACGGGAGACAGGGGATGCGGTTGCAAGACGATGGAGTCACGCTTCATCGAGCACCAGCAACACGTATATCCGTCGCGCATTTCCACAAAGTAAATAGGACGCTCGAACTCCGAACGCCATGTTCCATCGCTTACCTTGTTCTTGGCTTCGTCTACTTGCACGAAACTGCCCGGCGGAAGAATGGGATACATCGTGAAATCTTCCGATCCAATATACCCATAGGTGTAGCGATCGTCCGCAAACTGCGCCAGATAAGACAACGGCACAATACCCCATTGCTCGATGGCGCGTCCCAAGTCCGTCGTTTTCTGGAGCGAGAATCCGGGATCGAGCCGCGTCGGCATCCGCACTTGTCCGACGTTGCTCAAAGCTTCGGACAGGTGCGACTTCTGCGGACGCCCAAAGCTGATATCCGCTGAGATGTCATCGAGTTCGAGGCCATAGAAGGATAGCAACTCCCGATATTCTCGCCGATAAATAGCGGCAAACGAATAGAGCCGAAAAATGCTCGGGATTATGCCTTTGGTCTCGATGTCGGACAAGCGGCTGGGCGGAATGGCGAATTCCTCGCTCTCAAATCTCTGCGCGATGCGATTACTGGCCAGTTCCACGTCCCTCATACGATATCCAAGGGATTCTCTCAGCGCCCGCAGCCTCTGCCCACCATTATGTTGCACGCCCGCTGACCTCTGGGCATATTCTATCATCGGTTTTGATGGCGCAACGAACATCACGTTCCTCCTGAATTTCCTGATTTCAGAACAGAAACAGCCGCACGGTTACAGCGCAGTTCGGTCAGAACGGATCCAGGCGGACGCTATCGGTCGCATCAAGCGAGAAGCTGTCCGTGAGCGTTTGTTCGGTTTTCGTAACAGGAAATTCGGCTTGACTATGACCCGGGGAAGGGGTAAGTAGGGGTGTCTTCCCGGGACAGCACTAAACCCGGAAGACGGTGCCGCAGAACCCGAGGAGGCTCCCCGAGCGGGGAGGATGAGATTGGTTCCCAAGCGGAGGAACCGATGCCTGCCGCGACTGTCGAACTTGAGTCGCGCGTGGAAAGGCACAATTGATCTCTGCAAACGCAGCACTGACTGGCTCCTACGACTACGGCGAGGTGGCACGCTCAGTGTTGATCGCGATCGCCGCCTCCTATGCCGCACTTGATCTTGCGGGGCGTGTAACCGCCGCACACGGCCGCGCTCGCTCGCTCTGGTTGGCCGGTGGCGCCGTGGCGATGGGCATCGGCATCTGGGCGATGCAATTCAAGGGGATGCTGGCCTTCCGTCTGCCTGTGGCGGTCGAGTACCACTGGCCAACAGTTCTCGCATCACTTTTGCTGACCATCCTCGCGTCCGCGGTCGCGCTGTACGTGGTAAGCCGCCAGAAAATGGGTCTGGTCGAAGCTCTAACCGGCAGCGTCATTATGGGCGGCGGCATCGCCGGCATGCACTACATCGGCATCGCCGCAATGAGATTGCCTGCGATCACCCGGTTTTCCCCCCTTCTGGTGGCCGTCTCTGTTGTGCTCGCAATCTTTTTTTCTCTGATCGCGCTGCTGCTGGCATTCGATCTGCGAGAGGAGACCAGATGGGCTGTGCGGCGAAGGCTTGGCAGTGCCATAGTCATGGGAGTCGCGGTCTCGGCCATGCATTACACCGGCATGGCTGGCGCACGTTTCGTGCCCGCTTCGCCTCCGGACCTTTCCCACGCTGTGAGTATTTCCCTCCTTTTCAACAACGGAATTGCCGTTGCCACCTTGATCGTGCTTTTCGCCGCCATCGTGACCTCGTCTGTGGACAGGCGGGCGAGTGAGGAAATCCGGCGGCTGAACCAAGAATTGGAGGGTCGCGTCGCCGAGCGGACTCGACAACTTGAAGCGGTCAACCAGGCGCTGAGAAAGGAAATAGTCGAGCGTGAACTGGCAGAAAAGGCGGTGCTGGAGGGTGAAGACCGCCTCCGGCTGATGATCGACACAATTCCCGCGATGATACATAGCGCTCGTCCAGACGGATATCTGGACTTCTTTAACAAACGCTGGTTGGAATACCTGGGCGTTTCTTCGGATGAGCTTCTGGGATGGCAATGGACCCATGTAATTCATCCCGACGATCTTGCGCAGCTGGGGGACAAGTGGCAAACATCGTTGGCGACCGGCAGACCCTTCGAAGCGGAAGTACGACTTCGACGGGCTGACGGAGAATATCGCCTGACGCTTCATCGGAAAGTGCCACTACGCGACGAAGCGGGCCACATCGTTAAGTGGTACGGCTCCGTTATTGACATCGAGGAGCGAAAGCGGGCCGAAGACGAATTGAGAAAGCAGAAGGAGGTTTTCCAGAAGATATTCGAGAATATCCCGGTGACGATAGCCTTCTTCGACGCGGATGGCCAAATCGAGCTGGTCAATCCGGAATGGGAACGCACGTTAGGTTGGACGCTGAAAGAAATACGCGAGCAAAATCTGGACATATTTGTCGAGCTTTACCCTGATCCGCAATATCGCCAAATGGCCCGGGACTATGCTGCCGCGGCAACTAATGAGCATACCGAATTCAAAGTGAGGGCGAGGGATGGGCGGATCAGAGACATGGCCGCGGATGTCATACATTTTTCCGACGGGTCGAGAATCGGCATCGGACAAGACATCACGGAGCGAAAAAGTGCGGAGGCGGCATTGCAGGAAGCGCAGGCGAATCTTGCTCACGTCACCCGCACGCTGACGATGGGAGAACTGGTCGGCTCGATTGCCCACGAGGTCAATCAACCCCTGACTGGGGTCGTCGCCAACGGTAATTTCGCACTCCGCGAGCTCGCCAGCGGGACACCGAACCAGGAAAAGTTGCGCGAGGCAATTGCGGAAATTGTGGAGGACGGAACGCGGGCTAGCGCGGTCATTTCACGGATTCGCACGCTGTTGAAGAAGGGCGCGCCTAATCGGGTTGAACTGGACATCAATGATGTAATCGGGGAAGTCGCTATTCTCGTGCGCAACGAGGCGGCCCGGGACCGTGTTCAAGTGCAGCTCAACCTGGCCGCCGGTTTGCCTTGCATACTAGGCGACCGAGTGCAGTTGCAGCAGGTCTTGATCAATCTGATCATGAACGGAATCGAAGCCATGCGCACCGTGACTGACCGGCCACGGAAGCTTAACATCAAGTCCGTTAAGCACGCCGATGGTGTGCTGGTCCAAGTTCAGGATTCGGGAATCGGGTTCGATTCGGATCTGGTGGACCGTATCTTTGAACCATTCTTTACGACCAAGGCACAGGGTATAGGAATGGGATTGTCAATTAGTCGGTCGATTGTCGAGTCTCATGGAGGCCGTTTGTGGGCTGAGTCAGGTCCCAACGGAGCGCTGTTTCAATTTATTTTGTCCGTCCCAATCGGAAATGGTGTTTCATGATTGAGCTGGCCTCCGTAGTTTTTGTAGTGGATGACGATCCGTCGGTCCGTCGCGCCATCAAGCGTCTTGTCGAGTCGGTAGGATTGCACGTAGAGATTTTCGGGTCCGCGCAGGAGTTTCTGCAGGCCAAGCGTCCGGATGTACCCAGTTGCCTCATCCTGGACATTCGGTTGCGGGGGGCGAGCGGGCTTGATTTCCAGCGACAGTTGGTTGAGGCGGGAATTTATGTCCCGGTCATCTTTATTACCGCGCACGGCGACATCCCTATGAGTGTGCAAGCGATGAAGGCGGGAGCCGTCGAGTTTCTCCCCAAGCCGTTCCGCGATCAGGACCTGCTGGATGCGATTCAGGTCGCGCTGAAGAGGGATCGGGCCAGACGCGAACGAGAGGCGGAAATTGCCATGCTGCAGGAGCGCTACGAGTCGCTGACGCCGCGCGAGCGCGAAGTTGTTGCCATGGTCGTTGCGGGCATGCTCAACAAGCAGATTGCGGCTGAGCTTGGCACCGCCGAGAACACAGTAAAGGTTCATCGCAGCCGTGCGATGGAAAAGATGCAGGCACAATCCCTGGCCGACTTGGTGAAGATAATTGAAAGACTCCAGTCTTCGCTGGCAAAATCTGCCTAAACTAAAGCGCTATAGGCATTCCTCTTTCTGTTACCTCACGCTTGCCAACCGCCAATAGAATTCTCGTATCTAAAAAGTTATATGTGAATAAAGGTTATATGTTGATCTTAGCCTCCGGCTTAGAGAAGAGGACTGCCACGGCAGGCGTTGAGGATGAGTCAGTTTGTAAGGCGACGCGAGTGGCCGTCGCCGCTTGTAGTAAGTATCGCGCTGGTCAAGGGCCGCCGAGTGCCATTTTGGGATCTAGACGAACACTACCAGTCGGAAGAAGCGGGCAGGCCCCCGCAAGCGTCTGTTCGGTTTTCGTAACAGGAATACTCGCTGCCTTGCTTCTGACCGGGAGATGGGATAAGAATCATTTACCGGGAAGGCACCAATCCTGGAAAACGGTGACGCAGAACCTAGCTCCCCGACCGGGGAAGAATGAGATTGGTTCCCAAGTAAAGGAACCGACGACTGCGTCTAACCGCGATGTTGAACTGTAGTCCCGCAGCATGGCAAGCTGCGATGACCCCCAGTTCCTGCTCAAAGCCATCGTCCGACAAATTGCACGCGGCAGGTGCAGGAGGTCTGCATGTCAGAAGGCGGAGTCGCGCTCGGCAAAGATGTCTCTCCGGAGCGCAATCGGTATCGCGGATTACTCGAGATCACGGACCTGGTAGTGCGGGCCAAAAGTCTGCCCGACGCATTCAAGGAACTCGCCTCCCCGGTGCTCGCCCTGACGGCGGGCGAATTGTTGAATGTTTCCCTGCATGACCCGCACCGGGATTGCATGCTGACTCAGTACTGGAAAAGGAACCAGGAAAGCGGAGAGTTCGATGTTTTGCCGGTGGACGAAGCCGCGACCGGGTGGGTTTGGAAACATCAGGAACTGGTCGCCATCCCCGATACCGAGCGCGAACAGCGCTTTCCCGGTTTTGTCCCGGTGCTGCTCAATCACGGCGTCCGGTCATACATCGCCCTTCCCGTGAGCACGCCTGCGAACCGTTTTGGAGCACTTGGCCTGGGCAAGGGCGTTCCCGGGTCCCCGAACGACGATGACGTCGAATTCCTCTCTCGCGTCGCGCTGATGGGAGCGCTTGTGTTGGAGAGGGATAGAGCCTACAGCGCCTTTGAGGAGCAGCAGAGCCTGGTCGCGATCAGCCGTGAACTGAGTTTCAGTCTGGAGTTGGAAAAGCTGTTGCCGGTCATTCTTTCCAGTCTGCGGAACATCGCGCGCTATGACCGGGCCGTCCTGGACGTGCTGGACGACGATGGCAAGAACCTGCACTTATTTGGAGATGCTAAGGAGTGGGAGCCTTTCGTCAACAGCGACGCTAAGGTTCCGATTGAGCAAGCACTCTCGGAGCGGGCGATCCAGACGCGAAGCGTTGCACTTTTGACGGCGGACGATTTGCGCGAGATGAAAGCGCCCCTGGCGAAAGCCATGTGCGAACTCGGGGTTCGGTCCGTTTGCAGTGTGCCCTTGATCGCGGGGAACCGGATCTGGGGAGCGCTGAATCCGAGTAGCACGAAGGAGAATGCTTTCGGCCGGTCGGAGGTTGAGTATCTGCAGCAAGTGGCCAACCAGATCGCCTCTGCGCTCCAGAATGCGCATTCCTATCGCGAGATCGCGCAACTCAAGGACCGCCTAACCCAGGAGAAACGCTATTTGGAATCCGAAATCCGGAGCGCGAATCAGCCCGACGATATCGTCGGCAGCAGCCCAGCCTTGAAACGTGTGCTGGACTATGCTGCCATAGTCGCCGATACCGATTCCACTGTCCTCATCACCGGCGAAACCGGGACCGGAAAAGAGCGCATCGCCCGCGTGATTCACAGCATGGGCCGGCGCAAGGAGCGCAACTTCATCAAGATAAACTGCGCCGCCATCCCCACCGGTCTGCTGGAAAGCGAGTTGTTCGGCCACGAGAAGGGAGCATTCACTGGAGCGATAAGCCAGAAGATCGGACGGCTGGAATTAGCGGATAAAGGCACTTTGCTGCTCGACGAGGTTGGAGAAATTCCTCTGGAGTTGCAACCCAAGTTGTTGCGCGTTCTGCAGGACCAGGAGTTCGAGCGCCTGGGAGGAACGAAGACGATCCATGTGGACGTGCGGCTGATCGCCGCCACCAATCGCGATCTGGTTCGTGCGATGGAAGAAAAAGAATTCCGCGGGGACTTGTTCTACCGCTTGCACGTGTTTCCCCTGCATCTGCCGGCATTGCGCGACCGGCGCGAAGACATCCCCATGCTCATTCGCCATTTTGTAGAAAAATGTTCGGCCCGGCTGCACAAGCGAATCGACGTTATCCCCGATGAGGCCATCCAAGCCATGATGTGTTGGAGATGGCCGGGAAACATCCGCGAGCTGGAGAATTTTGTCGAGCGCTCGGTAATCCTGTCGGAAGGCAACCGCTTGAGCCCGCCTCTCGACGAGTTGCGCGGCGAAACCTCACGGCAGCCTTCCGAGTTCGATGGTACGTTGCGCGACAAAGAACGAGACCACATCATCGAAATTCTCCGCCAGACCCGGGGCGCGCTGTCGGGTCCGGCAGGCGCGGCGGCCCGGCTTGGACTCAAGCGCACCACCCTGCAGTACAAGATGCAGCGGCTGGGAATCAATCGCCTGGACTACTTGAGCTAGCCTCTGCTGCTCTTCACCAGGCCCGGGCAAATTGGGAAAAGATCTACAACACGTGCGCGCTCATCAGGCCCTCTGCTGCTTGACCGCAGCAATTCCTGCAGCAGTACTCATCCCAACGGAAGGAATCAAAGGTGTCACCCCCTACAGCTTCGTTGTTGCAAAGATCGGGGGAATCCCCTATAGTTCCTCTCTTATAATTTCCTTTATAAGTTCCCTTTATTGCTTTCCTTATAATTTCTGCTCATTACAGTTGTCCTCTGGTGCGAATAACCTATAGTTATCGGGCCAGTCAGCGATGTGATGCAGAGCGGGGTAACCATGGGACCCGAAGGCACAAGGCAAGCGAGAATGACAGTTTTGAGTCAAGAGATCGACTCCATCCATCACGCCAATAGACTATTTTGGGAACAGGGGACGGCCCAGGGCCGCAAAGCCAAAGGCGAATATTATTACAGGCAAGATCGGCTAGAAGAAATCCGGAGCGAAATGGCTGAACTGAGCCACGTAGGGGAATGGAGTTGACCCACTTAAGCCTCGATCCGGCTTTGTGTTGCTAAAGGCTCAAGCTTTGGAATCGCCGCACCGCCGATGAAGCAGAATGCCAACGAGTGCCCCCAAAAGCACGGAATCAGGGCAACGTAAATCCCCGCTTAGAAGTGATAGACGCTTTCGGAGCCAAACGGCGCTTTTTTACGGGCCGGGGATGGACAATTACGATATCGCGCTTCTCAAGAATGTACGCTTGACGGAATCGACGTCGCTGCAGTTTCGGTTCGAAGACTTCAACATTTTCAACCACGCTCAGTTTTTCGGACCGCTGTCCGTCGATGGCAATATCGGCAGTTCCGCCTTCGGCCAAGTCGTTAGTGCCGATTCGCCCCGCCTGGTTCAGTTAGGCGCAAAGTTCTTTTACTAGATCTCTATGTGGTGACGTTAAGGCCGCGCGAGATTCCATATACGCTATCTAACAAAGAAGTCGTCGGATCAGAAGCGCTGGAAGAAGTTTCACTGGGATTCAACGAGCTAAGCAAACCTTGGACCAAGTTCTCGTATTGGGATGCCAGGTTTGTCTCCAGCGTCTGCAATGGCGAAGTCGCGCTTTTCAAGTCGCCCTGAACGGTCGTAAAGGCAGACTGGGCGGTTGCTAGATCGCCTGAGGTCAGCGCGCTCCCGAGCGCCGCCAGATCGGTAGAGAGTGGAGAACCGTTCGAAGCACTGCTTCCGCTGGCAGTGGTCAGGTTTTGGTTCAGTTGTTGCAAGGTCTGGAAATGCGACTGGGCGCCAGTCAGATCTCCCGATGCAAGACTATTTTGCAAGGTCTGCAATGTCTGCTGCAGTTGGGTGGAATCGCTTGACGCCAAAACGTACTGACTTAGGCTAGCTGCCGAAATGGGACCGACTGACATTTGTCTTCCTTCCTGGGAGCAGATGGCCGACTCCCACTTGTCTACCTTATCGGCGGGTTCGCCCCTGGACTTTAGTGAGCGCTGCCGCGAAGTGCACCTGAGAATCCCCAAGTCCTTATTATGGCGGCATCTTTCTCTAGCCTACTGACAGTTATGGAGGATCGGGGCCGGCGCGGGCGCGCAATTTCGCGGACCTTAATAGGGATAGGCTTTACAACCGTCACGACGAGAATTGTGCAAATTCCGGCACAAGCCTACAAGCAATCACATAACGGAAATTTTGTAGCTGGGATGGTCGCTTTTCCGCAACACATTCCAGGCGACAAACACCCGGCAGTAGCAATCGCTGCGCGATTCTGTGCCTGCGGGTGGGCGTC
>Ga0208820_1001062_pt1 | contig 16399 bp, 17 predicted proteins | sample June2015DPH_16_5_FD_184713 | JGI IMG/M metagenome (GOLD analysis project Ga0208820, IMG submission 184713) | Peatland microbial communities from SPRUCE experiment site at the Marcell Experimental Forest, Minnesota, USA - June2015DPH_16_40... | ecosystem: Environmental > Terrestrial > Soil >...
CTTGATCGCCACGACACGAATGAATCTGCTGTCACGTCCCGCAACAGCTTCCAACCGCACTCGCTCCCCAACTTGTTTAGTCGCGTGTACAGATTGTCAGCGTACCGCGGCGCCCTTCCCCTCGCTCGCACATCCTGGACGAACTCCCCGACCAGCTCCGCAACGTCCCGACTTGCCGCGTCCCGCATCTCTCTGGGAGCGATGATTCCAGCCCGCTCACGCTCCATTTCGGCCACCAGTTCAGATCGCCGCTTTTCCGCTGCCTGTTTATCGCTCGTCTTTAGGGACACGTATGAGACTTGTCGTTGTTCCCCCTGCAGTCGATACTTTAACCACCAAATTCGCCCGCGTTTATAAAGTGTGCTAGTCATAGCCGACCTGTCTCCGAATAATTCAAGATTTCTTCCATTCGCAATCTGGTGCAACCTCGTACCCGCACCGCTTGCAATTCACCGTCCGCAATCATCCGCCAAACTGTTCGATCGCTAACCGCTAACATATTCGCCGCCACATGTACTGACACAAGCGCTTTCCCACCTCGCCAAGCAACCGCCGTCTCGGATAAAACACCCTGTTCGCTCTTTTTCATTCTGGCTCGGCCACGTCGCTCCAATCCTCCCTAGGGTCGCGTTGTTCCTCTGGAACCGCGCTCAGATACGCTCGGTATACAGCACTGTGATCAACTTCGATTCCCCGTTCGCAAAGCCACTCCGCAATTGCTCGAAACGTGAACTTCTTTTCATCTCGCAGCGTGTTGATCGTTCGAATGTGGTCCGAAAGCAATATTCGCTTCGCTTCCCGTTTTGCCTCCTCTAAAAAGGCCTCGGAATCCGGCACCGCTGCCTGTGCAGGCTCAGCAGCAAGCTCTGAATTGCGTTTCATCGGCGCACTCCTCCTTGATTCTTTTTGTTTATTATGCTCAACCATCTCGCAAACAATACACCAAAAAGAGAACGTGTCAAACAAAAGTCTAATCCTAGAGATTTTACTGTAATCAGAACTAGTCGTCCAAGGCGCCCACCTCCTTGAACGCCGTGCGCCTCGACGGTCCAGACCCTCAGATGGGGTTCCCACACTTTACACTTGACAGACCGTACAAATCTATTATCTTACAGACCGCACGGTAGATAATACGAAAGGAAGACAAGATGAACCAGTTAACAACAGGTAGCCTTGACCAATTATTCGAGGTTCTAAGACGAACCGAGCACGGAAAAAGCGAACACACACTATACATTTCCCGCAAGAGGGCTACCAAACACGTCGCGGGTCAGCATTCGCTTTCCTACCAAACAATCTTGGACCTCTATACACGCCGCTTAGGCTTCCAGGATGCTAAGCAATTTGACGACCTTGTAGAAAAGTGGCAGTCCGGCAACCCTGAACCCTTGATGAGTAAAATCAAGGACCACACAGACCCAACGGACTTTCATGTCATCGACGAATTTTTCCGAGACCACCCCTCCACACAACCAACTCCCGCTAGCAAATCCCCCGAAGACCACGCCGCCGAATTCGAGGAGTTTCGCGTTCAGATTACCCGCAAGGAGGCCGAGATGCTCCGCTTCATTGCCAAAATGAGGAACGCAGACCCCGCTCAGCTTCTCAACCAAACTGTATCACGGTCTATACGTAACGAGATGAAGACGCTCGCTCACGATCTTTAACTCCGTACACTCACCATTAACCCCTCTTCTATTGAAGTTAGGCCGCGGGCGGCGCGGCCCTGACGGGCCGCCATCCGCCCGCGCGGCCCCACCCCCACCTCCTTGGCCGTGCTCTCCGAATCTCATTCACCGTTCAGGCTACGCGCCCTTCCTGTGGAGCCGCCGAATTTGATGGACAGGAGGCTTGACGAGGTGGTAGTTTTCACAATCGGCGAGGGAGACGTAGCCACGACGCTCGCCTACCCTGTTTCGGGTTTGAGTCGGCGAGAAAATGCACTCGAACCAAGACAGTTGTAGTAAACTGCGTGTCCTGTCATCGAACGCTTCCCGATGTCCTGTTGCCTCTTACCTGACCCAATTTTCCGACGGTTGCCCTTCAACACCCATTCCCCATGTGTCCATCCATGCAAATCAGAGAAACTCAAAGGAACAAAGGTGAAAATCATGAAAAAAGCAGTACGGCTGTTCGTGGTAATATTACCTTTTGCATTCACTTATTTTGCATTCGCCGAGGACATAACCGTCGACAAGACAGTCTATAAAGATTATCAGGTCATTCGTACGCAACCCGACGGGATCGTCATCAAACACTCATCAGGAATAGCAACCCTCTACTTCTGGGAGTTGCCTGCTGACTTGCAAAAGAAGTACAACTATGACCCAGTGAAGGCTCAGGCGTACAATCAGAAAGCGAAGGAGCAACAAGCAGCGTGGCTGGCGAAAATGAAAGAGCAATCTAAATTGGAGCAACAAAAACTTGACGAAGCCAACGCCATATTAGCCCAGCAAATTGAAGCGGCTAAGGCTCAAGCCGCCCAACCGCAACAACAGAAACAAAATATACCCAACCAGCATCTTGCCGGCCCGGTAGACTTAAAGGTCCCGACGGCATGGGACCCTTCCGGATATGGCTCGTTTAAGAAGTAGTAGCACCGCCAGCAAAAGTCACACTCAATAGCGATACTGGTTTCAATTCCGATTTCGGTTTCATCGTCCACGACTGTTACCCCGCTTTCCATTCAGGAAGTTCCAGGCCCAATTCCACGCAGCCGAATTGCATCACGTCCTCACGATCGCGCCACGTCGGCAAACGACTAAACACCGTTGCGAATAGATCACACCCAACACGCCACGCCCTTGAGTATCCGTTGAGCCATTGGAACCGCGTTGAACCCACTTTGTTGCCTGCACGTCCACTGGTCAGACGCACACGGCGCGGAACGTGATCGCAGAAATCCCGTGTCAGGTATCGCGTGAGGTACTTCACGAGACGCTTCGGTTCCTGGAATCTCCGCCCACCGCGCTCCCGTCCGACAGCCTCGATGTTGACGAACTGGCCCCACCCACGCGCCACGGCGAACTCACGAAACCCAACCACGCTGATATACTTGTTGATCAGCAAGTGATGATGCCACGCGCCACGCTTTTGCTGTTGCCACACCCCGCACCAGTCAATACCGTGCCGCTTCAGCCAGTCGGCCACTGGTTTCCATCGCTCCATGGCCTCCTTCTTGACGATCACGTTCTCATGGAACGTCATCGTCACCAGCCAGCAGTTTGGAAGGTTCACCGTTAGAAACCGCTCCAGACGGACCTTGGTGAGAAATTCAGTCTTGGCCCTGGTTGCTCCCATCCGTCCCTCCCGCCGAGCGAACTACAGCCAACACCGCGCGACGCAGTGAAGCACTCAGCTTCGGCCAACTCTCCATGACTTCTGCTAAGTCACGAGAAGGACAAGATTTTGGTACACTCCTTGGTACAGTGGGTGCCGATTCCTTAGATAAATCCGCCTTTTTCGGCAGGTTCAACTCCTGCTGGGCGCGCCACTCCGCCACCTCCTTGAACACCGTGGGCCTCGATGGACCACACCCTCAGCAGAGGTTCTACTGGCACGCCTTCTCAAAATGGCTCCCCGCTTTGGACGATTTGCGAATCTGGCGGATGGAGGTTCCGAGGGCGTGCCGTCGGGCCGTCGGCAAATCTTCGGCGCGTCTCGCTCCGCTGGTGCTGCGCTCGGCTTACTGGCTGGCTTGCAGTCGCGCGAGCGCGTTCTGCGCCTGGGTGAAATCGGGCTTGATGCGCAACGCCTGCTTGTAATGCTGGATGGCTTCCTGCGTGCGCCCCAGCGTCTCCAACGCGACCCCCAAGTTGTAGTGCGCGTCGGCAAAGTCTGGTTTGATCCGCAGCGCCTGCTCGAAGTGTCCAATTGCCTCCTGTAGTTTGCCTTCGCGGAGCAAGGCATTCCCCAAATTGAATTGAGCTTGGACTAAATCGGGTTTGATCCGCAGTGCCTGCTCGTAGTGTCCAATCGCATCCTGTGTGTGCCCCAGCTTTTCCAACGTGACCCCCAAATTGTAGTGCGCCTCGGCAAAATCGGGCCTGATGCGCACCGCCTGTTCGTAATGCTTGATCGCCTCCTGTGGGCGGGCCAGTTTGTCCAGGGCGTTCCCCAAGTTGTTGTGCGCCTCGGCGTCATCGGGTTTGATCCGCAAGGCCTGCTCGTAGTGCCCAATCACCTCCTGTACCCGGCCTGCTTGCTCCAACGCGACTGCCAAGTCGTGGTGCGCCTCGGCAAGATCCGGCTTGATTTGCAGCGCTTGCTCATACTGCTCGCTTGCCTCTTGAACCCTCCCCAGTTGCAACAGCGTAAACCCCAGATTGTAGTGTACGTCGGCATCATTGGGTTGGATCCGTAGCGCTTGCTCCCAATGACTGATCGCCTCCTGCAGCCTGCCCTGTTGAACCAAGGCGACTCCCAGGTTGTAGTGCGCCTCGGCAAAATCGGGCCTGATGCGCACCGCCTGTTCGTAGTGCCCGATCGCTTCCGGCATCCTGCCCTGTCCCGTCAAGGCGATCCCCAGGTTGTAGTGCGCCTCGGCAAAATCGGGCCTGATGCGCACCGCCTGTTCGTAGTGCCCGATCGCTTCTGGCCCTCTGTCGGCTTGGAGCAACGCACTTCCCAAGTTGTTCTGCGCCGTATAAAAATCGGGACTGATCCGCAGGGCCTGCTCGTAGTAGCAAATGGCTTCCTGCATCTTGCCAAGTCGTTCTAACGCCACCCCCAAGTTGAAGTCCGCCTCAGCACATGGCTCGACGCTCGCCAGCAGGTTGAACGCCACCGAGAAGCCCAACAGGAGGCTCCAACACCACCGCGCCGCACGCCGCCAGACCGGCCGTACAGCCAGCCCCGACTCCGAGGTCGGGGCCAGTGCGCGCTCCAAACTCAAGATGCCAGTCACAGCCAGCAGCATCAATGCAGGCAAGAAGTCCACCTCATAGCGGCCGCAGACGGCAAGAAAGAGGCACAGAGTCAGCGCACAAATCCAGAAAAGTATTCCTACCGCCGTCACGAACCTGCGCAAGATGAAACAAGATTCCGTTGACCGCCCTCGCCACGCCAACGGCACCGCTAGCGCCAGCCACACCAGCGGAATGTTGGTCAGGACGCCGAAGGGCCTGTCAATCCCGATATTACCGGCCGGCACGGGCGGCAGGCTGATGTTATGAACAAATGGAAACCGACCGGTCCAGCGCGCCGGCTCCAGAAAATACACCCGGAAGTTGAACCACAGATACCGCAGATTGAAGAATCGCTGCGCAAGCTGCCGAACCCCGCTCAACTGGTAGCGAAAGCCGAACTCGAAGGGACTATCGAACCGCAAGAAATTGTATATCATCAACCCCAGCCCGATAAGCATGATCGGGCCCGTCGCCGCCAGCAAGGAAACCCAGACCTTCTGGCGCTCTCGCCACGCCTGCGCCACCGGCGCCAGCAGGATGACCGCACCGAACAACAAAGAAGGCCGCGCCCCCACCGCCAGCCCGTAGGCCAGGCTCGCAACTGCCAGCCACCAGCCCTTCCGCTCCGGCTTGTGCGACGCCCTCCAAATCGCCGCCAAGGCCAGCATCGTCAGCGCATACCCACAACTGATGGACACCTCGTACATATCACACCGCGTTAACAGCAACGGCGTGAACGTGGCCAAACCGAGTGCGAGTGTGCCGGCACCCACCACCGCCACGCTGACTTCGGCAAAGTAACGCCGCCAGAGCGCGTACAACAGACCCACACTGACCAAGAAACCAACCATGCAAAAAATCACCGCGGCGTCTTTTTGAGACAGATAATGGCCGGTCAGCGCCACAGAGGGCCAGAACAACACCACGGCGGGCGTCACCCCGTAATACAGGTATAACTTCCCCTTGTAATAGCTGAGGTCGTGCATCCCGTAGGGCGCAAACCGATAGAGCGCATTCTCAGCCGGATCGTAGGGGTCGGCGAGCTGCACGAACCCGAGCGGCACCTCTATCTTCAGGCTGAGTTGGCCGGCGCGAAAACCCTGCACCAATAAATTGTAGTAATTGTCAGCCGCACTCAAATTCCCCGATCCAAGAACACCGGAGTGGGCTGTGTACGCATAAACCGCGATGACCAGCGCGCACACTGCGGCCAGTGAGATCCATGCGTGTTTCATTGTGCCACACCGGTCAGCCCCGTGTAACGTTGTCGCAAAAGCATCATCGGCTTGACGACATTTTATACACTTCTCGAGTCGAACACACACGCTTTGTCGAGCGAGGAACCGTACGGGCTTGTTCGCCGTCTACACATGCGGGATGCGCGACACTGCCGGACAGACCACCTATTGGAGCCCTCGTGGGCCTCGACGGCCCCAGCCTTCAGCAGAGGTTCCCCATTTGCTTCTACTCTTGCCACGTTGTCTTTGCTACACTCTGCCCGTGGCTGAAAAACAGAGCGCCATGAAAAAGATCAGCATCGGCGTGGCCATCGCCGTCTTCAGTTCGCTTATCCTATGGTACGGTTTGCCGTGGCTATTGCCCTCTCCAGTGGCGTATTTTTTTCGCTAGCCAGTAGACTGCTCCGACGCAAGCCGCTGCCTCCCTCGCCCGCACCCCTTGATTGGCGCAGTTTCACGGAGTTTCTTTACGAGGGCCTGAAGTGGGTTTGGAGGTATGATTTATCCGGGCATGTCGTCACCATTGTTCCACTTTGTCCCGTTTGTTTCTACCAGGTTGACCTGAGAGGCGATGCCCGCCCTGATTCTTCTACCTACTATGGCTTAAGAGACGTGACGATATTTTGGTGTGACCACTTCAAGGAGGTAAAACGGCAACTCGACGGAAATTTCCACGAGATCACTATTCGTGTTCACAAGGAGATTAATCGCCTTTATGACACGCACGAGTGGGAGAACATCGTTCGTCAACAGATGACGTCTCGATCACAGAACAGAGCGCCGCAATGAGCACGCTCGTGGTTTTTCCATGGTTCGAGCTCGGAGACGAGCGGCAATACGGCCCTTCCGCAGGCAATCTACGCATACGTTGACTTGTCCGACTGCGACAATTGCCCTGCTCACGCCTGGTCCACCAAAGGCGTGCCCGCTCCGCTCCTGGCCGCACTCATCAGGTCGTGGGTGGCTGAAAACAGAAGATTGAAATTCCGCCCGGCTTCGCTAATCTTACCCCGCCTGTGGTGCCAGCCCCGAATGGGTTCAGGGCGGCAAAATGATTTGGCTCGGTGTGCCAGGGTAGCTCAGTGGTAGAGCAGGGGACTCATAAGCCCTTGGTCGGGAGTTCAACTCTCCCCCCTGGCACCAAATTTAACTTGGATGGGTGCCGGGGTTTAAGGCTCGGCTGGAGGAGAGCTGCCCCGACACCGGGCGTCGGGGTTATCCGCCGCGAGCGTAGTTTCGGAACTGTCGCCAGTAGGTGCGGCGCTTCGACCAGATGCGTCCGCGGTGTTGAAGATTGTTCCAGCGCGTGAACGGCGCATTGTACAGGAGCTGGTTCTTGCGCGCGTCAGGCACGTCGAGTGCCCCCAACCAGTCGTTCAGCGTTTTAAAAAGTTTCTGGGCAACGTCCCGATTCTGAGCGATCACATCGCGCGTTTGCCGGGGATCGGTGGGAACATGGTACAACTCGGAACCGTCGAGTTGCTTCTTGGGAGAGTAGAGAAGGAACCATTCGTCCGTGAGCACGCTCAGACTGCTCACTCGGCCACTATGCGGATGGCAACCGGCAATGGCAAACGGCTGGCCGCCGCTTGCGCCCCTCAGACGCGGCACGAGCGAGTTGCCCTGCGTCCAGCTAACCGGGGGAATGCCCGCCAGTTCAAGAGCCGTGGCGTACAGATCGGGCGGTTGGCACAGCCCCGAAATCGTCTGCCCGGCCGCAAGGCCGTCGGGATGTCGGATGAAGAGCGGGCAGTGGCCCAGTTCTTCGTAGATGGGTGTCGGCTTGTCGATGCGCATCGGCTTGCCGATCAGGTTGTGTTCGCCGAAGTAATAGCCGTGGTCGGAACAAAAGAGGACGATGGTCTGACTGAGCTGGCCGTTCTCCCGCAAGCGCTCCAGCAGTTTCCCAACCCAGAAATCGGTTTGTGTGGCTTCGGCCTTGTACAAGCTGTGCATGTTGATCCGGTCGGCCTCCGGATAGCGGTTCGCGTAACCCGACTTCGGCCAGAACACGGCGTCCCCTTTGTCATCCCAGGGATACGGCTTGAGAAACTCGGACGGCGCGTCCCATGGCTCATGCGGGTCAAACGCGTCGATCCACACGAAAAACTTCTCCGGTGGTTTATCGAACCATTCGATGGCTGAACGAAAGACCGTGGCTGTCGTGTTCGTGCCCTGCTGTTGATACCAGTAGGTGTTGCGGCGATAGCGGTCGAGACGGCGTTGCGGCGGCTCAAGTTTCTCCGCGGGACAGACCAGATCAATCATTGGGGCTGAAGGCGGCTGGAAATGCTCATAGGTTTGGCCGGGAACATGATTCACAAAATCAAAGCCCCGCTCGAAACCGAAGTGGTTCTCGAACAAATGCAGGTTGTCCGCGATTAGCGCCGTGGTGAATCCATGACGCTGGAATACCTCGGACAGCACGGGGAATTCGTACGGCAGCGGCCCCCAATCCAGCAGCGGAAACGTGTAGCGGCCGGAAAACACTTCGATGCGATTGACCAGCGTGGGGAACGAGCACAGCCAGAAGTCGCTGAACACCGCGCTCTCCGCCGCCAGTCGGTCCAGATTTGGCGTCTGCACCTCGTGCCTCCGGAGATACCCGAGGTGGTCGTGCCGAAATGTGTCCGAGCAGATGACGACGATGTTCATGGGCGGCGCGCGGAATTGCCAGCAGCGTGTTGCTTCTCCAGAAGGAAGGCGTACTTGGCCAGAACATTGACCAGCTTGGCAATGAGAATCAGCCAACCCCGCCAACCGTCTCGCCAGCTTTGCTTGACGATAAGGTGTTTGAAACACACCGCGGCCGGCGACAGCAGCAAGTCATACACATGAGCGCGGCGCCCCGTTGCGACGTACGAATCGGCCGCAATCCGGGCGTACTTGATCGCCTTGGTGACGTGATCATGGAAATCGCGAAACGGCGGGTAATGCAACAGGTCGCCCGCAATTCGCCTGGTCGCCCCGGGCACCTCCAACCGTTCGTGCACGTCGCCGCCACGCCATTCGGCGCCCTCTCGTCGAACCAACCGCAATTTCCACTCCGGAGACCACGCGTGATGGATCCAATCGCCAAGATAAAACGTTCGGCGGTTCATCCAAAACCCGTTCTCATTCGGCTGGCCCGTGGCGAACAATTGGCGCATGGACCGGGCCAGTTCCGGCGACAGCGCCTCGTCGGCATCCAGGCACAGCACCCACGGTTGGGTGCACTGCCTTAGCCCCGCGTTTTTTTGTGCGACATAGCCCTGCCACGGCTGGGTCTCGAAGATGGCGCCGAAGTCCTTGGCGATTTGCGCAGTGCGATCCACCGACCCGGAATCCAGCACGGCGATCTCCGCCGCCAGGCCGCGCACGCTTTCCAGACAGCGGGCCAGGTTCTGTTCCTCGTTCAGCGTGATCACCGCCACGGAAATCGGCAGCGGCTGTTGGCCGACGACCGCCGCGGCTGGTTGCGTTTGCACTGACGCCATGGCTAGACCCTATAAACCATCTCCCCGGCTCGTATCCAGCCGATTCTCGACCCCGCGATTTGTGTTTACTCAAACGCGGCGTTTGGACTACGGTTTTGCCCATGGAGGTGGCCGATTCAGCGGTGACGACGACGAAGTACAATTCTGCCGATCTGGAAGAGGTCGGGTGTCCCACGTGCGGCCCGGCCGCGCGGAATCGTCTTCTCTTCCAGCGCACCGACGGCCTGGGAATCCGTCTTTGCGATGGGTGCGGTTTGATGTTTGTTTCCCCGCGGCTGACACCGCGCAAGCTGGCCGAAATCTACGAGAGCGAAGACTTCGCCGATATCACGGTATTCGACAACTTCAATTATGACCAATGGAAACAGCAGGCCGGCTATGTCGTCAACGCCCTGTCCAGTTACAAAGTCAAAGCCATGCTGTTGGACTTGGTCGCGAAGTATGTTCCGCCGGGCGGGCGCCTGCTGGACGTGGGATCGGGATTCGGCCTGACCGTGTACGAGGCGAACCGGCGTGGGTTTCACGCGGAAGGAATCGACATCTCACAGCGGCTGGCGACCCTGGCGCATGAGAAGCTGGGAGTTACCGTGCATTGCGGACCCGTCGAAAAAGCGCATCTGGATGCCAACAGGTTCAACGGGGTGATTTTCTGGGACGTGCTGGAGCATGTCCACAATCCACTGGAAATTCTGGCAGAGATTCTACGCATCTTACGGCCGGGCGGGTATCTATTCGGTCAGGTGCCCAACTGGCGTGGTTTGACCAATCGCTACAAGACGTTTCTGAATCGGCACGGCCTGGCCCACAAACAGTTCAAACATTTCGGCATCCCCCATCACGTCTTTAATTTTGATGAACGCAGTCTGCGGCGCATGCTCGAACAAGCCGGGTTTGAGGTTGTGTATTGTCGTTGCTGGTCAAAACTGAAGTACAAGATCAATCCGTCGCCGGTGTCCCGCTGGTTCCACGAGACGTTGGAACGTCGCAACCTTACGGATTATCTGGCGTTCGTCGCCCAAAAACCGGCGTAGATGATTCCGATGTCTGTTGGGCACCTGCTGGTTGACGACCGGCCCGGACTTCCTTACGATGGCGACGTGCTCCGAAAAAGCCACCAGGGATTTCGATGGGAATTCGCGCCGCAGTTCGAGTCACTGCTGGCCGAAGTGCTTCAAGAACCCGCCGAACCGGTCAAGATCTCCTCCGCAACTACCGTGACCCGACGCCATGTGGCCAATCGCGAATTCTATATCAAGCGCTACTTGCACGAGCGGCGCGGGTTGGCACCCGTCGCGTATTTTATCCGATCCGACAAGAGCCGGCGTGAATGGACATTTGCCCCAAAGTTTCAGACCCGGGGGATTCCCGTGGTGCCGCACCTGGCTCACGGAGAACGTTGGGGATGGTACGGACTGCTCGAAAGCGTGCTGATTACCGAAGGGCTGCCCGGCTACGCGCCTTTGCTGACGCTGCCCGAGTCCATGGCGACGGAGGTTCAGCGTGCCTTGGGGCGATTCCTGCGCCAAATGCACGACGCGGGCATCGTGTACTTGGATATTTCGCCGAAGAACGTTCTGTACTCGGCTTCCGAGATCAAATTCTGTCTTATCGATATCGATAAAGCCCAGTTCCACGACGCCCTCAACGAGCAGCAACGGATCCATCACATCACCGTGTTCCATTCGCGCTTCCCGCTGACCGCGGCTTTCTATGACGGCTATGGAAACGATGTGGCGCGCCATGCGGCTGACATCGACAGCCAAGCCGCGGCCATCGAGCGGGCCCGCGTCGCGCGATTATCACGCATTTGCCTCAAGCACCGTCACGAAGTGACCACCAGACGAATCGGCGGATCGAAGTGGCACATCCGCCTCGCCGACCTCGACGAAAACCTCGAACGTGTCCTGCGCGAACCTGACAACGAAGCCGGGAGTGCCAGTGGGTTTGTCGTCACCCGCCTCGCATATCGGTCCGGCAAAGAAGCCTATCGCAGGGCCTATGGCAAAGAACTGTCGGGCGAACCCGCGCCGCGTCCCGTCGCCGCCGCGGACAAACGCGTCCTGGGCGTTGTCGTGCGCGGATACTTCGTGACAAAAGCGCCGTAGCCGAAGCTATTCGACTTCGCAGAGGATGCGGATGCCGCGCGTGTCCTTGACATCGCCCGGGTCGTCGCCATCCCGCAACGCGCTGGACGTGTAAGTCAATGCGCTGTTCCAACCGCCGCCCTTGTCAGCGCGGCATCCCAAACTGCCACCGCGACACGGCCCGGCAGCGCCCATCGGCGGACCTTGCGGGTCAACCACATCGTTGGTCGCGAACACCGAATACCAGTCCGACACCCATTCCCACGAGTTGCCGATCATGTCGTACAGGCCCCACGGGTTCGCCGGAAACGACCCGACCGGCGCGGTGTATTCAAACCCGTCGTCGGCATAGTGGGCATGCGTCCGCTTGTCCCACGAGCCGCCCAGGTTGGCCTTGGTGCGGTCCTCCACGTTGCCGCCCCAGTACGTCCGATTGGTTGTTCCCGCGCGGCAGGCATACTCCCACTCGGCTTCCGTTGGCAATCGATACAACCGGCCTTCCTTCGCCGACAACCACCGGCAAAACAGTTCCGCGTCCTGCCACGTGATGGGTTGGACCGGATGATTGTCGCCATCGGGAACCAACTGGTACTTCGGCCGATGATGCGTGTGTTGCGTGTCGTACTGATCGTACTGCTTGTTCGTGACCTCGAACGCCGCCATGTAGTACGGCTTGGTCAACGTCACCCGATGCCGCACGTACATCGGACCGCCAACGGGATGGTCCGGCCCGACTTCCTTCGACGTCTCCTCGTCCAATCCCATCACAAACGTCCCCGGCTCGATCCGCACCAGCTTCATCCCCATCGAGTTGATGAGGTACGTGATGTTCGTGCGCTTGATTCCATCGGGCGTCGCCACTTGCACCTCGACCGATTCGTTCGACCACGCCACGGGCGTCTTCGGCCAGCCCGACCGATCCACCGGCGGCAGGTCCTGCATCGACGGCACGAAATGCCATTGCTTGCGCCACCAGTGGTTCAGCCGATCCCCCACATACCAACCCACCGCGACCAGCAGGACCACCGTCACCAGCCACCCGATGAGTTTCCCCAACTTCCCAGAAGCTGTCATATCCGGCGCAGAATAAGGTCTCATCATGGTCCGGTCAAGTGCCCTGCCACATCCATTTTTGGCTTCGTTTTGACAAACGAAGCCAAGTGACAAATCGGCGCACTTGGACTGCTAACCCATTGTCCATCAAGCCAATCCACACCACACGACACTCCGAAAGATTGGCTTCGTTTGGCAGTTTTCACTTTTTTGCGCCGCCCGTCGCCGTTGTAGCTGCGCTTCTGCGAAGCGCAGACCCGTCCTCTTCCGTATTGTAGGCTTGCCCGCCTCCGGCGGGCAGGGGTCCTCCCGTATCCTGCCGCCGCCCCTGTCGGCTGCGTGCCTGCTACTCTGCGAAGCAGTCCGCTGCGCAGCGCGAGCCGACGCGGTGCCTGAACCAAAATCCTTCATGACGCGGCAACCATATCGCAATTCGATACCACAGTCAACTAAAATCATCGCGTAACGATTCAAGGTTTCGCAACAGGGCGGTGAGCGCCGACTCGCCACCTCCGAACGGTAGGGCGACCGTCTCGGTTGCCTCCGTTCTCCAACCGCCTTCCACCCCAGCCCGGCGAAGCCCGCGTTGGCGTAGCCCCATGCGGCTGCCATTCCGCGCCCCCTTACACCCCGTACTTCTTCGTCGACTTCTCGCGGATCACCGATACCGACAACCGCGGCAGGATCTCCGGGGCCGCCTGCACAATCTGCAACAACCGCAACGCCGCCCCCGACGGCTTGCGCCGTCCCGTCTCCCAACTGATCGCCGTGTCCCGCGACACGTTCAACCACCGCGCGAACACACCCTGGCTGGCATTCAACCGACGCCGCAACCGCGCGATCTCCTGCGGCCGAATCGCCTGCGCCTTCGCCGGCATCGGCACATCGCTCGTCCTCAGCGTGATCTTCCCCCGCGCATGATCCAACGCCTCCATCATGCTCCCCTTCAGTTCCGCAAAATCTTTCCGCTTCATCATCGGTACTCCTGTTTGATCGCTTCCGCCACGGTTCGCAATTCTCTCTTCTGGCCAGCAGTTAAATCGTCCGCTTCACCCTTGTCATACACGTACAACAGGTAAATCACCCGTGCTGTCTCCAAATACAGGTAGATCACCCGCGCGCCGCCCCGCTTGCCCTTTCCCCGGGCTGCCATCCGCGCCTTGCGCAACCCGCCCGCGCCTTGAATGACCTGTCCCTTCCCGGGATTGGTCGCCAGTTCGGCCTGAAATCTGCGATACGTGTCGTCATCCGCGATTCGCACCACCCGCTTGGTGAACACCGAGGCCTCGACAAACCTCATGTACCGGTCATTCATTTAGTATATGACTATGTACAATAGTCCACCCGCCACCCGCTGTCAACCGTTCCCCGCCACCTCCCGGCGAAGCCCATGATACCTTCCACTGGAAGGTATCAACTCATCCCGCCTCGTTGTTCTCTGTGTCCTTTACCCCGATTCTTTACCCCGAATCCTTTTCGAGGCGAGTCGGGGCGTGCGCACCCCATGATATATCGCCTTGCGAAATATCATAAAAAGCCCCCGCCTCATTCGCGCCCACTTGTCCGCCTCAGGCGGATTCGCGTCCATTCGCGGCAAACACACCGCGTCCTTCGTGACTTCGTGGTGAAGGCCTGTTTCCGCCTTTCGTATCCGCCGCTCCCCCGCGTCGGACTATTTCTTCTTCTCGCGGCGCTCAAACACAGCCAGATGTAGCGTGTGCAGGACGCGCATTTGGGCGAAATCTTCCACGAGACGGAACCCCGCCTGCCGGAAATAACCTTCCACCTCGGCCAGTGGCGTCGCGAACCGGTCCGTATCCTTGCCGCTCAGCTTGCGACGAACCGATTGCACGGAATAGGGACTGAAGTACGACAGCACCACAAATTTGCCGGCCACGCGGCACAGTTCGCTGACCACGCGCTGACGAATCTCGACGTTGGGGAAATGATGAAACAACCGGAAACACACGATCGTGTCGAAATGTCCGTCGGGATAGGTCAGCTTCTCCAGGTCCTGACGCTCCACATGGCAGGACAGATTCACCTCGAAAGCGTGCTCCCGGGCAATCGCGATCATCGACTCCGATAAATCCGCGCCGCTGGCGAAATACCCCTTTTTGGCCAGATGCATCATGACCCGTCCACCGCCGCACGGAATATCAAGAACGCGATGGTTCGTCGGGATGTGCCGGAAGGCGCGGTCGATCAACCGCATCTCGGCCCGATGCTTGTGCGGTTTGCGGTGCTGGTATTTGCTCGACTGTTTGTCGTCGTACTTGACGCGTCCGGCATAAGCAGCTGTGGGCTCAGTCATGGCAGTGTCACTGAAACCGAGAATAGTTGCGCGCTTGCCCCCGCGTCAAGCGGGTAGGCGAGACTGGACGGTGTAGCGTGCGCTGTCTCAGCGCATCCGGGCGGGTACGAGCAAAACCTCGGCTGGCGACAGCCGACGCTACAACAGCGGCAATGCCAGATCCGTCCCGCCTACCGTTGCTCTCGACAACGGGGTCGTTTGATTTACAATCCGCGGCCAGGATGACGCCAACTTCTCCCGCCTCGAATCCCGTCACCACGCAACCGCCTCACACTTCACACCCGGCCTGGCTCCGGCCACTTCTCTTGGGAGTCGCCCTCATACTGATCGTCGTCCTCGGCATCAGCACGGTCTATCGCGCCGGGCCGTACACCATCGGCGGAAAACGCTGGGGGTCCCGCGTTCATCGCTGCGATTTCACGGTCGACACCGCCGCGGGTCGGGCGGTGCTGGATGGCACCGACATTTATCAGGCCCACAACCTCCGCGGTTGGTACTACATTTATCCGCCGCTGTTCGCGATCTTCATGGTGCCGTTTGCGCTGGTCCCCACTTTCTGGGCCGCCATCGCCTGGTACTTGCTCTCCGTGCTTCTGGTGGCGTGGACAATCAAAATGTGCGTGGCGCTCGTGTCCGACGCGCTGCAGCTCGACGATGACCCGCTTCTGCTGTATGCGCTCCCGCCCTTGTTGGCGCTGTTTCCGCTGATGTCGGCCCTCGCCCGTGGCCAGACATCGCCCGCATTGTTGTGGCTGGTCACCGCCGGGTTGTTCTACGGATGGAAGAGACACGACTGGCAAGGCGGCATTTGTCTTGCCGGCGGCATCCTGCTGAAAGTGTTTCCCGTTATCCTCCTGGCCTGGTTTATCTGGCGGAAACGCTGGCGGTTTGTGCTGGCCACTCTCACGGCCATCGCGATTGGCGCCTTCATCATTCCCGCCGCCGTGTTCGGCTGGCAACGGAACATCGATTATCTGCGCGAATGGGTGGATGTGATCGGGAAACCGGCGCTCGAAGCGGAGTCGGAACGCAGTGATAACCCGCTCTACGGTCAGTTGCTCAGCTCGCAATTGCCGCGCAATCAATCCTTGCCGGCGGTGCTGACGAGATTGACCGGCAACCCCCAGGCGCGCTGGATTGGTTTCGCCATCGGCGTCCTCATGGCAGGAATCATTCTCGTCGCAGGCTGGCGGGCCAACCCCCGCACGGAAATCCATGTTCTATCAGCCGCGGTCGTGTGGATGTTGTTGGTCCCGCCGGTGTCGTGGGCGCATTATTTCATGTTGCTCCTGCTCCCGCTGACGGCGCTGGTCGCGATGGCGATGGG
>Ga0208820_1001065_pt1 | contig 16358 bp, 15 predicted proteins | sample June2015DPH_16_5_FD_184713 | JGI IMG/M metagenome (GOLD analysis project Ga0208820, IMG submission 184713) | Peatland microbial communities from SPRUCE experiment site at the Marcell Experimental Forest, Minnesota, USA - June2015DPH_16_40... | ecosystem: Environmental > Terrestrial > Soil >...
ATTTGCTGCCAGCTGGGATGGAAATCACACCCTATAATCATCATGCGAAGACTCCTTTCTTCCCAGCGTCTTTGTCCTCAACACAAGACTACCGGGTTCGAATCGAGCCTTCGCTCTTATCCAATCAATCCTGTTTACCAACGCCGACATCTGCGAAGAGGTGGGTGCCGACGTTACCCAGGTGGCGCTCGGCATGGGACTCGATCCTCGCATTGGGCGTGAGTTTTGAACGCCGGCATTGGTTTCGGAGGTTACTGTTTCCGCAAGGATCTTCGCGCCTTCATGCATCTGGCGCGCGAGCATGGGGTTGATTGCGGGCTGCTGAGGGAAGTGGAGAACATCAACCTGCAGCGGGCCGCGTTGTTTCTGAAGAAAGTGCGGCGTGCTGTGTGGGTGCTGCAAGGCAAGAGGATGGGCGTGCTGGGCCTGGCCTTCAAAGGCGGAACCGACGACATTCGTGAGTCTCCGGCCCTGCGCATCGTCAAAGCGCTGCTGGAGGAAGGTGCCCGGCTGCGAGTGCACGATCCCCAAGCCATGGAGGCCACCCGGCAGGGAATCCCACCTCAGGCCGGACGCCTGGAATACTGTCCCTCGCCTTACGAAGCAGCACGCGAGGCCCACGCTCTGCTGATCGTGACGGACTGGGAGGAATACTGCGAACTGGATCTCGCACGCCTGCATGAACTCATGGAAGTTCCGGTGATCGTTGACGGCCGCAATCTGCTCAATCCCGAGGCAGCGCGATCAGCTGGCTTTGAGTACGTGGACATGGGCCGGAGTAGTCGCGCCAAACAGTGGGTTGCCGCGGTTGAAAGCACATCGTAGCGTGACCGCGAACAATGGAAGATCACAACCCGGGCCGGCTGCGAGCGCCGACCCAGCTCCTTCTTCCACCTGCGAGCCCCACTGTCAAACCTTGGTCGCTGGCGACGCAGGCTTCATCGGCTTGCGGCGTACCGGTACACATTTCAATACCTACGATGAGCGCATGCGGATCAACGACGGCGTTGCAGCGCCCAATTTCATGATGCAGGCCACCCATTGAATACCAATGACCTTCTACGGTGACCGCCGCCAGACCGAAGCTCTTGCTACGCGTCGGACACCGTCGATGGTCTGTGCCGCCGGCTGGTCTCGAATGATGCGGGCGCCGTCAACCTGGGCAACCGCGAAGAACTCAGCATGCTCGACCTGGCCGGGAGATCATCGAGATCACAGCCAGTGGGAAGTCGAAGCAATCAAACCTCTTCCCGTGGACCGCGCATGAATCTGATTGATGCTCTTGAACGTCTTAAGGTGCCGGTTGCAGAGGACGCGCGTCCGCTGCTGCGGTGGCTTTGAGATCGATGATGCCGGACTCGGCGCTCAACGGAATTAGCTCCCGGTAGTTCGCAGACATTCTCTTTAGGTTCACCGAAACATTCACTCCACCGTTAGAAACCTCGGCCTACGCTGGAATGCTCAGGCTTTCTTACGAAGAAGGCTTTCTGAAGTCAGAGACAATTACCTCAGTAAGAACCGACATCTCTTAACGGTTGCCAAGGCCATTCAGCGGCGCTTTCTGAAAGTTTGAAGGTCGGCCACAGAAACCCGTTCAAATGCTTCGGATCGCAATCCGCCCAACTTCATCGAGCGAAATTTCGTCCTGTCGCCAGTCGTAGAGCTTTGTCGTCCGGGGCGACTCGTGGTTCGCGATGTGCTGCGCCATTCCGAGGGTGGCTTGTTCTTCAGGTATGCGGTGATGCCGGTCGCGCGAAAGGTGTGGTTCCCGATCTTCGTCTTGATTCCGGCGTCCGTCGCGCGGCGCTGCATCATGCGGTAGGTCTCCTGCGGGTACGATCCTAATTGGGAAGCATAGCGAACCACTGCTCGGCAAAAAGGATCGAACCGACGTGTTATAGAGCACCGAAGCAGTGGGACAATGCACACTACTAATCGGGAAAGAGAAGAAGGCGCTGGAAGTACTCTGTGGGTCTGTTCTAGTCGCCATCTTGACCGCAGGACTGTGGCCATTCCATGCTCCAAAGAATGAGGTGCGCTGGCTAAGCGACGGCAACGGTCTTCATTTCGGTAGACACGGGGTAATACTGAGCTCCGAGGCATTTAGTTTGGCTGGGTTGAAAGATGGAATATCCTGCAGCGTTGAGATCTGGTTGCAACCAGCCCTCGATACCGGGGGTACTATACTCGCATTCTACACGCCGGCAAATCGTATCGTCGCATTCTCGCTCGACCAATCTCTAGACGACCTTCTCTTGCGACGTGTAACTGTTTACCGGCAACGCCGTGCCAAAACTAAGTGGTACATCGGGCACGTTCTCCGCAAGAACCAGCAAGTGATTGTCACGATCACCTCAAGCACACAAGGCACAACAGTTTATGTGAATGGTACTCTCGCAGGCACGTCTCCGTGGTTCGGACTCTCGAGTAAGGATCTGACTGGTCAACTTGTCGTTGGCAACGACCCCCTGGCGGACAATGGCTGGCAAGGTCAGTTAAGGGGGCTGGCTATTTACAATCGAGAGCTCACCGCGGCCGAGGTTTTGCAACACTATGACGTCTGGACAACGAACCAACAAGCCAAGATCAAGAACGAAGGTCCTGCCGCGCTCTATTTGTGCAACGAGGGGGCGGGGAACGTCGTTCATAGCCAGACGAATTCAGGGAACGATCTTCACATTCCAGAGCGTTATTTTGTCCTGCATGCACCGTTCCTCGAACTGCCTTGGGATGAGTTCCAACCCAGCTGGAGCTATTGCAAGAATGTCCTGATCAACATCGGCGGCTTCGTTCCCCTCGGGTTCTTTTTCTGTGCATACCTATCGTCGGTGCAACGCCTTAACCGGGCTGCACTAGCCACGATCGCTTTGGGCGGAGTCGTCAGTTTTGCGATTGAAGTATTGCAGGCCTTTCTCCCGACCCGAGATTCTGGCATGACTGACATCTTCACGAACACGCTTGGGACTGGTACCGGAGCCATGTTGTACAATTGCAAATCGGTTCGGGCTCTATTCGCGATAGTCGGTCTAGGAGGACAGCGCTAACCGATTTGCAAACGGTAGCTACTTTCCGGATGGTGTCCCGCGCGTAGTTAGAGGTTGAAGGAGCGGCGCTCGGGATCATGTTACGCGACCTCCTGCCGGACCGCAGCAGTTTCCATCGTTTTTCTTCCTAAGATCGCTTCCAGCTGCCAGAGATCCTTCCAGCCCATGATGCGGCGGAAGTTCTTCTCCGTTGCCAGGAACGATGCTGCGGCCCAGCGTTCCACCATGGCCGTGTCTCGCCAGCGACACACACGGCGCGTCCGCATGCGCACACCGGATTGCGGGCTTTCAATCAAGTTCGTCGTGGCCAGGCAGCGATGCAACGACGGCGGAATTCCCAGGCGGTTGATGGTGAAACATTCCTCCAGCCCTTCTCGCAAACTGTTCGCGGCGGCGGGTTGTTCCTGCTCCAGCCAGTCGGCCAGCTTTCTCAGCCGAGCCGTGCCTTCTTTGGCCTCCAGCTTATACGAGGCGCGCATCGCAGCCTTCACCTGGTCCTTCTGCTCCTCGGGCAGCCGCTCGACTACGTTGCGAATCTTGTGATTGCGGCAACGCTGGACCGGATGTTGCGGGCCAAAGACTTTACAGATAGCTGCCCGCAAGGCTTTCGCGCCGTCGATCACAAACAATCGTTTCGCTTGGGGGTTCACCCCGCGCGCGACTAACTGCTGCAGTAAGTCCTCGACCGCGGCGGCATTTTCCGTCGCTCCCGGTTGGATACCGAGCACATGCTTGTGCCCTGCGCCATCGACGCCCACCGCACTGATCACGTGGTGCTCGCCGAACATCATGCCATCGACGTAAATCACCAACAGATCCACGTCATCGAAGCGCCGCTCCAGCAACTCTTTCAGCGCTTCTTCGCCTGCCTCCGCCGCTTCCCGGCTCACGTTCGACTTGGACACGCCGCAGGTCGACGCCATCTCCGGCAGCACCTCGGAGTACTGCCGCGTCGAGATCCCGCGCATCAGCACCCGCTCGCTCAGCCCATTTTCCTGCATGGCCTCGTAGGCCGGGATCGCCACTTCGCCGCCGCCCTTCTCCCGTAGCCGCGGCTTACTCACACCCAGCTTGCGCTCTCGCAGACACACGCGACCCGCTTGGCGGGCCGTGCCACAGGAGTTGCTGGCGTCGCTGCCCCGGCGTCCGCGGCCCCGCCAACTGCTCGGCCGATAACTGTAATACGACCTCGATCGTGGCTCGCCCCGCCACGTCGATCAGTTCGTCGATCGCCAGCCGCGATTGTTCGATCAAGTCCACCATGGGCAGCAAGCCTTGCCCGTTGCGGCTGAAAAACTCGGCCATTCTCCGCGCGTTCGTTGGCCCTTTCGTGGTGATGGTGTGATAGCTTCGTTTCAAGGCGGTTCTCCTTTCGCTGAGAAAGTTTTCCAACCCGACTCTACCAAGAATCGGGTCGAGAACCGCCCTTCAACCTGCAACTACGGCTGGACACCGTCACTTTCCGGCGTAATAGTGGGAGAAGAACTTTTGCTGATTCAGCTGCCACCGGAGGACGTTGGTGCCGGAAGTGCTGCAAAGTTTTGCACATCATTGCAGTTATTGGTGCTAACGCTCTTGGAATAGTGGCGACGATTGGCACGGAGTTTGCACCCGCAACATTACTCCCCCCTTGGTTACTATAGTGTGCCTTAGCAACTTCTGCTGGCTTGCCTAACTGCAGTAAGATGGGCAAGACGAGAGTGTTTGGCGCCTTGTCTTGCGAGAGGGATACGTGAATTTCTTAGGAATCAGCGGCTTAGAAGCATCTGCTCCTTTCAAGCAGGAGCATTGGCCGGGATTGGACACGAGGGAGTACCGCATCTCCCAAGGTTACGATTCTGCCGCGGCTCTCGTAGTTGACGGGAAACTCATCGCCGCTGCGGCGCAGGAACGCTTTAGCCGCAAGAAGCACACCGGCGATTTCCCGATTGACGCCATTCAGTTTTGTCTTCGCGAGGCGGGTCTCGGCATCGAAGATGTGACCGAGATTGCCCACGGTTTTGATTACTTGCCTTTCCAGCAGCTCTACTCGCTCGATCCGGATTCCTTTAGGCTCTACCAGAAGGTGTTCTCGAAGGAAGCACTGGTCCGGCAAGTGCGCCGCTCGTTCCCCGACTTTCCTGCCGAGAAGATTCAGCCGGTAGGTCATCATCTCGCGCACGCCGCCAGCGCCGCGTTTACGTCAGGGTGGGACGAGTGCCTGGTGGTGGTGAACGACGCGATGGGGGAGGTGCAAAGCCTCACTGTGTTTGAATTTCGCGGCGGCCAGTTCAAAAAGCTGCGCGAGATATCGGCCAACGATTCTATCGGTATCCTTTATTCCCTGGTCACGCTGCACCTGGGTTTCGATTTCAACTCCGATGAATACAAGATCATGGGGCTGGCGCCCTATGGCGACCCGGAGCGCTTCCGCGCTTTCTTTGAGAAAACAGTAGAACTGCCTCCCGGTGGTTCGATTCGAATTCCGATTCTCCGGCTCAACCGTTCGCGAGAGGAACGCGAGAATTACCTGGCGACCCGCGCCCACTTTGACGAGCACCTCGTGGCACGACGAGCGCCCGACGCGGAGATCGCTCAGGAACATAAAGATGTGGCGGCGGCCCTGCAGGAGTGCTTGGATCGAGTTGTGCTGCATGTTTGCGGACACTTCGGAAAGCAGACAGGCATGCGGCGCATCGCTCTGGCCGGCGGAGTCGCGCTCAATTGTACGGCCAATGGCAAACTCATCGACTCCGGAATCTTCGATGAAGTCTATATACAGCCCGCGGCCGGAGACGACGGCACCGCGCTGGGCGCTGCCCTGTACCGCGCGTCACTCTCTGAAGAAGTTCACAACGAGCGCATGCCGGTTCCGCTGCTGGGACCTGCATACCCACTTCCATGTATTGAGAAGGCGATTGCGAAGTACGCCGGCCGGATTACGGTGACGCCTTTGGATTCTCTCGATCAGACCTGCAGTGAAGCGGCCAAGCTGATCGCTGAAGGACGAGTGATCGCCTGGTATCGCGGCCGCATGGAGTATGGTCCGCGGGCGCTGGGGAATCGCAGCATTCTTGCCGACCCCGGGCATCCCGCGATGCGCGACCGCATCAACGCGATGGTCAAGATGCGGGAAGCGTTTCGTCCCTTTGCGCCGGCCTGCTCGGCGGAGCAAACCCATCTCTGGTTTAACGTCGCACCGGGAACGCAAATGCCGTACATGATTACGGTGGTGGACGTGCGCCCGGAGCATCGGGCGGCACTGCCTGCGATCACTCATGTGAACGGTTCGGCACGCCTGCAGACAGTTTCGGGAAAAGATAACCCTGATTTCCATCGTCTGCTTGGGGCGGTCGGCCGAACCACGGGGCGAGAAATGGTGCTCAACACCAGCTTCAATGTGAAAGGGCAGCCTATCGTGAATACGCCGGAGGAAGCCATCGAGACTTTCCTCGGCACGGGCATTGAATTTCTTTTTCTGGAGAACCGAATTGTTGCCCGCAGAAACAACTGATTGCAACAAAACCGAAGTCGATTACCCACGTGAAAGCACAGTGGCGCAGCTGTTTGAGCAGCAGGTTGCGCGCACGCCGGACGCGGTCGCGGTTGTTTCGGCAGGGCGAAGCCTAACCTATCGCGAACTCGACCAGCGCTCTAATCAACTGGCGCGGCATCTTCAGCAGCTCGGCGTTCGACCAGACAGGTTGGTTGGCATCGCCGTCGAACGGTCCATCGAAATGATGGTCGGGCTTCTGGCGATCCTGAAGGCGGGCGGGGCTTACGTTCCGATGGATCCCAGCTACCCCGTGCAGCGCATCGCACTGATGATCGAAGACTCTGAAGCTCCGGTGATCTTGGCGACGGAGCGCACGGGCGGCGTGCTCTCGCCCCACAGATGCCGTGGTCAATGTATTCCTGCACCAGTTGGAACCCTTTTTGGGCAGCAAACTGCCGAAGGTCGAGCAGTTGGGTCTCGGGATGTTGGTCTACGGTGCTGACTCGAACATACACGGCGGCTTTCCTCATTTGGTCAAATGCTCCTTTGCACTCTTGAGTGGAACAGGGGATGTTCGGCGATTGGCGTGTACGGCATGCTGACTCTGGCTGCTCGATGCACAATCTCTTCTTCCCTGCCTCTGTATGCAGTATAATAGACAACGAAGCCCTTTGTCAATAGGACTGCATACATGACTTTTAAGACGGCCACAGATCGCCTCTTCTCCCGCGTAGACCACAAAGACCTAGCAAAGGCGCTAGGAGTCTCTGTTGCGTCAATTCGCCAAGCAAGGCTAAGACCGGATGCGCTTGCACACCGTTCCCCGCCGCCAGATTGGGAAAAGGCTCTGATACACCTCGCGGAGGAGCGAGTGTGGCACTTCCGAAAGTTGATTGAGGAAATGCGCGGTTCCTCACAAACTGGGCACTCCAGTCGGCGTGACTAGGGATGAGACCCAGCCTTCGCCAATTTGGCCGCGAATACCGCGAAACAGTTTAGCGTTGACGGTCGGACACGATTAGCGCGAACAAGACGGGGCGTAGCCGCAGGACGGCGGCGAGGAAGAAACGATGACGCCACATCTGGTTGCTATTGGAGCTTAGCGTACTCCGCTTTGGCTTGCTTCAAGATTGGGATGTCGGGGTCGGCGTCTTTCCAGAGCGTGAGGAAATCTTTGTAGGCGGCGAGTGCACGGACGCGGGCAGCATCGGCATCCGCTCCCTGCGAGCTTCTCGACTGCAAAGCGTTCGCCCGAGCCACGCCCAGATGTGCCAACGCTCCCGTCCAGCAGTTCCAGACGATGCCGCTGTGGTCGAGAATCTTCTGAAACTCGGCGGCAGCAGCACCGCCCTGCCCGGCTGCTAAGTATGCCTCACCCCGCACATACGTCGGATAGAGGCAGGAAATGTTGTTCAAGAACGGAATTTGTCCCAACTCGACCGCTGAAGCAGCTTGCAAAACATCCAGAGCGATAGCCGGATTCTTCCGGTCCAGCGCCAATTGCGCCCTAATAGCGGGCAGCCAGAGCGACTGCATCTGGGTGTCCAGTGGGAAACGCTTGTTCAGGTCTTGTGTCAAGGATTCGGCTCGTCTTGTGTCGTCCATCATCGCAAACGCAAGGGCTGCTTCGCTTTCCGTACCCTGACTCGTTGGAGCCAGCTTTAAGGCCTCTGCCGCTGACTGCCGTGCTTCTGTGGCATTGCCGTAAGCGGCTTGTTGCAGAGCAGTATTGGCCTGCCATATGCCGCCATTCTCCTTGCTGTCCGACCGGATGGCGGAGTCCACAGCCCGCTGGGTCAGTTCCCGCGCTTTGGCAACATGACCGCCGTAAGCCTCGGTGTCGGATGCGAGCGCCAGTCCGAAGTTCTCTTCGGGCTTGCCCGCAAACCACCGTTGCTGTTCCGCCATCGCAGCAGAGTCCGCCCCGAGGAAGGCAAGACCGTAGAGAACGTCGTGCAGTAGGTAATTATCCATTTTTCGCGCCTGCGCCTCGTGAATGATCTGCCGCGCTTCATCGAAGCGTTGCAAGGAGATCAGGCTGTTGCCAAGGTCTACGTAGGGGGCGACATTATCCGGGGCGAGGCGGAGGCTTTGGCGATTCGACTCCGTAGCCCTCTCATACTGTGCCTGCGCAGCGTACACGCCGCCCAAATCAACATGTGCCCGGTAGTCTCGTGGGTAGATCTCAATCTCATCCTGATACGTCTGTGCCGCTTTATCTAGTTCCCCAGTTACATTCGAATAGTAGGCAGCGGTGATCGTCAGCTTTTCCCGTTCGCTGGCGTGCTCCCGTAACTGGAAAGCTTTGGTGTAGTACTCGCTGGCGCGCCCTATTTCGCCGAGACTGGCGTAGTCGTTGCCCACTGCGTTGTAGCCGCTAGCAAAATTCGGATCAAGCTCGATGGCCCGTTGAAAGTAAGGCAGAGCTGCGGCCTCGCCTTTCTCGTCATCAGCCTTTTCTCCAAGGCTGTACACCTTCAGAGCTTCGAGGGAAGACGTCGTGGCCTGTTCGAGCGGAACGTCAAACTTCTGCACCGTAGCCAGCGATTCGCCCAGTTCGCCGCGCAGCTTGGACGCCGCCTCGCCTAGCGTGTCCAGCACCTTCTCCTTGGACGCCGCCGTCACCTGCTCCTGCCCTAGCGTGTCTCCGCTCTGGCAATTCACCGCCCTCAACCCCAACACATATTCGCTGCCCAGACTGCCAATCGATCCGGCAAGATATGCCTTGCTGCCTGCCCGCTGGCAAAGCTCGCGGGCTACCTCCGGCGTGAGTTTCGTGCTGGCGGGACGGGTCATCTGTTGCAAGGTCTTCGCGACTTGGCTGTCGGAGAGCACATTCAGGAAAGGCGATTGCCGCAGGGAAACGCTGAGCGCCGTCTTCAGCGTGTCGTCGAATACCGCATCGCCCGTGCTATTGGCAAAATCGGCGAGAACGATGGTGTCATTCTCGGTGAGGCGCTTGGTCTGATGCCTCGACCGATAGTAAAGCCCGCCCACCACGAGCAAGGCGACGGTCAGAACGGGACCCACAATTTTCCAGAGCTTCGCAACCCGAGCCGCAGGAACTTCTGACACTGCCACTGAGCCCGAGCTTGCTGTCGCAATGCGGTATCCGCTCTCGGAGTCCCGCTTCAGCCGTTGCAGATCGGTGCGCATCTCTGAGGCGTGCTGGTAGCGCAGGTTGCGGTCCTTCTCCAGAGCTTTGCGGATGATCTCGTTGAACTGAGGAGGTAGCTGCGGGTTCCAGTGACTGGGTAATTCCGCGCCTTCGTGGAGGATGGCCCCAAACGTCGCTCCTGTGGTTTCCCTGTCAAAGGGCAGGCGACCGCTTGCCATCTCGTAAAGCGTCACGCCGAAGGAAAACAGATCGGTGCGTGCGTCCAGAGGCTTGCCTGCGACCTGTTCGGGTGACATATAGCTAACTGTGCCCAGAGCGATGTTTCTGGCGGTGAGGTCTTTCTCCCCAATCGTGGGATCGTCCGAGCCCGAGTCGGATTCTCGCTTTGTACCCGGATCAGTCTTTTTCGCCAGCCCGAAGTCGAGAACTTTGACGCGTCCACGTTTGGTGATGAAGATGTTCGCGGGTTTTATATCCCGATGAATGATCCCCGCCGCATGAGCCGCATCGAGCGCGTCGGCGATCTCAATGGCAAGCGACAGGAGCAGATCGGTTTCAAGTGGACGCCCGCCGATGCAGTATTTCAGCATCACCCCATCCAGAAACTCCATGGCGATGAACGCCTGCCCGTCCTGCTCGCCAATGTCGTGGATGGTACAGATGTTTGGGTGGTTCAGCGCGGACGCGGCTTGGGCTTCGCGTTGAAAGCGGGCGAGTGCATTCGGGTCACGGGCAACGTCTTCGGGCAGGAATTTGAGGGCGACAAAACGATTCAGCCGTGTGTCCTCAGCCTTATAGACAACACCCATACCCCCGCCACCGAGCTTCTCGACGATGCGGTAGTGCGAGATGGTCTGGCCGATGAGTTGGGAGGATGTGGTCACTGGCGAGAATGTTAGGTCGGGACTTGGGAAGCGGTCAAATGCAACTTCTGGCCCGATCTCACAAATCAAACGAACTGCGGGTCTGATTCCCCACGATCTGACTGAAGCGCGGAAGATCGACGTGAAGAAATTTACCCGCGAGCACTATAGAGCTCTGCTCAGGATGCCGACACGATATGAGCAACCCTCAAATTCCTGCCCCAAGACGTAGCCCAAGATCACCAAGCTCTGGAGAGGATTTAGCGAAGACCTCCCACGCTGGCGTGTGAACCCCGTTTTTCCGCAAGGAGAGAACCGGACCGTCCTCTCGGCATCCTGGATTGACACGGGGCGAAGGCGATTGACCAGGCTTTTGCGCTGCGGCTCTTGGCCATCACCGCACCTCAAGATGTGACTTCTCTCACTGACAGGACGCGCTCAAAGGACCGATCTCCTCATCGTGGCGTATTATCCATCCGAAACTCACAAGCGAGGTTCGTACCACTACTAACCAGATTTTGTGCGTGAAAGGAGGATGCAATGCAAGTCAATCCAAAGAGACGCCAGAAATCCAGAACTTTCACGGGCAAACGATTTGGCCTGCTGGCGTTGATGGCCGTTTCCGCATTGCTTCTCTCGTCTGTGGCCGTTGCCCAAACCAGTGTTGCCCAAGGTAGCATTCAGGGCACCGTGACCGACCCGACCGGCGCCGTCGTAGCCGGAGCCAATATCACAATCGAAAACAGGGACACTGGCCAAGTCGTAACGACCACGACCTCGTCCTCCGGAACCTATAATTCGGGCGGTTTGATTCCGAGCGACTACGTTGTCCGCGTGGAAGCCAAAGGCTTCAAGACCTCGGAAGTCCCGGTCACAGTCCAGGTGACGGTGACTTCTTCGGGCAATGTCAGGCTGGAGTTTGGTCAGGGAAGCATCGTAGTTGAGGTGCAGGGCACGACAGTGGCCGTGAATGCCGAGCAAGCCACAGTGCAGGGCGTGCTGACGGCCGATCAAATTGACAAGCTGCCGATCGACGGTCGCAACTTCCTCGATCTCGCCCAACTCGAGCCTGGAGTGCAGATTCAGGACGGTGCGGTCTTCGATCCGACCAAAGCCGGATATTCTTCGATTTCGATCAACGGCGTTTACGGTCGTACGCGTGGGCTCGATTGAGGAATTCAACATCAGCCGTTCATCGCTCGACCTTTCGACCGAGTTGACTTCCGCGGGCGCCGTCAACGTCGCCACACGGTCTGGTACCAACGCCTTCCACGGCCAAGGCTTCTGTAACTTCCGCGACCGAAGGGCAGGCGTGGCTGACTTTCCGGGTGGCGTCGACTCCTACTACCAGAGAAACAACTTTGGTGGCCGTTTCGGTGGGCCGATCTGGAAAGACAAGCTCTTCTTTTTCATGGACGCCGAGCGCATGAAGCAAGCCGGACTGGAGTCGCTTGTCGTTGCCCCGCCCTTCAATGCCCTCACCGGCGCCTGGGGATCGCCATTCTTCGACACCGAAACCACCGGAAAACTCGATTGGCAAGCGACCAAGAATATCCACATTTTCTATCGCTTCACCTACAATTGGAACAGGTCGGCGGCTAACTTCGGCTTAGGCTACTCCATTTACGACAACACCGACAATACCCCTTCTGACGCGGTAGGCGTCGACTACACCAAGGGAAGTTGGTCGCACACCGTGCGGTTTGGCTACCTCAAGTTCCACAACCAGATCGTAGACGGCACGAAGGGGGGAAGTTTTTATAACCCGCTGCCCGAGGATGGTGTATGGTTCACCGACATTAATTTCTGGTTCGGCCCCAACCTGCTTGCGCCCCAAGGCACGTTCCAAAGCAACAAGCAGATCAAATACGACGCCAGCAAGGTTTGGAGATCGCATATCTTCCGCTTCGGCGCCAATTCCAACCGGATCGAAGGCGAGGGCTTTGGCGCCTCCTTTAGCATTGCGCCAGTCTTGTACTCTCTATCCTCCTGCCCCAACTGCCCCGTTGCGGGCAGCGCGAGCAACCCCCTGAACTACCCGTTGCTGGCCGCACAACTGGGGAACGGCCAGGGTTATTTCACGGAAAAGCCCGGGTTTGGCCTCCCTGCCGGCGGAACGGCCGACTGGCGCTTCCAGTGGTATGTAGGCGATTCCTGGAAGATCCAGCCGAACTTCACTCTGACGTACGGCCTGCGGTACAACCGCGATACTGGCCGCACGGATAGCGATCTCGCCCCTATTCCATGCTCCCAGCTCAGCGCTTCAATCGTAGCGACGGGGGAAGCTCCGTGCTCCGGCAGTTCTCAGCTTCTGGCTCAGTTTGGAAACACACCCGGACTCGGCAATAGTGTCCGACAGCCCGACACCAACTACGGGCCGCAGGTCGGCTTTGCCTGGGACCCATTTAAGAACGGGAAGACGGCCATCCGCGCGGGAGTAGGTATTTATTACGAGAACTCCATCTTCAACAACACCCTGTTTGACCGCCCAGCGAAACTGGCGACGGGTCTGTTCGCTGCACACCCAATTCTTTCCTGTCCCCCTGCCATCCCCACCCCAACTGTAGGTTCAGTCTCATTTGCTTTCACTCCAACGCAATCTGTGACCGCGGTCAACGGTGTGGATCTTGCGACTGGCGTGTGCAACCAGCCCCTGTTCGTTGCTGGGCCACTGGTCGCGGACCCTAGCAGGGCCGTCATTTTGATGAACAATCCTTAATCCGCCCTGATTCTCGATTTTGCGAGCAGTTGCTCAAGTGTAAGCGTCAGAGGAAGCACACGGTTGACGGGTGAGCCCGCAGCCGACCGTCAACACGGCGTGGTGGTCTAAGGGGACCCAGACCGTCGCTACTTCACCGGCAATTCTCATTTAACGCGGCGGCCTGACTAGCAACTCAGCACTCGACTGATGAAATGCTGGCGGAGACTCTACTGGAATTGGAGCGCTCCAGACTGGTGAGAGCGAATCCAGCACCAATGTCGCACCGGGTGGGAATGTCAAAACGCTGGTCATCTCGCGGCCACAGGCTAATTTACTTTTTGCGCGGCGGAACGCCCTTTGGCATGGGCGACTAACGCGGCAATGCGAGGATCGCCGTGAAGCGGATTCAGATCGGCGTCTTCTCCGATTCGTGAGGCAAAAAACGCGGGCAGCCCGTGGTCGTCCCAAATCATACTCCACTTCTGTTCGGAAAGAGGGGAGCAGGTCATCTCATCATCGTGGTCGGGCTTCTGGCGACGTGGGTTAGTGAGTGGATGCGTATTGCGGGATGCCGAACGTACAGCGCTGACGATATATCAACGAAGACGGGTTATCTTCTGTACAGCTTCAAAGATCGTTCGGGTGGATACTACGGCGGTGAGGATTTCCATTCGTGCTCGTTCGCCCAACTAAACTCGGGCGACTTTTGTTTTTTACAGAGCTTGCAAACCAGAACAAAACAAGATCGCAATGGCATTTCTCTTTCATCGGCTCGTTATTGTCGGTCGTGGCGTGACAGATTTGGACGAAGCCACTGTGACAAAGCATGCTGCGAAAGCACGGCCCGCATCGCAACCAATCTGAACCATGATCCGAGATCTCCGGGCCTTCTGAAAATCTGGTTGACGCTATCGAGATCAGATTCTTTCTCGCTGCGCCGCTCCTCGGAATGATAAGAGCGAACAAAACAGTCCCCACTCAAGCCAAAAGCACGCTTGAGTGGGGCGCCCCCCCGCGGGTATTGCTAGAAGAAAATGGTCGCGGGCGTGTTCACCGTGATGCGGGCTGCGGTGATGACGCCGACGATGTGGGCTTCCACACCGCCTGAAGTGTCGTATGCGTCCAGGGTAAACGTGCCCGAATAAGACTTGCAATCGCGACTCAGAAAAACGTTTTCACGGATATTCGTGGGGCCGGCCGGATTGCCGATCCCGCTCGGGGCGTTAGCCGCATCGTTGCCAAGGGCAAAGTGATTGAGCTTGTATCCCACTCGGCCCTCGTTCCTCCATATGCCCATGCAGAAGTTGCCATCCTGTGCGGGCCGGCCGGAGTTCATGATCTCGGTGCCGTCGGCGTGCCATACGACCACAGCGTTGTCGATGGTTGCTCCATCGGGCGGCCCGTCCGGGCCATTCCCCTTGGCGGTAAAGACCACGTGCCACATGCCCACAATCGGGTCAGAAGGCTCCTGATCGTGAATGAGCAGGAGCGATGCCGGGTTGGATACGGAATCCCAGGCTTGCGGTTGGAGCTTGAGCCCTTTCAGATGTCCACATTGCGCGTTGGCGTTGGCAGCGAGCACGGTGGCCAGAACAAACAATCCCAGGACGATCGTCCCGATCTTGCGCGTCACTTTCATAGAGATTCTCCTTGCCAGCCTGGCTGGCTGTGTTGAGGTTTACGGTAAGTGTCAAAGCTAAACACACGGTTGACAGATTCAATCCGCAGACAGTGTGTTCAGCCACTTCCAATGACTGAAAGAGAAAAGATTCGACCGGCACTCGAAGGGTAGGTGATTCGGGCCCCGGTCGTGTTCTGCCTTACGGCACGCGGGCAGTCCAGTGAATGCCGTTGGAGGAGCGTCACAGCCGTATCTGGATTCAGCGCTGTGCGACAACCTGCAGCGCGACCTGCTGTCCCGGAGCATGCTTCCTTGCCATTTCGATCTCGACGGGCGACTTGATGAGTTCTTGCCCGACGCTGTCCCCCGCTTTCCAGATCTGGGCCAAGAAGTATTGCCCGGCGTATCCGTTGAAGACCAACTTCACCGAGTTCGGGACCTTGCTGGATTCAATGGAATTGGTTGCGATACTGGTCAGGACCCGGCCCGCCTGGTTCCGCAGCAACATGGTGTGCGGAAGCAGCGGTTCGAGGCTGTATTCACCAGCCGAAAAGGTCTGCTTGGAGACGCTGAAGTTGAATGGGATCTTCACCTTGAGAACATCGCCCCCAATTTGGGCGTGCGCCATGCCGACCGCCAGCACTAGCAACATGCCCAGGATCGTCTTGTGCAGAGTGTAGCCTTGTCTTTTCATACGTCCTCCCTTTGAGCGAACGGCCGAGCCGGTCGCATGTTTGAAGTCAAACGCCGTGCACTCTGTAAAGCGGGAATTGCAGCGAGAAACTGCAAAGAAAAGTTTCAATTCTTAGGAATTAGCCGTGTGGAAAAGCACGACCACTTGTGATACGCTCCGCGCGGGGAGCTAACAATAGGAATCTAAGGGTCTTAATATGGAGGCGCCTCGATCCCATGAAGTTACCGGACTGCTCCGGGCGTGGAGCGCGGGAGACGAAGAAGCGCTACGAAAGCTGACCCCGCTGGTGTATCGGGAATTGCACCGGGCAGCGCGGCATTATATGGCCGGGGAACGGCCCAGTCACACCCTCCAGGCAACAGGTCTCATCAATGAAGTGTATCTGCGGCTGATTGATGTCGGACGGATGGATTGGCAAAATCGTGCCCATTTCTTCGCGGTTTGCGCCCAGTTGATGCGGAGGATTCTGACGGACTTCGCCCGCTCCCGCCGCTATCAGAAGCGTGGGGGCGGCGTTGCCCACATGCCGTTAGACGAGGCACTGGTGGTCGGTTCGCAGCCCGACCGCGAACTGGTCGAACTGGACGATGCGCTTAAGAGGTTAATGCTGGTCGACGAACGAAAGAGTCGAGTGGTGGAGTTGCGATTCTTTGGTGGCCTCGATGTCAAGGAAACTGCCGAGGTCCTGAAGGTATCTCCGGAGACGGTCATGCGGGACTGGAAACTGGCGAAGGTCTGGCTGGTGCGCGAACTCAGTGGAGGCGAGCGGCGTGGAGCCTGAACGCTGGGCCAGAGTGGAAGAGTTGTGGCACGCCTCGTTGCAAGTCGCGAGTGGCGAGCGC
>Ga0208820_1001066_pt1 | contig 16353 bp, 9 predicted proteins | sample June2015DPH_16_5_FD_184713 | JGI IMG/M metagenome (GOLD analysis project Ga0208820, IMG submission 184713) | Peatland microbial communities from SPRUCE experiment site at the Marcell Experimental Forest, Minnesota, USA - June2015DPH_16_40... | ecosystem: Environmental > Terrestrial > Soil >...
CCGTTACCTCACGGTGGTGCTGTGCTTTACGCTGGGGTTGCTGTCCAAGCCGATGCTGGTGACGCTCCCGTTTGTATTGTTGCTGCTGGACTACTGGCCGTTGAGACGCATCCCACCAACTGCTTGCCCTTCGTTACTCGACGAACTCCGCCCGCTGGTGGTCGAAAAGATTCCCCTGTTCGCGTTGTCCGCTGCCTCGTGTGCGGTGACGATTCCTGCACAGCGAGGAGCGGTCACAACGATTTCCCAGGTGCCCGTCGCCTTGCGGGTCGGCAACGCCGTTGTTTCCTATGTCGTCTACCTGGGACAAATGGTGTGGCCGGTGCGACTCGCGCCATTCTATCCACTCTTCGCCAACGATCTGCCTATGTGGAAAGTCGGTTTGGCGTTGCTCCTCCTGGTTGGCATCTCCGCGGGAGTCATCCTGCAGCGGCGGAAGCGGCCCTATTTGTTGGTCGGCTGGCTGTGGTACGTGGGAATGCTGGCGCCGGTGATCGGCCTTTTGCAGGTGGGAAATCAGGCCCGCGCCGATCGCTACACCTATTTACCACAAATTGGCGTCTATCTTCTTGTGGCGTGGGGAGCAAGGGATATTTTTTCCTCCCGGCGACACGGACGTCTGGTACTGGGCGCTTTGTCGTTGGCCGTGATCGCGACTTTGATGGTCTGTGCGACAATCCAGACATCGTATTGGCGTAACAGTGAAGCACTCTGGGTCCACGCGCTCTCCTGCACGTCACGGAATTACGCTGCCTATAACAACCTGGGCATCGTGCTCTCCGGCCAGGGACGGCCTGCCCAGGCGATCGACGATTATCAGAAAGCCTTGGAAATAATGTCCGACTTCGTGGAGGCCCGCTTCAACCTGGCCAATGCGTTGGCCGCCCAAGGGCGATCCGCTGAGGCCATCGAACAGTACCAGAGGGCTTTTGAATTGGCGCCGGATAATGCCGAGGCACACAGCCGCCTCGGCACCGTGTTCTTGGGTCAAGGCCGGCGTGCCGAGGCAATCGACCAGTACCAGAAAGCTTTGGAGACAAAGCCCGACTTCGTTGAAGTCCGCTACAACCTCGCCAACGCATTGGCTGCCCAGGGCCGATTTGGCGAGGCCATCGAGCAGTATGAGCAAGCGCTCCGAATCAATCCGCGTTACGAGCAAGCGCTCAACAATCTGGCCAATGCATTGGCTGCCCAAAGCCGATTTGCCGAGGCCATCGAGCAGTACCGGAAGGCTATTGCGTTGAAGCCAGATAATGCTGAGGCACACAACAACTTGGGCACAGCGCTCTCGAGGCAAGGACGGTCTGCTGAGGCCACCGAGCAGTACCAGAAAGCCTTGGAGATCAGACCCGACTTCGCCGAGGCCCACTACAACCTCGCCAACGCGCTGGCTGCCCAGGGCCGACTTGCCGAGGCCATCCAGCAGTACGAGGAGACGCTGCGGATCAGGCCCGACTTCGTCCGAGCCCAGAATGCCTTGGCCCGAGCGCGGGCGGTTCCGTGAGGGGAGCGGAAGTTGTTGCTGTTGTCATGGCTACGCGTCGCCGTCGAAGCGCCGTGATCCTTGTCAAGCCGGGCCTGAAACCCTAAGATTGGCGCGATGCCAGAACCGAGGCCAAGCAATGACGCCGCCTTGCTGCGGACAGCGGTACCGTCTCCGGTTGGGACAATCAATTCTACACAGCGCACCCGGCTTCTGGCGTTGGTATTGCTGATTGTGACAATCGTGGCGTACCAGCCGGTGTGGCATGCGGGCTTCATCTGGGATGACGACGCCTTGGTAACGAACAATTCGGTGCTGCGGTCTCCGGGTGGATTGAAAAGCATTTGGTTCAAACCGGGGTCCACCCTGCAGTACTATCCGCTGGTTTTCACCAGTTTTTGGGCGGAGTACCACCTCTGGAATTTGCAACCTCTCGGATATCATCTGGTCAACGTCCTGTTGCACGCTTGCAACGCAATGCTGCTCTGGCAGGTGCTGCGGCGGCTGGAGGTTCCTGGTGCCTGGCTGGCTGGGGCTATCTTTGCAGTCCACCCGGTCGAAGTGGAGTCCGTAGCCTGGGTTTCGGAACGGAAGAATACCTTGTCTGGCATGTTCTACCTGTTGGCGTTGCTCGCCCTCTTCCGTTATCGGCCACTGAAGGCCGTTGCAACGGAAAATCGTCAGTCCGACTGGCGGTTTTATTTGCTGGGTCTCGTCCTTTTCTTGAGCGCCCTGTTGAGCAAGACAGTAGCCTGTTCTCTGCCGGCGGTGATGGTGCTGCTAACCTGGTGGAAGAAAGGCCATGTGGAGAAGCGCGATGTTGGCGTACTCATGCCACTGTTTGTCATCGGGGCGGCACTGGGCCTTATGACTGCCTGGCTTGAGAAATACCATGTGGGCGCAGGGACGGATTGGTCATTATCATTTGTTCAGCGATGCCTTCTTGCAGGTCGGGCTCTTTGGTTTTATGCAGGCAAATTGTTTTGGCCGCACCAGCTTTCATTCATCTATCCCCGCTGGGAAATCGATGCCTGCGTGTGGTGGCAGTATTTGTTTCCGCTATCCGCAGCAGCGGCGTTAATCACATTGTGGTTGTTGCGGCGGCGCGTTGGGAAGACGCCGCTCATCGCCGTATTGGTATTTGCGGTGATGTTGTTCCCAGCGCTTGGTTTTTTCGATGTATTCCCCTTTCGCTACTCCCTTGTTGCCGACCACTTTCAGTACCTGGCCAGTGCCGGCTTGATCGCTGCCGTTGCGAGCGGGGGGGCAATGGTGTGCGACCGCGCTGGACGACTCGGCAAACAGATTGGAGTCGTGGCGGCCACCGTAGTACTTCTATCGCTCGGAGCACTCACATGGAGACAGGCACACATCTATCATGATGATGAAACCGTTTGGCAGGACACGTTGGCAAAAAACCCCCGGTGTTGGATGGCGCACGACAATCTGGGGACGGACTTGATGTTATCGGGCCGCCTGCAGGAGGCGATGGGGCACTACAAGCAGGCATTGCGTATTAACCCGGATTCCGCCATGGCACACAACGATCTGGGAGCCGCCCTGATGAGAGAGGGCCGCCTGCAGGAGGCAATCAGCCACTACGAGCAGGCGCTGCGGCTCAGGCCCGACTATCCCGAGGTACACGAGAACCTGGGGAACGCCTTGCTTCGTGCGGGTAAGGTGCAGGAGGCAATCAGCCACTACGAACAGGCACTCCGCCTTGAACCCGATAACGCCGAGGCGTACTACAACCTGGGAGCTGCTCTGCTCCAAACCGGCAAAGTGCAGGACGCGGTGGGCCGCTTCAACCGTGCCCTGCGAATCAAGCCGGATTACGCCGAGGCTTATGTCGCTTTGGGAAACGCCTTGGAGCAAGCCGCCGACTTTCGCGGGGCAATCAAACAGTACGAGGAGCTGTTGCGGATCAAACCCAACATCATTCCGGCACAAAACAACCTGGCGTGGTTGCTGGCGACGCTTGCACCAGAGGACGGCGGCAACCCGGTTCAAAGTTTGGGATTGGCCCGACAGGTCAGCGAACTTACTCGCAATCAGGTGGCTCCCTATCTCGACACGTTGGCCGCCGCCTACGCCGCCACAGGCCAATTCAGCAACGCCATCGCCACCGCCCAACACGCCATCGATCTGGCTCGCTCTGCCGGGCAACCGCAAATAGTTGAGCAGGTCGAGCCACGGCTGGAATTGTATCGCCGCGGGCACGCGTACCGTCAGTCTGTGGGCGCGACGCGTCCACGCAGCCCTTGACAAATCCGAGTAACCGTTAAGCAGCAGAGTCAGCTATCATTCCCCGGCACATGTTGATCGACGTGCGCCCCTACAGGACGCGCCTATTTGACGGAAGCAGTTTCCATCACGGCGGGGTCGGGTTCAAGGCTTGAAACCGAATGCGCAGTGCGTCAGTATTGCCTTCATGCGATGATCGACTTGAACACCAAGTGGTGGCATCGGGTTATGCGGCCCGGGCGACGAAACCTGCTCATTTGCCTGTGTCTGGCAACGACTATCGTCGCGGTTTATTCACCAGTCCGTCATTTCGGATTTGTCAGCTACGATGATCAGGTCTATGTCACAACGAATGCTCATGTGCAGAGCGGATTGACGCTGCGGGGTCTTGTCTGGGCCTTCACAACCATTCACGCATCCAATTGGCATCCGCTGACTTGGCTTTCCCACATGCTGGTTTGGCAGTTGTGGGGAGGCCTCGCCGGCGCGCACCATCTGGTGAATGTGTTATTGCATGTTGCCAATGCACTGCTGCTGTTCGGGGTGCTCTCTCGGATCACTGCGTCGGCATGGCGCAGCGCACTGGTCGCGGGGCTGTTTGCGTTGCATCCGCTACACGTGGAATCAGTGGCTTGGGTATCGGAACGCAAGGATGTTTTGAGCACCTGCTTTTGGTTGCTGTCGATGTGGGCGTACGTCCGCTATGTTGAGCGACCAAGTGGCTGGCGATATCTGTCGGCCTTGGGACTATACGCCTTGGGGCTGATGGCCAAACCGATGGTGGTCACTTTGCCATTCGTGTTGCTGCTGCTGGATTACTGGCCATTAGGCCGGTCACCATGGGGGAAATCTGCGGCCAAGGAGCATGTCTCAACGCCCCCAAGTCAATTGATAGAAGAAAAGCTCCCGTTTCTCGCGCTGGGGGCCACGTCGAGTGTGTTGACCTATTGGGCGCAGCGTAGCAGCGGCGCGGTAGAATCGCTGGTCATGGTGCCGATGCGAATGAGGATTGGCAACGCGTTGCTCTCGTATGTGCGCTACATAGGCAAAACGTTTTGGCCGGTGAGATTGGCCGCTTTCTATCCGCTACACGCAGGGTTGCCAATGGCAGCAGTGGCGATCGCAGGTATTGGACTGATCGGGATAACGGCGGCCGTGATGTGGCGGGCACGCCACGGGCCATGGTTTTTCACGGGCTGGTTTTGGTACTTGGGAACCTTGGTGCCGGTTATTGGGTTGGTGCAGGCAGGGCCACAGTCGATGGCTGATCGCTATACGTATGTTCCGTCGATTGGGTTGTTTATCATGCTGTGTTGGAGTGTGCCGAGCCGTGCGATGGAGCGGCCGATTGTGAGAGTGATTACGTGCGTGGCGGTGGGCGCAGCGCTTGCAGTCTGCATGGCGTTGTCCAGGATTCAAGTCGGGTACTGGAAGGACAGCGACGTGCTGTTTCGCCACGCCTTGGACGTAACGCGGGACAATTGGATGGCGCACTTCGTTGTGGGAACCGCACTCATGGAGCAGAGAAAATTCCCGGAGGCCATCACCCACTTGGAGGACGCGGTGCGCATCGAACCCCGTTTTGTCACCGCGCGCAATTCCCTCGGTGTTGCCTTCTTGAACGCGGGCAGCCTCCAGGACGCGAACGCACTGTTTGAGCAGACGCTAGAACTCGACCCGAATAGCGCCGACGCGCACTACAATCTGGGAATCATCCTACTTCAGGAGAACAAGCTTCCCGATGCGATCAGGCATTTTGAGGAGGCGGCACGCATCAACCCCAACTCAGCCGACTTCCAGTTCAAGCTCGGTCTGGCGTTGAAGCGAGCGGGAAGGGTCAACGAGGCCATCAGTCATTATGAGGAGGCCTTGAAAATCGCCCCGACCAGTGCAAACATTCGCATCAATCTGGGTAGTGCCATGCTCCAAGCCGGAATGGTCCCGGACGCCATCGCACAATTCGAACGAGCACTACAAATCGCGCCTGATTCCCCGGTGGGACACTACAATCTCGGAAACGCGCTGCTGAAGGCTGGCAGGACCGACGAGGCGATGAAACGCTATGAGAGCGCACTGCGCCTAAAGCCCGATTTCACGGAAGCGGCCCAACAACTCGCACGCCTACGCGGCACTCCGTGACCGAATGCCTTGGGTTGGTTCCAGAGGAAACTTAGGCAAGCCCGCCCCTTTGCGGTAGATTGGGGTGCCGCCTGCCTTTAAACTCAGTCGGCTACAGGCTCATTGGCATCGGGTGGCAGTCAATCCACCGAGTCGTGATGAGGCATCGGACGGTTCGGGTCCTACTTGTGGAGAGGCGTAGATCAGTAAACACTTCACGTGCGTGGCGAGTTCGGATAGAATCTCGGACTGTTGAAACTGCGTCAGTTCATCCCCGTATTGATCGTCGCCGCTGGCGTCTGGGCGTATCACAATAGCTTTCAGGGGCCGTTCATCTATGATGATGTGGGTAACATTCTCAAAAACCGGACAATCCGCCATCTGTGGCCGATGTGGGATGTCCTGTCCCCACCCCCCGCCTTGTTCGTGGGTGGCCGCCCGGTCCTGAACCTCTCCCTGGCCCTCAACTGCGCGATGGGAGGTTTGGCCGTTTGGGGGTATCACGCACTCAATCTGGCGGTGCATCTGTTGGCCGCGCTGGTGCTGTTTGGGATTTTGCGGAGGACGTTGGAGAGAGAGAAGCTTCGTGACCGATTCGGCGCGGCAGCCGTTTGGCTGGCGGCGGCGATCGCGCTCATTTGGGAGGTCCATCCGTTGCAGACCGAGGCCGTGACGTACATCTCCCAGCGGTGCGAATCGTTGATGGGGTTGTTCTATCTGCTGTGCCTGTATGGCTTCATTCGCGGCACGGAATCCCGGAGATCACTCGGGTGGTTCAGCCTGTCCGTAGCTGCCTGTTTCCTGGGCGTGGGGTGCAAGGAAGTGATGGTGACGGCTCCGCTGATGGTGCTGCTGTACGACCGCACGTTTGTCAGCGGGAACTTTCGGGAAGCATGGACTCGGCACCGGCGCCTGTATTTGGGGTTGGCCGGCAGTTGGCTGTGGCTGGGTGATTTGATGGTCGGTTTGCACAACCGCGATGTCGGCTACGGCCTGGGGATTACATGGTGGGGCTATGCGCTGACGGAATGTCGAGCGGTCGTGCGGTACCTGCGGCTGGCCGTTTGGCCACATCCGCTGATTTTTGACTACGGGCAGTATGTGCCGACAGAACCTCTGGCAACAGTGGTGCCGTACGCATTGATTCTGGCGGTCTTGGCAACCGGCATCTTGTTCGCCCTGAAGCGGCGGCCGGCCATCGGGTTTGTTGGGGCCTGGTTCTTCGTGATTCTGGCCCCGACGTCCAGCGTGGTGCCGATTGTGGGGTCACCGATGGCAGAGCATCGGATGTACCTGCCGCTGGCGGCGGTGGTCACGATGGTGGTGGTCGGCGTGGTTGCGCTCGGCAAACGGCTGTTGAAGAAACAGCAGGGCGTTGTGCTCGGATGCATAGCGGGTGGGTCCGTGGTGGTGCTGTTGACCTTTCTGACCATCCAACGCAATCGAGACTACAACTCGGAGATGACGATTTGGCAGGACACGGTGGAGAAGCGTCTCAACAACCCTCGGGCACACAACAACTTGGGGTTCATTTTGAGCGAAGAGGGCAGGATACCAGAGGCGATTGGGCAGTACGAGGAAGCGCTCCGGATCCAACCCGATTACACCGGTGCGCACTACGACCTAGGGAACGCCCTGGTCCAACTGGGCCGGGTGGCGGAGGCGATTGGGCACTACGAGCAGGCCCTGCGGCTCAAGCCCGATTATACCGGTGCGCACTACAACCTGGGGCTTGCCCTGGCCCGATTGGGCCGGCTGCCGGAGGCGATTGCCCACTACCAGCAAGCGTTACGGATCCAACCCGATTACACTGACACAGGCAGTTACGCTGAGATCCACAACGACCTTGGGCTCGCCTTGGTCCAACTGGGCCGGGTGCCGGAGGCGATTGAACACTACGAGCAGGCGCTACGGATCGACCCCGATTATGCCGCCGCGCACTACAACCTGGGGCTTGCCCTGCTCCAACAGGGCAGGCTGCCGGAGGCAATCAGTCATTGGGAACAGGCGGTGCGGATCATGCCCGATTATGCCGACGCGCACTATAACCTGGGGCTGGCGTTATGGCAGACGGGCCAGTTGCCAGAGGCGGTTGGCCATTACCAGCAGGCACTGCGAATCAACCCTGATTCCGTGGAGACGCACGTCAACCTCGGGATTGCCCTATCGCAACTGGGCAAGCGGCAGGAGGGCCTAGCACAGTTTCGGGAGGCGCTACAGCTGCAGCCTGATTCCGCGGAAGTGCATTACAACGTGGGACGGGCCCTGTTTCAAACGGGCAACGTGTCCGAAGCCATCGAGCAGTACCGGCAAGTCCTGCGAAGCAACCCGGATTTTGTCGAAGCACACTTCGATCTGGGCCTTGCGTTGGAGAAGCTGGGGCGCATGGCGGAAGCCATCCAGCAGTACGAGCAGGCCTTGCGGATCAAGCCCGATTTTGTTCAAGCGCAGAATGCCCTGGCGCGGGCACGGGCTGTTCAGTGAGAGGTTGACTTGGGAAGTTCAAACCGCAAGGTTCGCAAAGCGTCCAAAGCCGGGAGTGGTTGCAGACGCAACGCCAGCGGGCTATGATGCGAATTCAACCAGTCACCGGAAGTTGGAATCGACCGGCAACCGAGGTATGAAATGTGGCTTCGGCTGCTCGGTCTCTGGCCTTGTTCTTCGATCAGAGAGAACTGCAGCGCGTGGCGCTCAAGCCAAAGATGATTGACAGCCGGTCAGATTGCCGGAAGGCAGAAGGGGCCCGATGGATGCAGGTCGGTATCCTGGCCGCGGCGTGCGTGCTGGTCATCGGGGTTTACGCGTATACGGCCCAGTCGGGATATGTCGTATCGTCGAGCCCGAATGCAGCTGACAGCTACTACAATTTACTCGTGCAGGGTTTTCGCGCCGGCCAGCTCAGCCTGAAGAAAGAGGTGCCGTCTGGGCTCGAGCAACTCGCCGACCCCTACGATCCGGCTGCCAATTCCCACTACGACGTGCTCGACACGAGTTATTACAAGGGTAAGTTATTCCTCTACTTTGGGGTAACCCCCGCCGTGGTGTTGCTCTGGCCGTACGTGGCGCTGACCAGTCATTACCTGCCCCAAAAAGATGCGGCGGTGATCTTTTGTTTTGTGGGATTCCTAACGAGCGTGGGCCTGCTGTGTGCGCTCTGGCGGCGTTACTTTACCGAAGTCAGCATGGCGGTGGTGGCCGCCGGCACGCTTGCACTCGGCTTGGCAACCGGTGTGCCGGTCATGCTGGCGCGGTGTGATGTATACGAGGTGTCGATCAGTTGTGGCTATGCGTTGACGATGGTGGCATTGGCGGCGATTTGGAAGGCATTGCATGAGCCGGAGCGACGGTGCTGGTGGCTGGCGGCGGCCAGTGTGGCGTACGGCTTGGCGGTGGGGGCGCGGCCCTCGTTGCTGTTCGGTGCGGTCATCCTGCTGGCACCGGTGGTTCAAGCCTGGCGTGAGCGACGCCCGATTGGCGGTGTGCTGGCCGCGGCGGTGGGGCCGATCGGGCTGGTCAGTGTTGGGTTGATGCTCTACAACTTTCTGCGATTTGACAGTCCCTTCGAGTTCGGTCTTCGCTACCAATTGAGCGGCATTCGTCAGGACACGGCGCAACGTTTCCATCTCCGCTATCTCTGGTACAACCTCCGGGTCTATTTCTTGGAGCCGGCGCGCTGGGGCGGTCGGTTTCCGTTTGTGCGGGACATCACGGTGCCGCCCCTGCCTGCGGGCCACGTGCCGGGGGTTCAGCAGGCCTCCAGTATCCTGATCGACATTCCGCTGGTGTGGCTCGCGCTGGCTGCGCCGCTGGCGTGGCGGGGGCGCTCAGCGGAGGCGCGCTCCGTTTTGGGCAGGTTTTTGGCGGCAGTAGCAATGTTTTCCGGGATTTGCGCGCTGACGATTGCTCTCTTCTGTACCACAGCCCAGCGCTACGAGGTGGAGTTCCTGCCCGCCTTGGTGGTGCTGGCCGTGATTGGCCTCCTAAGTTTGGAGCGCACCCTAGCTTGGCAGCCGCGAGGCCGGATGTCGGGCGGCGCGATTCGCCTAGGCTGGAGCTGCCTGCTGGGTTTCTCGGTGGCGTTTAACCTATTGACAACCGTTGTGTGGTGTGCCGAGGCGCACAATAACCTGGGGCTAACACAACAGGCAGCAGGCCAGATGCAGGAGGCGATGGCACAATTTAGCCAGGCACTGCGCCTCAAGCCTGATTTTGCTTTGGCGCACTACAACCTGGGGATCGTCTTAGAGCAAGTAGGCCGGGTACAAGAGGCAATTGGCCATTATGAGCAAGCCGTGCGTTCCGAGCCCGATTTCGGTCTGGCGCACTATGAACTGGGGATTGCCTTGGTTAAACAAGGCAGGCTACAGGAGGCGACGGAGCATTGGAAGCATGCGTTACGGATCCAACCCGGTTACGCTGATGCACACAACACTTTGGGAATTGCCTTGGTCCAACTCGGCCGACCGCAGGAGGCTATTTACCATTGGGAGCAAGCGCTACGAATCAACCCTGATCTTGCCGAGGTGCACTACAACCTCGGGGTCACATTGGAGCAAGTAGGCCGGGTACAGGAGGCGATCCAGCATTACGAGCAAGCCCTGCGAATCCAGCCCGATTTCGTCCAAGCCCAGAACGCCTTGGCGCGAGCGCGGGCTGTTCAGTGAGCGGTTGACTTGGGAAGTTCAATTGGATTTTCCCAAGCCGATGGTCGATGACCTGTTTAACATCAGCGCGGCTCTCAACATGGTCGGGGGCGGGGCGTTCTCCAATCCATTGCTTGAGCGACAAGCGACTTGGTGGGAACCGTGGTTCCCGTGTCTCCCATGGGAGACAACGAAGCGGGGCAACTGAGTTGTACCGCGTGTCAACCCGTTGTAAGACTGCAAGAATGTTCTGGCGGACTCTCTGAAGGGAGGCTACTCTTGTGGCCGCTCGCGGGGCTTTTGAGGCGATGAAAAAAATCTGGCCCAGTCAGCAGGTGAGGATGTTCCTGCCCTAACCGAGGGAAACTCGAGGCTCAACTGATGATTATTCCCCACCCCGAATTGGAAATTCTTTTGCCCGTGCACAATGAAGGCGACAGCATCGAAGCTGTCATGCACGAAATCCACGCCGAGATCTCGCCCAAAGTGTCAATGCAGTTCATTATCTGCGAGGACGGCAGCGTCGACAACACGAAGGAAGTTCTGACGCGGCTGGACCGGGAATTGCCTATGAAACTGATGATCGCCACCGAGCGAAAAGGCTATTCGCGGGCGGTGCGCGAGGGCATGCAAGCCATGTCAGCACCCCACCTCCTGTGTTTGGATTCGGACGGGCAATGCGATCCGAAGGATTTCTGGCAGTTCTGGGATAACCGCCAGCAATATGATGTCGTGCTGGGCCACCGAGTCCACCGGGCGGACTACGCATGGCGGCGGATTTGCTCGCGTGGTTTTTACCATTTGTACCAACTCTTCTATCACGTCCCCGTACAGGACCCGAGTTGTCCCTACATGCTGGCAAAGCAAAGCGTGATCACTCGGTTGGTTCCAGAACTGGGAGCCATGCAGCAGGGATTCTGGTGGGAGTTCGTTGCCCGTGCTCATCGACGCGGGTTTTCCATACGGGAATTACCCGTCCAGCACCGCGAACGGTTCGCCGGTGACACGCAGGTGTATAAACTGCGCAAGCTGCCGGGTATCGGGTATCGACACTTCATGGCCTTGTTCAAAATCCGGCGCCAAACCCGTGCGGGCTCCTAGCGTGATCATTCGCGATCCGAACATACCGTTGCGAAAAGCATATCGAGACGAGGCCCCGGCGATGGAGATAAGCCACCGACAACAACCGCCAGTTGGTCCAGGCCACTCTCGCCGGCCTGCGACCGCGGGGTGGCGACCCGTGCCGTCGTCCCAGTGGGCCATCTCTGCGGGGGCGGCCCTGCGCATCGTCGGCGTGACGTTTTTGGAACATCTGTGGCGGCGGCTATTGAAAGCGGAGCCAGGAGTCTAAAATGTGGGATTACCAGTTGCGGCTTTTCAACGATAACTTTAGCATGGTGGACTCGGCGACCTTTTGTCGCTTCACCATCGACCAAAGCCTTTGTTTATAAGGCTCAATTGTATGTCACGAACATTGACTTGTGAAGCGAATCCGGGAAATGTGGGGTAAGTACTAGAATACCCGATACACCAGATATTCCTCGGCGGGCACCCGACCAAAAACGAAAGGAAGGGGTCCCCATCCGTCCGAATAGAATCCTGCACCAGAGGGTCCACTCATCGTGGTCAACCAGTTCGAAGCCTGAAATTGGTAGCGAAACCGAGGCGCAATATGATCCTCAGGCAAGGGAAACAGGTAGCAGTTACCCGTGGGCACAACAATCACGTCGTATGAAGAGAGGCGCATATCCGTCTCGTCGAGCGACTTTGCCCCAAGCTTCTCCATGTAGTACTGAAATCCCCAGTGCCCCTCGAACCATATCGTGCCCGACGTCGCACCGAAGTCACGCTTCATAACAGAAGCGGCGACACGCGCCGTGTCCGCCAACGTGCAATCCGCCTCCACAACCAGCAGGGCGATCACGAGTGACGCTCCCAGCGGCCATAGAAGGTGTCGAAAGCCGTCTTGGCGGCGAAGCGAATTCCGTGTCTCGAGGCGGCGTATCAACAGCAAGGAGACTGCGGGGAGCATCGGCAGGATATTGCGACCGCTGACGGTCCAGTTCGCGGCGCAAGCAAAGATCATCGTTCCCGCAATCCAGAGGAACAACAGCACGGATACGGGCGTCTTCCGTTGCAGCAAGTCCGCCGCTGCGAGAAGAATGAGACTCGCCCCTGCGACGACATACAGAGAGAACTGGACCACGAAGAGCCATTTCACATTCCCCCCGTCAACAATGGCAAAAATCCCCACCTTCTTCATAGCCACGACGAGCAGCCCAAGCAGGATCACTGCAGGGATACCTACGGCAAATCCTTTCCTGCCCCACAAGAGAGGCGCCGCCAGCAGGAGTACGACCATACAGCCGCCGCTGAAGGCCAGGCTGACTAGGACCTTCGAAAGTGGCCCGCCGCCTACCCGCATATCGCTGGCACCTGAAACCGCATGCAATAATGATGCCTGTCCATAAAGTGTGTGAGTCATCCATTGATAGAATGCGAATACAAGGACTGCGAGGGAAAGAGACGCACACCAACGGCCGATTCGGCGCCGTTCCATCAAAGAGTAAGCCAACAGGAGCGGCACCAAGCATAATCCGAAGTACTTTGTAAGGCTGCACGCCGCGATCAGAAACGCTGCGCCGCACAACCTCACTGTACTGTCTTTCTTGAGGCCCTCGATCCAGAAGAATACCGACCACACCCAGAGGGCCAGCATCATCGTATCACGCATCACGCTCGTGCTTGACAGGAGAAAAACCGGCGCCGTGGCCGTCGTAAGGGCAACTACCAAAGGATGGGAGCAAAAGCTCCGCGCCAAGTAATACGTTCCGATGACGGCAGCAAGAGCCGGCAAGAGAAAACCGCAATGAAGTGCGATCTCGCTCCAGCCAAACAGAGAGCCGACCAGCGCCATGTAGTAAGCAGCCAATGGCGGATTCTTCTCCACGGCGGCCATCGGCGCTTCTCGTCCTTCCCAATTGACGCTGAAGCCATAGAAATCTAGCGGATTGGACTGAATGTGTCGAGCGGACCAGATTATGGGGGGATCGTCGATGTGGAAGGCTTTGCCAATGAATGGGAGCAGGCAGGCCAAGGTGACCGCCGTTAGTATCAGAAGAGATGAGACCGTGCTAGATACCTTCCACTTCATCGTATGTTCTCAGGAAGCTCGATAAGTTCTTCGCGCACGACTCGTCGCTCAGATTCACTCAGCTTGGGGAGTTCTTGACCGACATTTTCCATATGACTTCGTGCCCCGCGACCATCGCAGGCCATGCAGTTTCATTTTTCAGCATTTTATCCCCTCTGACACTGCTATCAAGCCTTTTGGCGGCTCCGCTACTGGATTCCTGACTCCGGGGGAGATGCCTTCGGCTCTTGATTGCGTTCCGCACAGATTTTCGACTGAACGGAGGCAAAGCATCGCCGTCAGCCATTTTGCTTTCCCGCATTTGCCGCCCAGCGAGCATCAGCCGAGCAGCGGCATGGGCAATCTCAGCCACGCAATCCTTTCCAGAATAGTTCGGAACAATTCCCGCGAGACCGCCACCTCCGCCATTTGGAAGATCACCTGCCGCGCATGGCGCACCACCTTCGCGCCGATCTTGATCGGTTTCTCCCGCAACGTCGTCAGCGTCCAGTGCCGCACCGCTCGGGGCAACACGGCCTGACGCAGAAAGTTACCCAGATTGTACGCCAGCACAAATAGTTGCAACCGCACTTGGTTGTCCACAAAGTCGTGACAGGACAAGCGCGTCCATTTGACGGCGGTCTTGCCTTCCTTGATCCACTGCTCCGCCGTGCCCCGCTGGTTGTAGAACCGCACCACCCGTTTGGCGGGCCGACCCAGATTGGTCACGATGAACCCGACGCGGGGGAACAATTCGCCCTTGTGCCACTCCACCTTGGCTACCACGCGGCGGGCGCGTTCCCAACTCTGCGCCTGATACAAAAAGTCGGCATACCAGACCACCGGCGCATTTGATGGACGGCCCACCGGACGGGTTAGCAGCGGCTCGATTTCCCGCTGCAACACGTCATTGGCCGGTAGACGGATGGCATACCCGTAGCCTTCGGTTTCCAGGAACTCATACACCTCCGGGTTGGTGAAGGCCGCATCCGCTCGGAAGTAGCGCGGCAACTTCTGGCCGCGATAGCGTGCCACCACCGGCTCCAACACGGCCAGCCAATCTTTGGCGCTATGGACGTTGCCTCCACGCAACAGGGTACGTTCCACATCGCCAAACTGATTGAAGCAAAACAGCGGGTGGTAGCAGGTGCAGCCGAAATGCCCGTTGTACGCCGTGCCCTCCTGCTCCCCATGGGTTTCGCTGACCGAACTATCCAGGTCGAGGATCAGTTCCCGCATCGGTTGGCGATCCCGCAACTGCTCAATCCATAACCCCGACAACCTCGTCAACTCCGCCAGATTCCGCGGCTGCGTCAACACTTCCGTCTCAAAACGACCCATTTGGCTGGTGGAGGCCGCCGTGCGCTCCGTGGCTCGCCCGCCAACGACCTGTCGCATGGTGGGACCAACCGCGAGCCGTTCGGCGTCGTTAGTATCTTCGTATCCAGCCAACCGGCTAAAGATCGACTGCCCCAGCAGCGCCACCAGCGAGTGTTGCGTGTTCTTCCCCGTGCGCCAATCATCCAACAGGCCACCACTCCTTGCGGTCAGTTCCAGCGCCTCATCAAGTTCCCGGTACGCCAGCAGGCCCGCATCGGAGGTGACCTTGGAACCGTGAAACTTCAGCTTCAAACGATTATCGAAAGTTACCCGCAGAGCCGATTTGTTAGTTGCACCCATTGGATTCCCCGCCTTTTGTCGTTTCAACATCGACCAAAACCTTTGTTTATGCGGCTCCTATGTCGCTAACATTGACTTGTGAAGCGAATCCGGGAAATGTGGGTTCAAACCGCAGGGTTCGCAAACCGTACAAAGCGGGGAGGGATTGCAGAAGCGACACCCGTGGCCTATTATCCGAACCGTCCAATCACCGGAAGGCGGAATCGACTGACATCCGAAGTGTGAAATGCGGCTTCGACTGGTGGGTCAGCGCCTGTCTTCCGATCAGCGAGAACCACGGGAACGTGAAGCCTTTGGTCAAAGATGATCGACAGCAAGTCAGATTGCCGTGAGGCGGAGGTACCCCGAGCAAAGTGCTTGTGGACGCAACGCGCAGTCTTGGGGGCAGTTTGTGGGCTGGTCATCGGGGTTTATGCGTGCGCGGCCCACTCCGGTGTCCCTCTATCGGGGAGTCTGAGTGCGGCTGACAATTACTACAATTTGTTGGTGCAGGGCTTTCGTGCGGGCCAGCTCAGCCTGAAGAAAGAGGTGCCACCCGGGTTTGCGCAGCTCACCGATCCATACGATCCGACCAAGAATGTGCTCTATCAGCTTCCGCCCTACGGGATGCTCGACATGAGCTACTACAAGGGCAGGCTCTACCTATACTTCGGAGTCACGCCCGCGTTGATATTATTCTGGCCGTACATGGTGATTACCGGCCACTACCTCTCTTACGGGCAAGCCGGAGTGATTTTTTGCACTGTGGGCTTTCTGGCCAGTGTGTACCTGTTGTGCGCTCTCTGGCGGCGCTACTTTGCCGAGGTCAGCGTCTGCGTGGTGGCCGCCGGTACACTCGCGCTTGGCTTGGCGTCGGGTGTGCTGGTCATGTTGGGGCGGTGTAAGCATAATGACGTGCCCATAAGCTGCGGCTATGCGTTGACGATGCTGGCATTGGCGGCAATTTGGAAGGCATTGCATGAGCCGGAGCGACGGTGCTGGTGGCTGGCGGCGGCCAGTGTGGCGTACGGCTTGGCGGTGGGGGCGCGGCCCTCGTTGCTGTTCGGCGCGGC
>Ga0208820_1001068_pt1 | contig 16346 bp, 18 predicted proteins | sample June2015DPH_16_5_FD_184713 | JGI IMG/M metagenome (GOLD analysis project Ga0208820, IMG submission 184713) | Peatland microbial communities from SPRUCE experiment site at the Marcell Experimental Forest, Minnesota, USA - June2015DPH_16_40... | ecosystem: Environmental > Terrestrial > Soil >...
CGCAAATCCGTTATCCAGCGAGTCAAGCACCCGCGTGAGATAACGCTTGCCCTCGGGTATGGCTGCAATCTGTTTTTCAGCTTCCTTCGTGCTCATTCCATCTTTTCGAGTTGTTCCTGGGAAGCGTCACCGGGCAGTGGAATGGTGTCGAGCCCCGTGCCGCAGACCGCCGAGTAGGCCAGCATATCGTCCACGCTCAGCGTACCCTCGCTCCAGCGCTGGGCGAGACGACTGTCTTCCAGGATCGGAAGCATCAAGCCAGAATAGCCGGCGTGCAGGACAGGTAGACTGCGAAGAACGCTGGTGATGGTCGCGACAGCGGTCATGGTTCCGCTCGAGCCGAACCGGGCATGAGTCAGACTCTCGATTGCGGCGCCGATCGAAACATCTTTGAGTGGAGCGGGAGAAAGGTCCAATCCCATGTACTTCCATCCAGTCTTGGCTTCTATTTGCCGTGCGATTTCCTCCACTTTGCGTGCCTGATCCCCGAGCGCAGTTTCCAGCGCCTTTCCGGCGGCTGTGGGATCAGCAGCGGAAGCAAATGCCGCTGCCACGACATTGGCGGATTGCATGCCGACGGCAAATTCACCGCCTCCGTCGTCATGATATGAGCCCGGATAGAAGGGCGCGTGTGGCGGCAGCATCGCGGTAGCCGCAAAATTGAAGTTTCCCAGGCTGTGGGTCGTGTGCGCCTCGACATATTTCATCAGGCGGGCGGCGGCGCGCACCGCGTTCCAGCGAACACCATCTTCAGCGGCAACAACAATGCTGCCTTCCAAGCCTGTGGTACTGCTTAAGATTTCGGCGAGCAACTCGGCCGAAGCACTGTCGTCGGCCGGGGCGAGCATCGCCGGCCCGATAGAGGCGTCGAAGTTTTCTTCGCGAGCCAAGGAGTCGTAGTCGCGGAAGAAAGTCAGAGCCTGTTCTTTCGAGAGGCCGCGCACATAGTGTGGGAACGGCTGGGTCGTGATGCGAATCGATTGCACTTCGTAGCCGCCCTGCTCAAACGCAGCCTTCGCTTGGCGCAGCTTGATAAGCGTTTCGCTGATCTGCACCTGATAGCGGCTGCGATCCAACTGGATGAAAGCGGTGACTGCCCGGATCTTGGGCAGGGTTGCAGAGGTTTGAGCCAGCGATGTGGCCGTGAGGAGGAGGAACAAGAAATTCGAGAGCTTGGCGCGCAAGTTGGTGGACCTCCACAGGGGCCGCCGATCGACCTAACGCGCCGCCGACCCCAGGACCCGCGACTCCCTGGTCACCTCGTGTGTTCTCGGCCGAGTTCTCCGTCGAGGAACACGATGCGGATGGGGTCATGGAAACTGAATTCTACCTGCCCGACACATTGCGCACGCAGGAGTCCGCTATTGAGGCAGCAATTCAGGCCGGGCGGCAGAAGATTTGATCTGGGATTTGAGCGAGGATCGGCTGTCGTTGTGAATGGCTGAAGCATAACCGAGCCCCTCACGAGCTGATGCATCCTCGCAGTCACAAGAAAAAGAGAGTTGGCTCTATCCCACGTGACGGTTCGATTGCGCATTTGAAGTTTTCGCACCGCAGATCATGCGGAGAGATGGCGTAAGCGCGAGCGGCGGCTTCAATCGTCCTTTAATTGTTGGAGCTCCTTTTCCCTGTCTTCGCTCGCGGAGACGGCACCATCCCTGAAGCATTCAGCGAACGGCTTGGTTACGCAACTGCTTCGTGCTGGGGCGCTGAAGCTGCACGCTGCGCAGCCCCTTTCCCAAGGAAGTTTGCTAGTTCAGAGTTCACTTCCTCCTCGTGGGTCCAAGTAATGCAGTGCGGCCCATCCACTAGGCCGGCTCCCTTGATTGAGATTCTCCTTTTTGTCCTATTTCTCAGGTGCATGAGTTGAGGGTTTATTTTGGTCGCGGCGTTCTTTAATTCTAAACCTGCTGGCAGTTAATGATGACGATACTCAACAGAATTTCCAAGAGTTTTGATTGGGAACTAGCACACACAGGGCCTGCGGACTTCCTATGACTAGCTGCCGTTGCGGACTCTGCTGCCGCACGCTTCCGTCATTGCAGCCTGTCTTTGTCGCGCCATGCCGCCTGTTCTTCCCCAAACGAAATCCGCTGCACTCTACCCGCCTTCCACAATTGTTTTAAGCCAGGCCTGACAGCGGATGCGCCCAAACCTGTCTTTTTTGCAATATCCACAGCTGTCATCACGGTTGGGTCATCGTCATCCACGACACCCATCAGGGAACTCAGGCGGGCATGTTGTGCCGGGGTCATTGGGCCGAACAGCCCCAGCCCTATTCCGGGTTGTGGTCGGGGCTTCCCCGCCTCTTCCAGAGCCCCCATGATTAGAGTGTCCCGCTGCTTGATTGACATTTGGTTCCTCCTTGCCTCCACCGGGACGAAGTTGGTTGTCCAGAGCGCGGAGTACGCCGCCAACGGTGCTCCCCTTACGATTTGGGCAACCCCTTCGTGTTTGTCTTAGGAATTAAGCTCCCGAGCAAGCATGAATTGTGAAGAGTTGGTTTGGCTGGCTTGCGTGGAATACTCACTGGGGCATGGACTCACCGCAGCAAGCTGTTCACTGGTTCTCGACAAGCTGTGTAATCCGCGCATGCTCGGCTTCGGGCACGCGCCAGACCTTGCGCAGCTTGTCCCATTTCCCGCCCGCCGCCTTGATCGCTTCGCGATGCGGGTAGGTGTTGCCCCCGAGCACAATCATGTTGACCTTTGGCTTGGCGGGCTTGCCACTTGCCTTGCGCTGCTCGGGAGTTGCCCTGCGTACAAGGTCAGCCACCCGTTCGATATGCCAATCCTTCGTCGAGTAGGGTGGTCCATGAATTCGGGAAGTGCTCGGATACCAAGCCTTCGTCCCAAGCCTTTTGCGTCGGTTTGCCGTCGTCACGATAGTCGAGGTTGTCGAGCACGCGACCGACGATCACTGCGCTGCATCCCGCAAGCTTCGCCGCCTCGCTCAGAGTACCGTACCCGGGTGCGGCTACGCGGGACGCCTTCTCTTTTTCTGGATCAATGCCTATCGCTCGTTTTGATGCGGCGTCGGCAAGCTCATTTTCCTCGCGTGAATGCCAACACAAGGACACCGCGCAGCCTCGCTCGCGCAATTGCAGCAGGTGGGCATTCGCTCGCTTCCAAAGCGGCTGAAGGTTCCAAGACTTGACTGCGTACTCTCCGTTAATCTGGCTGATTATGAGGTCTGAGTCTCCCGATATTTCTACGAAGTCTCCCGACTGCGCTCCGTCGAGCAGCGCGACAAACAGGTTTATGAGCGCGTAATATTCCGCCTCGTTGTTTGTGCCGCTGCCCGGCGAGCACGAAAAAGACTCGTTGTTGAGCGTCCAGCCGCAGCCTATCATGCCGGGGTTCGGCTCCGCGCAGCCGTCGAAAGTGCATTTATAGGTCGCCATCAGTTTTCCTCTTGCGCTAGCCGCTCCATACACATTCTGGCTTCTCCTGCATCTTCCCCAGCATCTAAATGCATAAAGTTATTCTCCTGGGCGCACAAGGGCGCACTGAGCTTGCTTAGAGTTTTATGGATTTTGGGTTTCACTCTGAGTACGAGTGAACTGTTGTAGACCCGTGCGCGGGCCCACGTCTCAGGTATTAAGCCCCCGAGCAGGCTTGAGTTTTGAGTATCTGGCCGATGCAGGTGTTTGTCAATAGCCTTCACAAATCAGAAGGGTGCGGCGGCTAGGTCACCTCCAGCGGCTCAGGGCTCTGGGGTGCTGTCCCAAAATCCCCGCAGAGGGTTCGGGCGCTCCTGGCCCGTCTGCTGCCTCCTTTTGCTGGTCGCGGTCAGGGGGGCTTCCGCAACGGCTTTTGGATTTGAGGATTTACAGTCCGCAGTCGATTTCTGACAGAACCCTCCGAATTACTCACAAACGAAGCGGGCGTTGGGGCTGGAGTTCGAGCACTCGTTAAACACGCTCTGATTCAGGCGGGAGCGCAGTTCAGCCAATGTCATGGGGATGAACCAACCGCATGCACATTGGTCAGCGACCAGTTCTCGATTCACTTCGGCAACGCCAGCCGCCGCGACAGGTTTACCCAGGTTGTAAGCCAGTACACTCAACGGCCGGAAGGCCTAAACTGACAATGGCGCTTTCGGCGATTCGCCAAGTCGGCCCAACGCTGACATCATTACCGAAGCCACTCCTTTGGGGGTAGTCATTCATGGGCGGACAAGCCCCAACAAACTGCTTCTGTGTTGCGCTTTCTATAGTCGTTGGGATGTTGCTGGCCAGTTGCGGCGGTGGCATGGGCAGCACTTCCATGAAGGCGTCGGCTCCGGCCATCACGACGCAACCCGCAAACCAGACAGTGGGGGCAGGTCTAACTGCGACGTTCTCGGTGGTCGCAATCGGAACGCCGCCCTTGAGCTATCAGTGGCAGAAAGGCACTAGCGCCATCTCGGGAGCAACATCGACCACTTATACCACGCCGCCGACGGGCCTCTCGGATAGCGGGAGTACGTTTCGGGTCGTCGTGAGCAACTCCGCCGGAACCGCGACGAGCGACGCCGCCACGCTTACCGTCAACAGCGTTTCGGCGACAACCGACGTGTTGACCTACCACAATGACATTGCTCGCACGGGCCAGAACCTGACCGAGTCGATTCTGACTACCAGCAACGTTACCTCGGCAACTTTCGGCAAGATCGGCTTCTATCCGGTCGATGGCAGAGTAGACGCACAGCCGATGTACGCATCCAACGTCACCGTTCCCGGCAAAGGCATGCACAACGTTCTGATCATTCCGACCGAACACGACTCTGTCTACGCCTTCGACGCAGATTCGGGCAGCATCCTCTGGCAGACGTCTATGCTGGCGGGAGGAGAGACCCCTTCCGATCCCCGCAATTGTGGGCAGGTGTCGCCTGAGATTGGCGTAACCGCGACGCCAGTCATCGATCGCACGCGTGGTCCCAATGGCGCGGTGTATGTGGCCGCAATGTCAAAGAATGGATCGACGTATCACCAGCGCCTGCACGCGCTCGATCTTGCGTTGGGAACCGAGCTCTTTGGCGGGCCGGTTGAAGTCCAAGCCAGTTATCCAGGGACGGGAGACAACACCAACGGCACGGACGTCATATTCGACCCCGCGCAGTACAAGGAACGGGTAGGGCTGTTGCTGATGAACGGAATGGTGTACACGGGATGGGCGTCGCACTGCGATATCCGGCCCTACACCGGTTGGATCATCGCCTACGATGCCTCCACCTTGCTGCAGACCAGCGTGTTGAACGTGGTTCCGAACGGCAGCGAGGGAGCACTCTGGGCTTCAGGCGCTGGGCTGGCCGCCGACAACTCCGGCAATATCTACTTCCTGGATGCCAACGGCGACTTCGACACCAGCATGAATGCCAGTGGATTTCCCAACAATGGCGATTTCGGGAATGCATTTATCAAGCTTTCGACTTCTGGGGGGCTCGCTGTAGCGGATTATTTTGAGATGTTCAACCAGCAACAGGAGAACAGCACGGACACAGATTTGGGTTCGGGTGGCGCGCTGGTTCTACCCGATCTTACCGATGGGGCCGGACAAACCGTGCATCTCGCGGTGGGGGCGGGCAAGGATACGAACATCTACGTGGTGAACCGGGATGCGATGGGCAAGTTCAATCCCAACAGCAACAACATATACGAGGAGCTGGCAGGAGCATTGCCGGGAGGCGTTTACTCGATGCCGGCCTACCTCAATAGTACGGTCTACTACGGTGCTGTGGGCAATCCCATCAAGGCGTTCACCATTGCGAATGCAAAGTTGTCCACTGCGCCTGCTTTTCAGACCAGCACTGCGTTTGCTTATCCCGGTGCAACGCCAAGCATCTCGGCGAACGGTACCAGCAACGCGATTGCGTGGGCCGTAGAGAACACGAACCCCGCCGTGCTGCATGCCTACAACGCAACCAACCTGAATGAGCTCTACAACAGCAATCAGGCGCCCGGCGGCCGCGATCAGTTCGGCTCGGGCAACAAGTTCATCACGCCTATGATCGTTAACGGCAAGGTATTCGTGGGGACGCCGAATGGCGTGGCGGTTTTTGGGCTGCTGCCGTAGCAGGTCTTGTCTCGATGATGGAACGTGCCTAGCGGCCTTCGCGTGATGAGAAAGCCGTAATTTCCCGGAAACAGGGTCCGCGCCCGCCCGCTTAGCTGCTCGATGACTTCGTTGCGAATGGCTTCTTTCCGGCCCGCAAGAAATCCTCGGGGCTGAAGTTCGGGCGCTGGTGGAACACGCTCTGAGCGGGGTGTCGATCGTCGTTTCTCGCGCAAATGACAATTGGGAAATGAAGATCCTGAGACCGAACGGGTTTGAGCGGTCCTACACATTGGTAGGAAGTGCGGGAGAGCACCAGCCTTTGGTGATCGGGAACGTGCTAAGGAGGTTGCTGCCGGCGAAGGTGGGGCGGGGGTGAAGGGTAAAACCCGCTCGCGACCTTCGTCAGGGAAGCCCCGGACAGTTTCCGAATGTCTACCAGAAATCGCGGTAGACACCCTCGTAATTAAGGGTTCCGTTTTTCCAATGAAGGTGAGAAAATTCACAAATTGCCGGAGGAGACTTGGCTTTAAGCTTCGGTTGCACTTGGAGTTAGGCTCCCGATTTCCCAATGAATCTGGAAAATCTTGAGCCTTGCGGAAGAAAGCAAATAGAATCCCACTCTCTCCGCCAGTTCTCAAATCGCAGCCAAAAATGCGGGTTCCGCGAGCTTGTTACTATTTTTGAGCGGTTCCTGTTACTAAAACTCGTGAGAGTTCCTTGTTTCGCAGTATTGGATTCAAGGGAATCTCATGGCATACCGCACCGCAACGCTGTACATCCGCGTCACCAAGAACGGCAGAAACTCGTTCTGCAAGCCCGTTTACCAGTCCAAGGGTCGCCTCAAGCCCCAGTACGCAATGGTCAATCGCGAACCGGAGCACCACAAGGAGGGGGTCTATTACCTACGCTTCGGGGCGGACGGCGGCAAACAGCAGTTTGTGCTGGTTGGCAAAGACCCATTCATCGCTTTGGACAAGCTTGCCGAAAAGCAGCGGTGGCTCCGGGATCGGGAACGGCGGGTCGTTCCGCAAACGCCCATCAACTCCAAGCCGGAAGGCAGTCGGATCGGCATTGACGAGGGAGTCGAGCAATATTTTAGGAATCTCCATTCGCAGGGAAAAGACCGGAAAACCATCAGGGCCTACAAAGTGGCAATCGAAGAGTTTCGCAGTCATGCGCCAAGAATTTCATTGACGACATTAAGAAGCAGGACTTGATCGACTTTATGGGATGGCTGCGGAAGCAGCCCCAAAAACTGCGGAAAGACGGCACACCCCGCAAACAGCGTAGGTCCGGTGATCCGAACCGGACGTACTTCAACAAGGTTAACAACGTCGTGATCTTCCTCAGCGCACGTGGCATCAACCGCCTTCTGAAGAAGAGCGAATATCCCAAGTTCGCCGAGAAGCCTGTGGTTTATTACGACGCAGAGCAGGTAAAAGCTTTGTGCGCGGCAGCGAAGAGCGACAAAGAACGGTTCACGCTCGACTATTTCCTTAAGAGCGGTGTTCGTGACGGTGAAGCCGCTCACGCGGAATACAGCGACGTCAAGGGTGGCTTCTTAAGTATCGTGGACAAGCCGCACCTCAACTGGCACCCAAAGCATTGGCATATTCGTCGCATCCCGATCCCGCAAGACCTTGTCGCAGCGATTGCCGAGCGCCAGAGGCAGAATCCCGGTTGCAAGCTCATTTTTCCGAATGGTGATGGGAACCCTGATGAGCACCTGCTTCGAATCGTGCAGCGCGTCGCAAAGAATGCGGGTGACACATTCCATGCAGACTTACACACATTCCGGCGGACCTACGCGACGCTGTTTTCAGGCACAACAAAGATTCCGACCATCCAATACTTGCTTGGTCACAAGGACATCAAGACGACGATGCGCTATCTCGGGATCGCCGACTTGAATTCGCTAGGAAAGGTGAACATCGTTAACCACCTTCGTAGCCGCAATACTGCCCTCACCTCTGCCGAACTATGCGAACTGATCAACGTGCATCCGGTGACATTGAGACTGCGGAAATGCCGCCCAAGGCTAGCCCTTCCAGCAGGGAATAAATCGGCGCGGTGATGGGAGACCATTCTTTCTTGAAGATCGTTACCATCGCGACAATAAAGCCACCGATTCCCCCAATCCACACCAGCGGCAATACCGCATCTGAAGCGGGAGCGTGGAAAAACCGATTCCAACTCCAAGCCGCAGTCGCCACCACGCGAATCAGCAGAATACCCGTCTTATTGACGGTGCCAGTCAACGTCGTGGCTTCGCCAAATACCGCCTGATCTACACGAAAGCTATTTACGTTCAAGGCTGGGTTCGCGGTCTTCATTAGGGCCATTTCGATTTCTCCTTATTAATCGCGGCAGTCACGGACAATAGCAGCCCAACGGTGACACCCCAAAGCAGCATGTACCGCGCCCAACCAGCAGGTTGCGAAGCGACTCATCATCTCATGGCCCTACGTTCCTTAAAAACCTTCAGGCTCAAGGCGGTGGAACGCTTGCCTGATACTCGTACAGGACAGACGCCAGACTGGCCACAAAGGCTACTAGGGCTTGTGAGACGCTGGAGCCGACCCAAATCCCCTCCGGGCAGCCAAATCACCCCAAAGCGGCTTTTCAGAGCGCCCATATTGATACAATCCCGGCGAGGGAATCCGTTCCTGCCGTTGGTTCGCAATGCCAAAATTCTCGCCCATAACGCTAAACCGCGATTGCGAGGAGATCGCCAATCTGTCCACCGCCTTCGGTCGGCGGCGGCGCAACTGGATTGATGCCCACGGTTCCGTTCCTCCCGCCCAAGTTGTCGATGCCTCATGTGGCAATAAACACTGCATCGCGCTGCGACACTCCTACCTCCGTCCGCGAGTCGAGCAACCGCGCAAGTACCCCAAGATTGCCGAGCGTGTTCACAGGCTAAAAATCGGTCAGCACTTCGACGTTCCGGGCGTTGGTACAGACGAGAGGAGCCGCAACCGATTTCGCTCTGGCTTGTATGCGGCTGTGCGCTTGGACAAGGTTTCAGTGCGTGGGCAGCCGGACGGGAGTGTGCGCGTCACGAAAGTCGGGAAATGGTCGAGCGTGCGAGTCTAAAGGTCAGACGGCGAGTTCTGCATTCTCGGCTATCTCTGCCACGAATGCCCAGACTCAAGATTGAAAGCCCGGAGGAGGTCTTCCATGAGAAGCAATTCTCCGTTCCTACTGAGGCTTGTACTGGCGACCATCTGTCTGTCTGTTGTCTCAGCAGCGCAGGCGCTCAAGCCTGTCCAGCTTCCGCCGCCGCAGACGACAGGGGGACGCCCTCTGATGGAGGTACTTAAGGATCGTAAATCGACTCGCGAGTTCGGTTCAGGTACGCTCTCGCAGCAGACGCTTTCGAACTTGCTCTGGGCGGCTTTCGGAATCAACCGACCCGATGGGCGTCGTACTGCGCCTTCCGCCATGAACTGGCAGGAGGTAAGCATCTACGTGGCAACCCCCGCAGGTGTGTACGTCTACGATGCCAAGACGAATGTGCTGGAGCCCGTGCTGGCGGGCGACTTCCGGGCGGCTACTGGCACGCAGCCCTTCGTCAAGGACGCGGCTGTCAACCTAGTCTACGTTTCCGACCTTTCGAAGTCCGGCGGCGCGGCTTCCTCCGAGGCTGAGATGTACACCGCCGCCGATGTGGGATTCATCGCGCAGAACGTTTACCTGTACTGTGCGTCCGAGGGGCTCGGTGCAGTGGTGCGGGCGAGCGTCGATAAGCCCGCGCTTGCCAAGACCCTGAAGTTGCAGCCGCAGCAGAGAATCATCTTGGCACAATCGGTGGGCTATCCGAAGAAGTAGCAGGATCACCCCGCAACCACATGCCCAGACTCCTAACCGCCGTCGAGGGCTTTCGTTGCGGAAGCGAAATTTAGAATGGCTGCATGAGACGAATCTGCGTTTTCTGCGGCTCCAGTGCTCCAGTCAGGGCAGCCGCCCGGAGTACCATGCCACTCACCCGCTGAAACCACACGTCGCGGTCGGAAGAATGTGGTTCTCCTTGGTCGATCACGAGTCGAATTCGGAGGTCGATCATCCAAACCACGGTCGGAGGGAGTCATGGGTGAAGTGGTTTACGTCTCAAAGTCGCGCATTGAACGCAAACGTGGGCCGTTGCGCATCGCACATTTGCCGGGCGAGCCTCAACCCGTTGTGTTCAGCGTACATGGAGCTATAGCCGAGCACTACAAAGTCGATCCGGCGAACCTGAAAGAATCACACGCCTCCACCATCGATTACGTTATCGCTGCGACCGCTGGTTGAATGATGGGCACCTTCGGAGGCGCACTGGAAGTGCGTCAAATTGATGCCAGCGATGGGAAGCTCACGGCAGATGTGACGGGAGAGGTCGAAGTGGAGGAAGGAGTGCTGGTCATCCGCAGGATTCACGTTGCCCTGCGGTTGGCAGCCCCGGAAGATGCAAGGGAGAAGGTGGAGCGTGCGCACTCGGTCTATCCGATGAAGTGCCCCCTCTACCGCACTTTGCACAATGCGATCCGGCTCACGTCTTCATTCGAGCTAGTGACGCCCTCGTCGCCATGAGTTGAAACGACATCCCACGACGCATCGCCCCGAAGGTCCGGCGGAACGATCCATGCCTGTGCGGTTCCGGCAAGAAGTACAAGCGGTGCTGCGGTGGGGCGGCGGTGAACTGAGTGCCCTGTGGCTGCCGCCACTGCTTGAAGTTTTCCTGTACCCCCGAAGTGCAATAATTGTTTTGGCTGCTGTGGGCTTCGTTAACCTTCGTCGAGTTCCATCGCAGCAATCCTAAAAGCATCTGCGATTACAAAGGGATAGAACGATTTTTCCATTGTTACTGTGATTTCTGAAATTGGTCGGAACACAGTCCCACTCTCTCCGCCATTCCCTATCCTCTGACGAACGCGTTCGTCATGAGTTGCCGGGTACTCCAGCGTCGGTGTGGAGCAGTTTGCCATGAATAAGATTGTTGAATATGCGCAGCACGGCAATTACGAACGCGTCGTGGGCTATTACATTCCAACTGCCAAGAACATGATGGTGAAGAACTTCTTCCAACAGTTCGGTTTTCTTCCAGTGGATACCTCGAATGGGGTAGGCACTGAGTGGAGCCTACGGGTTGACCAATATGTTCAACGGAAGGTTTTTATCCACGAGTTGTCCACCTACACCATAACCACCCAATGACACAGACGGAAATCCACCAAAGGTTAACCGCTATCTTTCGGGACGTTTTCGACAATCCCGGGCTCGAGATCCTGCCCGAGCTGCCCAAGCTCAATCGGGTCATTATTGAAATTCAAGACACCTCCCCTTTCTTCCAACTCCAAGAGAGCAAAGAGGATTGGCGCCAATATTACTACCAGCAAGAATGGCACATACCCCCACCGCGACTGAAAGATCGGCTGGATATCCGAATGTGGAGCCGTTTTGCGCTTCCGACCGGCGACCTCTATCGTAGTTCGCTGCGTAAAGCCTTGTTTGCATTGGTCCGAGGCCGAGGCAAGGAATTCGTGCCCGACGTTACTCCCGATACTGAGATGGACGATCGCGGTTGGTGGTCCCCGATCGACAAGGAACCTAGTCCTCAGCATCTGAGCGCGGCTTCGTTAGCAATCACACTTGCTCGCCATCGGAGTGTTATGAAGGCTATCAACGAGCCGGTGAACCTCGCTTACCTCAGTCATCTTCTCTCGGTACTTCGCGAACGCAACATTGAGGTGGTGCTCATCACTATGCCGGTGTGGCCCGCCTACTCTGAGAAAATGGACGCGGAATACTGGGACCGAGCGCAGGCAGACTTAGAGCAGCTAACCAAAAAGTACGGCGCGCGCTATCTTTCCTTCTTGAGCATGCCACAGTTGGATCCGGAGGACTATTGGGATGTCGATCACCTCAGCCCCAGAGGGGCGATTCGCTTCACGGGGTGGCTAAACTCAACGCTGGAAAAATCAAATGCGAATTTACGGTCCCCCGACTGGAAACGCCTTGAGGCATCTGCAAATTCCGACTGGTATCGGTAGAACTCGATGTTCGGGGTCGCCGCAAATTGAAGGACTTTCAAAACTGAAACCTTGACGGACTCGACGGTCTGCAGCAGCCTAGCCCTACTCCGCAGACTGGCCCGCGCCCCGTTTACACAGCGAAGGCGACTGACAATGGGGTGAAGCTGGAGACATCAGGATCGGCAAAGCCCGAACAGAAACGGCTCATTGTGATGGTCGAGTTCAGCGGTGGCAAGATCCGCTCGTAGCCGTGGAGGAAATGAGGGAAGCTGATCTTGTGCTGAGCCGGAGACTAAACTGGCAAACCCCACGGCGATCACGTGGACAACCGACTCGGCCGCGTCGGAAAAAATGGCAGCCGAATGCGTCATGAAATACACTGTGGTCTTACCGATCAGCATTGCCAAACCAACGAAAAGGGAAAGACGCATGGCGAAGTACGCATCGCGCAACTCCCGTTCGTCTCTCCGTGTTGCGGAGCCAACCGTGGCTGGTGTGGGCACGCTCTTTATCCCTGGATCGGAGGCTGCCTCAAAAGGTGCGATGATCCCCCTCGCGTTCCTGCCATGAGGCTTACAGGTGAAAAATGGCAGCGGTTTCGCGGCGGGCCGATTTTTCAGTTTCCATGGGTACCTGCTGTTCACGCCGGTTTCGAAAACGTCGGGCCAAAGCTGTGCAACGCGGGTACCGACAGCAAGCAGTTCGAAGAGCTGACAACTTGCAACCCGGGCGGCAGCGATTCCCCGAAGCTGCGGACCGCGTCCGCCCGTTCGGGCGGGACGTACTTGGACAGAAGCTGGATGGTTTCTTCGGCGATCCCGAGTGCCATCAAGCGGGAGATTGCCTGCTCGCGAATCGCATCATCGATGTCACGCAAACGATCGTCGGTGCGCCGCGCGATCAGCGCGATGGCGGAAGCCGTTACCGCCGTGAACGTGGATAAGTCCAGCAGGGCTTTCAGCCACTCGCCGGCAATTTCAGCCGCCACTACAGAGTGCAGCGGCCCGTAGAGCGGAATACGGGCGCCCAGCCGGCCGAGCGACCACAGCCAAATTGCATCTCCAGGTTCCTTTCTGATCTTCGCCACCAGCGCATGGCCAAGCAAAGCACGGGTGCTGGCTAGCAGGTGCTCAAAGCTCGCAAACAGGCGCCATTCCTCGTACTCGAGTTGCCGGTTCACGCGGCCCTTCTTCTTGCTACCGGCACGGCTAGTATGCTTGCGATAGAGCGCATGCTGCTCGCTGGCATTGATGCCGCCGGCGATCCGACGCAACAGCACTAGCATTTCGACCTGAACCTGCAGATCGTCGGCGAAGACGAGTTCGTTCGACGCGATGGTTCGGAGGCCGTTCACGCGCGCATCATCACCCGGTGCACCGAATCCCGGCCGCAAACAGAAGCCGGATAGATTGAGCCAACGGACCTCATGGCGCGGAGACTTTTTGCGTCCGGCGGCAACTTCGATGAGCACATCGCCGAACCGGCGAATGGCCGAGATAGGCCACGAGTCTCTCTTCGCGCCGAGCGCCGCTTCCATTTGGCTGACAAGCGTCTCGGGCGCCAGCGTGTCGCTATCTGCAGAGCCGCCAAAAACACGGCGGATCAGTTGCGCAGCGGCTTCGACTGCTGCGTCGGAGGTCGTAACGGAAGTCGCACCGGTGGACGAACGTGTCGGCACCGGTTGTGCTTTCGCCGTATCGAGTGGCTGCGTGTGTTCCTCTTCGCCGCGCAGTTCGAATTGCAGCCGCCAGCGATGCGGCGTGTCCCGCGATTCACACCAGAGTTCAAGCGTGCCAACCTCTGTGAAACTGGCTCTGAGACGCACAATCAGGTACACGTCGCGCATTTTCTTGCCGTAACGCAACAGGGTTACCAGCGGCGCGTGACGATGTACATCCGCTTCGTCCAACACAGCCACTTCGCCGTGCGCATCGTGCCGTGTGCGCGAACTGTACAGCGTAAACGACACCGGGCGGTTCGCCAGCACCGAAAATTCGCGGTCGAATAGAGGAAGTGTGGCACCCTCTTCGACCCCGGCAGGCAAGACACAGATGCCCTGCAGCCCGTCATTCTTCAGACCGTCGCTCGAGCGCCACCCGATGTAGTACGTGCGCGCGCTGCCGGCTCGGACGCGCACACCGGTGCCGCGCCGTACGCGGCCGTAGTAGGCGGCACCGCGAGCAACCGCACTCTCTACCGCGCTTTCTACCGCACTCTCTACCGCTTCGTCGTTGAGGAGCTTGGGGCGCCAGCCCGTTCGGGCTCCGCCGAACCAGACGGAAATTGCCTCGATGATCCGCTCGCGAGTCACCGCTGGTGCACAGAAGCCGCCATTGAAGAGCACGGCGTTGGGTCGAGCCATTCGGTGTTTTGCTGACGGACCGTGGTTTGCCGACAAACCGTTCATGGTGACCGCCGCTTGCGTCAGAAATGCGGCAAGGTGCCTAGTGATGGCGGGATCGCTGGCGTAAGGCAGGCCGAGTTCGCGCAACGCTGTTGACCGGCCATGCGCCGGCATCTCATCCGGCGCGGTGATCGGCAGGAACCCGACCGTCAGAATTTGCAGGACTTCCTCGCGCGTCAGGTCAACGCTGAGCGCCTGTCCGACGACGGCCCGGCCGGTGCCCAAGACCGTGACCGGCACGTGCGACAGTTCCGAGGACGAATCGCTCAGCAGCCGCTCCTTCGCGGCACAGCAGGCCCGGCGCAGCGCATAAAGCTGTCGTAGCGTGAGTGGGATGTCTTTGAGCTTGTCTTTCACGAGTTTCTCTTCCACGCGGCGGGCCAAGGCGAAATCGAGATTGTCGCCGCCGAGCAAAAGGTGCTCGCCGATGGCGGTTCGCTCAAACTGCAACTCGCCATTGACCGAGTGGGCGCTCACCAGGCTGAAGTCAGTCGTGCCGCCGCCGATGTCACAGATCAGAATCAGTTCACCATCGCGGAGGCCCTCATCGTTCCCATCCCGTGCCGGATATGGGCGCGAGGATGGGCCGCCTGCCTGCGCAGGTCGATTCGCCGCGGTCCGATTCGCCGTGGTCCGATTTTCCGCGATCCGATTTTCTGCGATCCATGCATAAAACGCGGCCAACGGTTCTTCGAGCAGAGTGAGCGTGTCGAGTCCAGCGCGGCGGGCGGCTTCGACCGTCAGCTCACGGGCTTCCTCATCGAACGAAGCGGGCACGGTGAGAACGATTTCCTGATGCTCAAAACGCGTTTCCGCGTCGGTCCCGATGGCGCCGTTCCAGGCGTCGCGCAAATGCATGAGGTAGCGCGCGGATGCCTCGACCGGGGAAATCATGGGTTGAGAAATCATGGGCTGCGGCGGTTCCGCTTGCGCCGGCAGGATCTTGGCGCGGCGATCAACTCCGGGATAGGAAAGCCACGACTTGGCCGATGACACTTGGCGGCTCGGCACAAGCGCTCCCTGTTCGCGCGCGAGCACACCTGTGACCATGGGCGGATACTCATCCCAGGTGGCGCTCACGGCTCCGGCAGACAACTCATCTTCGGTGGGGAAGTAAAGAAAAGAAGGAAGTGCGGGAAGGGTGAGGACTTCCCCGTGCGCCACCAACTGCGGTATGGGGAACACACGAATAGGGGAGCCGGCATCAGCGACTTCCTGAGTATCGATATACGCCACGACAGAGTTTGTCGTGCCCAGATCGATGCCGATCAGATAACGAGAAGGCACCGACGACCTCACCTCCCGGTCTTTTCGCGAGTCTTTTCTCGGATGTTCAGTTCAAGCTTCCAGCGCTGCGTACCATCGCGGGACACGCACCAGACCTCGAGCGTGCCGAGTTCGGTTACACGAGTCTCGAGCCGCACCGGTACAACCGTTCCCTGCTGGCCATCCAGTTTGAGCGTGACCTCCAGCGGGCTGAGTTCCTCGATATCGGCACCCCAATCTTCCAGCAGGCTGCCGACATGGTCCTGCTTGCGGACGCTGGAACTTAGAAAACGAAACTCGGCTGGTTCGCCGACGACGAGGCCAAACTCCCGGCCGGGAATCGTGGCCTCGGTGCCCTCCTCCATGCCAAAGGGAACGACACAGAGCGCCTTGAGCGGAGCTTCCATGCCGGGCACTGCCGGCATGGCGCTTTCAATTCCGATGTAGTATGTGCGCGACGCGCCACTGCGGATGCGCACACCGCGACCGTGACGCGCCTTGCCGTAATAGGCCGCGCCGCGCGCCACGGCGTGCTCCAAATCGGGAGCTTCGTTGTGCGAGTTAAGGATTTGCTCTGCCCCGAGCGCGTCGAATCCTTCTTGTCGCAACCAGCTGTTCAGCACC
>Ga0208820_1001069_pt1 | contig 16322 bp, 12 predicted proteins | sample June2015DPH_16_5_FD_184713 | JGI IMG/M metagenome (GOLD analysis project Ga0208820, IMG submission 184713) | Peatland microbial communities from SPRUCE experiment site at the Marcell Experimental Forest, Minnesota, USA - June2015DPH_16_40... | ecosystem: Environmental > Terrestrial > Soil >...
GTTCACCATCGCCCGGCGAAACTTATGAAGCATCATCCATGCCGTCTCGTAACATCCCAAACCGAGCTGACGCTGCAAAAGAAGCGCCGAGATGCCGCGCTTATCGGTGGTCATCAGGTATGCCGCCCAGAACCAAACCGTCAGAGGGAGCTTCGTCTTGTGAAGGACCGTCCCTGCCGTCAGCGATACCTGACGCCGACAGCGAGCACACTGCCAGCGTCCCAGTCCAGCCAATTCGCGTGCACTCCGGTTGCCGCACTGTGGACACACAAAACCGTCCGGCCAACGGCAGGCAGCCAGGTACGCCCGGCACGCAGCTTCGGTGGCAAACTGTGACTGGAACTCGATCAGGTTCTTCGGAAATGCTGGGCGTGCCACGCCCCTACACTACCCCTTGCGGCTTGCTGAAACAACCAGATAAGCAAAAGACGTCTAGTCGGAACATCATTGGCCCTTCACCCGGAGAGAATTCGATGCTCTGACAACCTCTTCATAATACCCCAGTAGGCCTCTCAAAATTCCCTTTGCAGTTGTGGAATTGCGCCCCCGCGCTCACCCTCTACGAACGAATATTCCATCTATCTGGAGCATTCGCCCGGTCTCGGGATTACGGAAGCCTGGTTCCAACGACCATGCCTCAAAATCCTGAACCGCCAGCAGATCCCACATCTCTCTGGCCAGCACCTGCCCCTCGTACAAAGGCACAAGCGACATCTCCGAAATCACAGCGCTACAACTGCCAAGCACCCTCTTCGCTCCGTCGAGCACTTGCCTCTCGTATCCCTGGACATCGATCTTAAGCAGCACCCGATCCGTCGGGGACAACGCACAGAGGTCGTCGAGACGTTTGACGGGAACCGATTCTGTTCCCACAAAGCCTGACTGTGGCTCTGCCTGCGAATGGCTTGGCAGCATGTCGAGAATCGAGCTGCTTACACTGTTCCCTGAGACATGAATCTCGACCACCCCGGTCTCCGCGCCGATGGCTGTGCGATCGGCAATCGTCCAGTTCGGATCCCCTTCCGCATGGCTCCTTAACTGCGTATACGCCGACGAAAGTGGCTCGAACGAAATGATTCGTCCACCATATCCAGCGGCCCGCAACTCACTGACAAACTGCCCTGTGTTCGCCCCCACATCGAGGACAAGATTGATTTGCTCCTGGTAAATCAGTCCGATTAAGGATCGTTGAGTCGCAAATGCACGGGGTGATCCCACAATTTCGTAACCAAATCTTTTTGCGAGACGCTTGATATACGCTTTCATCATAACTTCTCCTTATACCTCCATTTACAACGGCGTAAGGGCACATAACTTCACTGTTACGTCTATTCTTTCTCAAGAAACCCTAGCACGTCGCTGATCGCACGCCATACCTTTTCTGCATGAATCCGCTCAATGCAAGGCACTGGACCCCCGAGTGAGCGCTCGTAGATACACTGCCAATTACAGCCGAAGCATGGCATTTGGTGGATGATCGCGCGTGGCAACGGACGGTCATCGGTTTGCTCAACTTGGTAGGGCATAAAACGTCCATAATGGCCACCACCAAGCAAACATATCGTGGGGACTCCGTACGCAGCAGCAATATGGACAGCAGAGGTCTCGTTTGTCAGCAACAATCGCGTGGCAGAGAGAATAGCCGCCAACTGCACGAGATCGGTGCGGCCAGCCCAGTTCAGGAGAGGGGCATTTGACCGTGCGCATAGCGTATCGGCAAGTTGATGGTCGGATGGTCCACCACACACCACGCCCTGCCAGCCGGTCCGATGATACAACTTCTCGGTCACTTCGATGAAACTCGAAACTGGCCACTGCCTGCCCTCCCAGCTTGCTCCGGGAAAGAGCACATAGTAAGGCTGTCTGGCTGTGGCTAAGGTAAACGCATCATCGATCCGAAGCGTTTCCGCCGCATTCAGTTGCGGCAACTTGGCCTGGAAGTTGACCTCGCCCAGATTCCGCACGAACTCCGCGTTGCGTTCCAGTTCCATGCAGGGTGTCGGATCTGCGGATAGTAAACGTGTGTACCATCGATCGGCGGTGCGCCTTTGCCACGTTCTCAGATTCAACATGTCGCCAACAGAGCCAACTCGCTCGCTGGCACCCGATACCCGAATGACCGAATCGCCAAGCAACCAGTGACGCGAGTAGCTTGGCTCGACGGCAATCGTACATCCCAAACTTCGCATTTTACGCCCAACGCGATATCGGTATGAAAGATTTCGCTGGTATTCCTCCACGTTGACCGCGATGACATCATCGAAATGTGTCAGCTCTGTTGCCCACGCTGCCCATGTAGCATTCGCTACGAGCACGACACTCTTACCCAGCGCCTTGTAGTGCTTTACCACAGCGTGAGCAGCATCCAGCCACAGTACAAAGTCACCAATGACATCAAGACGGACTACCAGAACGCGATCAGGATGCTGCGTCCTCTTCTTCGTCAACACCAACAGGGTATCAATACAAAGGAGTGCCATACATCTCATTCTTCTGTTCGCATCCTTAAACAATATTTACGTCTCCTCTTGGAGCACAGATTTAGAAATAGACGATTACATTTCTGTCCGATATCTTAGACGGAGCATTGATCCAAATGGCTTGATGACTATGCGCCTGTTAGCATATACTATATCTGTTATTATTGGTAGATTGCTCGGTGTTTGCCGAAGCCTGCAACTGTCCAGCCAAGATCACACAGAATCAGTTGGTTGCTGGAATCCAATAAAGTGGATTGTTGGGTGCCTGAAGTGACTGTATTATGCGCGCTTCCAGAAGAGCGTGAGACGCAGAATCTGTGTATTATTGTACAGGGCGGACTCCAGTCCCACCAGCCTTATGCTCCATTAGCCTCTGCAAATCAACCACGTGCAAAAAGGCCAACCGTGTTTATCTAGTGTGCTGTCCCAGAAATACGCTTGCATAGTTTGGCGAGTTTTTGAACGATGGAATCTGCTGTGGCCGTCCATGCGAAGGGGCGGCATCGTTGGTTATAGTTTTCCGTGAAGCGGTTGATCTTTGCGATGAGGTCCTTGACACTCTTGAAGGAGCCGCGGCGGATGGCCTGTTGGGTGATCAGTCCGAACCATCGTTCGACCTGATTGAGCCAGGAAGAATAAGTGGGCGTGTAGTGGACGTGGAATCGGGGTCGCGCGGCCAGCCAAAGGCGGACCTTGGCGTGCTTATGGGTGGAGTAGTTATCGACGATCAGATGCACGTCGAGCGCTGCCGGGACTGCCTGGTCGATGCGCTCGATGAAGCCGAGAAACTCCTGATGCCGGTGGCGTGGTTTGCACTCGGTCAGCACGGTTCCGGTGGCGATGTCGAGTGCGGCGAATAAGGTGGTTGTGCCATGCCGGACGTAGTCGTGGGTGACTCCTTCGACATAACCGAGTCCCATAGGTAAGACCGGCTGGGTGCGATTCAACGCCTGAATCTGCGACTTCTCATCGACCGACAGGACCACGGCGTGGTCGGGTGGGTTGAGGTAGAGTCCGACCACATCGCGCACCTTTTCGACGAAGAATGGATCGGTGGAGAGCTTGAAACTCTTGCTGCGGTGCGGTTGCAGGGAGAACAGTTGAAAGACGCGATGCACGGTGGACTTGGAAAGGCCGTTCGCCTCTGCTGCCAGACGAACGCTCCAGTGGGTGGCTCCGGGCGGCTTCTGCTTGAGGGTGCGGCGCAGCAGAACGGCAACCTGTTCGTCGGAGACCGAGCGTGGACGCCCCGGGCGAAGCTCATCGTAGAGGCCTTGAAGGCGATGCTCAACGAATCGTTGCCGCCACTTGCCCACCGTCGGTTTGGACCAGTTCAGACGCTCGGCAATCTTCGCGTTGGCGACGCCTTCGGCAGACCACAACACCAGTTGGGCGCGGGCTACAAGAGCATGAGGCAGGCTGCGGGAAGCGGCAAAGCCAGACAGTTCGCACTGCTCCTCCGCAGTCAGTTCGAGAGTAGGCAAAGGGCGTCCCAGAGACATATCCAAGCCTACCCTGAATCGCCTAATTAGTCAAGTTATTTATGGGACATAATACTAGGTAACAGTGCCGACATGTATAATAGTAGGCACAATGAAAGTTCTCTAAGGGGACAAGATATGTCGATCAAGACACTTATTCGGAAAGTACCATATATAGTCTCAGTAAAACATTACTTGTGGAGAAAAGTAATTAATAGACATGATAAGACTTCATTCTTGCTCCAGTTAATCTCATCCGCGCGAATATTAGATATAGGATGCGGTAATAATTCACCGTATTATACCAAGACGATGTTGCCGACGTGCATTTATACAGGTCTTGATATTGAGAATTACAATCAGTCGTTGCCAAACTTAGCAGACAATTACATAGTTACTACTGCTGAGTTATTTCCCGATTCGATCTACAAATTCAACGAGGCATTCGATGCAGTGCTATCTACGCATAATATTGAACACTGCAACGAAAGAAGCCTGACAATCGATGCGATGCTTAAAGCAGTCAGTCCAGGCGGTCAGATATATATGACGTTTCCGTGTGAACAGAGCGTCGTCTTTCCGTCTAGACCCGGAACATTAAATTATTATGATGACCCAACACATACTGGATTACCGCCAGACTTTGATGAGCTAATTCAAACGATCAAATCCCATGGGTTTGAAATTGAGTTTGCCGCGAAGAATTACAAGCCGATCATCTTTTGGATTACTGGTTTTATCAATGAGAGTAAATCCAGATTAGAAAATAAAGTCTTTCCGTCAACATGGGCATATTACGGATTTGAGTCAGTTATCCAGGCAAGGAAAGTACATGCACATACTCTTCCACAATCCTAATCTTAATGATTCGGTGATAGAACGGTCCGTTTAGATAAGGAGCACGGCCAGTACTATACTGATGCCTGATCTGAGAGAGCTTGTGTTACCATTGAAGTGATGAATAGGTGCTGCGGTTCCAGCTTTCAATGTCTGATCAAACAAGCGCCTTGTCAAATAGCACATGATTTGTGACATTTACTATATTCACTTATATAATCGCACTGATGGAGGATATTGCATAGTGGCAGATATCATTCCAATTCCGAACGCTTTGCTTGTGTCTTGTAAGGTCTGCGGTATGCCGGCAACCGTTTTTGGTGAGACAGTCGTACTCAATAAGTATCGCGTACAGTATTTCTGCTGTGAGCGATGCGGCTTTATACAGACTGAAACACCGTACTGGCTGGAGGAAGCCTATTCTTCTGCGATTGCTGCCCAGGATGTCGGTATCATGCAGCGGAACCTCGACAATTGCAGATTGACCTCAGCGGTTCTCAACCTGCTTATTCCAAAAGTGTCGCGAGCCGTCGACTTTGGTGCCGGGCATGGAGTGTTTGTCCGAATGATGAGGGATAAAGGCTTCAATTTCTTTTGGTCGGATCGTCATGCCGCAAATGATTACGCCCGCGGATTCGAGTATCAAGAGGACTTGACCTATGATTTTCTCACTGCTTTTGAAGTGCTTGAGCACTTTACCGACCCGGTCGCCGATCTGTCGAAGTTGATGAGCCTATCGGACAATGTCTTCGTTTCTACTATTATCATTCCACAACCAGCTCCGAGGATTCCAGACTGGTGGTATTACTCGCCGTCCACCGGCCAACATATTTCCTTCTATACGACGGAATCGCTCCGTATCCTGGCTACTCGTTTCGGAAGAAATCTGCTGTCTGTTGGTTCCTACCATCTGTTTACAAAGCAACCGAAGAGCAGTCTTCTGTATCGGCTGGCTACCACTTCCAGAATTGCAAGACTCGTGAACCGCATGTATCGGCACCAGAGCCTGATCGATAGTGATTACCAGCAAATGACTAGCTGACTTAGCCACAGCAGCATGACCACGTCCCAAATATGGTTTAATTGAAGAGGCGAGGAGCAACGCGGAGATCCATTCACAATATATAATGAAAAAGTGGCACCGATAACATGTCCTCTCATATCTTCATTTCGCCGCATACCACTGTTGGCACCTGTCCATGAGTTTTCCGCTCATCTTATGCAGAGCGGAAAACTCGTTGGTCAGCTCCGAGTGCGCCGTCGCAGGTCCTCTCGTCACTCACACTGCCTCTGTCTTCAAAGTGCATTCTTTATCTTTTTGATTATACGTAGAATTCTTGTGGGCGTGATTTCAATTAGTATTAAGTTCGCATCGCCCGAAAAACAGCGGCAATACGCGGGATATTTCCGTATTTTGCTAATGCTTGTTCCAGTTAACTTTAGGCCAGCTAGGAAGCGCAAACTTGTGTTATAAACTTTCCTCTGATCAATAGAGGTGCAGATTGTTCGTTTGAAATCTATATCTTCGATAAACCCAAGGAACGTTTTGTACCATCGCGGTATGTGATCATAATGTACATCTAGGGCGTAATCACTATATGTTTTTTTCCCTTGCCGAAGGGCTACAATTGGGTTCTGCGGTGTAAGAGCCACTAAATGATAATCTTGATGGCTTTCATGGAGCACGACAAGGGCTGCCCAAAAACATGCATACGCATGGCTCGTCCCGTAGAACTTTCTGAATAATGTATCGGTCAGATACTCGCGTTTGACCAGAACGGAACCGAATCCGCACTTCGCATTGTAATATGCGAAGGCTGTGGGAAAATCCCTGAAGATTTTTGATTCAGATGAAAAGGCCCGGCCCAATGGCAGACCTTCGGCATCCACCCGAAGCCCGTTCATAATTACAAGATCGGGGTGATCGCGGTCTATTATATCGAAAATCTCATTTAATCCTCCAGGAAGAAAATAATCATCATCGCCGAGATAATATACATATGTACCAATAGCTGCTGTTACACAAGAATGCATGTTTTCGTCGAGCGAAACTCTTCGCAATTGACGCACATATTTCGCACACGGATACGACCTCAGATAATTCTCGATATTGGTGTAATCTTCGTCCGAATAGTTATTCGACACGCAGATTTCCAATCGATCCATGTGCTGAGTGCATTCAAGAATCGACCGCAGAGCTTGGAACAAGTAGTTTTTTCGATTAAGACTTGGAATACATATGCTCAGCGTTTTCATCCGAATCTCCTTTTCAGTCCTGGCTCGCTCAAAATATGTATCTGCTTCACTCAGCCGGACCGCGCAGGTTCGCAGCTTGCGTCAGCACCTCGGCCTCAAAAGAATGCAACCGGAAGAGAAGCACAGCGCCGCGATTCCGGATCTTCACCGAGCCAATCAAGCGGGAGGTCGGGTCCAGGGATCGCGCAATGAGGCTGCCTCGTTGCATGCAGACAACATCACGGTCAAGTTGACAGAGTCAAGCGTATGGTCAGTTTGCATCATCGATACTGCTCCGGCTGGGTAACCTGGAGTTCTGGAAATTCCGACTGCGCAAGCTGCCAGACGGCGTAGGCAAGATTCGTCCTGGGTTGCCAGCCGAGCGACCGCGCCAGGTGGATGTCGGCCACCAGGTTCATCGGCTCATAGGGATGGAATGGCATCTCTCCCAAACGAAGATCGACCTCCAATCCAAGCTGACGGCAGACCGAGCCGACGATGCCGCGCAAGGAGATCGACAGACCGCTGCCAATATTGAACACATCGCGTCCGGGTAGCGTTCCCTCTTCGAGGACAAGGCAGACCGCCTCCGCCACATCCTGCACGGCACAGAAGTCGCGGATCTGCGTGCCGGCCGACATGCTGAACGGCTCACCCTTCAGTGCGCTGCGCAGGAGGGATGGAAACAGTCGGCCGCCTCCGTCATGCAGGCCAGTGAATGAGAACGGTCGGATGACGGTGAGGTGTCGCTTCAGCCGTTCGGCACCAGCACGCAGCAGACAATCTGCCGCGGCCTTGCTTGCACCGTACGGGTGCAGCGTGTCGATCGAGTCGCCCTCGCGGCAGGGCCGGTTCTGATCGCCGTAGACAAGGCCGGTACTCATATGGATGAAGTGGCAGTGCTCTATCTCGCAGGATGCCTCGAAGAGCGCAATCGAGGCGGTGACGTTGAGCCGGATGAGGTCGAACCAGTCGATCTTCGATGGGCGCACACCACTGGCTGCGCAGTGGATGATGGCATTCGGCTGGAAGCCCAGAACGGACTGTGTCAGGCGCGGGGTGTCCGCGATATCGACCTGCTCAAGATCCACATTTGCGAGATCCGCGAAGAGCGTGTCGTCCATCCGTCGCATCAGCACACGAACAGATGTTGCGGGATGCATCAGCCCAAGGCGCCTGACGATGTTATAGCCGAGAGTTCCAGTGGCTCCTGTCACGAGAACTCGCTCTAGATGTGGTTGAGGCATTGCTAGACCCGGATCCTTTCTGAGTCTTCGACGTTCTCATCTAGCTCTCGAACCACCAACAAACCAGCGTCGGAAGTGACTTGTGATCCTTGGAAGTCAATCTTCAGGGGGGAGTTGAAGGAAAGCGGAAATGGCCGATTTTGTATCTCACCCATTAGGTATGGATCTCCGGAACATCTTTACCACGTCGTCCCCCATAAACATTGACGATGACGTCGCTTCTTGGCTTCAGAGTGATGAATCAAAAAGGGAATGCGGGATAGAACGATACTTCCGGATCGAGCCAAATGCAAGGAAACCTCAGGCTGGATTGCCAACCGCTCCTGCAACGCCCCGAAAGCTAGACCACGGTCCTTGCAACTTGTTATAGCATACATACTATGAGCCTCAGATGGCCATCCATTCTGCGTCCTTCGCCATAGAGCAAGTCGCTTTCCGGGACATTGAACAGTGCGAGAATTGCGAAGATCAACGACCGCTCCTCTTGGAGCCCACCCCCGAATCCAAGGACCCAGACTTTGAAGATACCAGCGCTCGGTGCGCGCATGACCAGAGAACTGGACAAGATCAGCCCCGGCCTTCGCACAATTATGGGAAACATGGGATGGTTGATGGTGGACCGCGTTGTCCGCATGGGAATGGGCCTGTTCGTCGGCGTGTGGGTCGCCCGCTATCTGGGGCCCGTCCAGTTCGGCAGTTTGAACTTCTCGATTGCGTTCATCACTTTGTTCGGCACCGTGACCACGCTTGGCCTGGAAGGAATTGTGGTGCGGGAGGTGCTGCACAACGCCCAGCACACGCACGAGATCCTCGGCACAACCCTCGCCCTCCGCAGCGGCGGAGGCCTGCTGGCGGTTGGGCTGTCGATCGCAACCCTTCGTCTCATTCAACCCCACGATAGACAAGCGCTGCTGCTGGTCTCCATCCTGTCGTTGACACTTGTCTTTCAGGCTTTCGACACCATCGATTGTTTCTTCCAATCGCAGGTGCAGTCGAAGATAACCGTCTGGGCCAAAAATTCCGCCTTTCTGGTTTTTGCTGCCGTGCGCGTGTCGCTGATCTACGCCAAGGCACCCCTATGGTCCTTTGCCGCTTCCTACGCCGGTGAAATTGCGCTTGGCGCGTTCGGACTGATGCTTGGCTACCGCCTCTCAGGTGGCAGAGTATTCGCCTGGCGCAGCAGCAAAACAAGAGCGATCTACCTGCTCAAACAAAGCTGGCCGGTCATTTTTGCTGGAATGGCCATCATGATCTATATGCGCCTAGACACGGTCATGCTCAAGATGATGAAGGGAGACTATGCGGTCGGCCTATATTCGGCAGCCATCAAAGTCTCGGAAGTCTGGTACTTCATCCCCTTGGCCATCGTCTCCTCCGTGCAGCCCGCCATCATGCGAGTAAAGGACGATCCGGAGCTTTTCTATGGCCGACTGCGCAAACTATTCTCCCTGATGACCATGACGGCTTGTATCCTTGGCTCCATCGTTGCGCTTACCTCCCACGCCATCGTCCGCATCCTATACACAAATAGTTATAATGGCGCTGGGGCAGTGCTGGCAGTCCATGTTTGGGCCTCCGTCTTCGTCTTCCTCGGGGTCGCGCAATCTCCCTGGGACTTATCCAAAAATCTGCTGACTCTATCGCTTTACCGCACCATCGCCGGCGCGATCATCAATGTCGCAATGAACCTTTATCTGATCCCACGATACTCAGCTATGGGCGCGGCCATCGCAACCGTCGTTTCGTATGCAATTTCAGCGGTGTTTGCCAACGCGTTCAGCTCGCGGACAAGACCTATCTTCTACATGCAGATGAGGTCCTTTATTCCGTATCGCTTCTGGGTCTAGCATTACGAACTGTGGATCTGCATGTCTGCCCCAAGAATCGTGGGCTCCAAATAAAGCGTCAGCATTGTCCTGTGCCATGAAATAAATGCATGAGTCAGCAACGTAAGCCTGAGTCAAACGCAATAGCGCAATTCATACAGCTTTTGCGACGGGTGGTCGGTGTTGAATATTCCAAAGCTCAATTGCGGTGGTCCAAACGATACCGGCAAAGGCTGAAATCAAGATGCCAAGCAGGACGATGATCGTCCTGTGAGGAGATGACTTTTTCTCTGGCACTTGCGGCTCATCCAGCACCTTGATTGGAGGTATTTCTTTCGCTTCTTGTACTCTGGCGAGTTCATACTGCTTGGTTAGTGTCTCATAGAGGCTCTCCTGCATCATGACTCGCCTGTAGAGATCGGAGTAGGTCACTCCTAGTAGCGGCAACTTCCTAATAGAAGGCATGAATTGGTCGGCTTTAAGATCCCCGCCTTCTGCGTCCTCACCTTCGCCGCCCATTTTGTGCAATTGGCTTTGTAGCACATTGACTTGCGCTTGAGCTTGCCGCACCCTAACATTGTCATCGGTATACGCGGTTTTCAATCCAGATAGCTCACTCTGCGCTGCGATTAATTCGCCTTGCAGTTTTCCTGCTGCCTCTACCGTTGCTTCGCCTTGCCTTTGAATATCCAATGTGGCGTTGCGACTCGAGAATTGACTCAATGCAACAGAACTGGCATCGAGATCACTCTTAATGGATTGTATCCTTTCCTCGAGGAAGATCCGTTCACGACGGGCCGAGGAAGTACTCACCCTATTAACGATCTTATCAAGCTCCTCGACGTACGCTTTGGCCATGTCGCGCGCCCGATTCGGGTCACCGTCTACCACCGCAATGCTGATGATTCCGCTCTTCTTGTCCTCATCGATTGTGGTTCGATCCGTTAGTATCTTACGGGCCTCGAAATAGAACTTACAATGATAAATGCGACGCAGATCGAAGCGATCGATGATATCGTCCTGTGCGGATTGGCTGGATAAAACACCTATAAAGGTTCCGCCTGGCGTCCTCGTGCTCATCAATCCGCCCGTCCCCAGGCTAGCTGCAGGTCCGGCCCCGGATAACGCGCTGAGCAAGGATGTGCTGGAAAGAGTCTGCTGGTCGGGCGGCATTAATTGGGCCGTGGACGTGTATTTTTTGGGGATCAACAACGCGATAGCAATTGCAGCCACAGCGCCTAAACCGATTACCTTGGCCAGCCAGAGACGGCGGCGCCAGATTGCCATCAGAAGATCAGCGAGTGGAATCTCTATCGTATCCGCTGCATCTTCGACCGCACTTAGATTGTGTTCTTCTGCGGTGCTCAATGTTTCGTCTCCTGTGGAGCGAAGAAGCTAATTCAACTGAGATTCGGCGAGGCCGGAGGATTCATGAACTGCCTTGGTCGGAGGAACCTCAACTGTTATTCTTCAACTGGTAAAGGACTGTACGATTGTCACGTTTTGAACAATAGCTAATCGTCTTGCGCGACTCTTCAACGCTTGTCCTTCGCTCAAGAACGATCAGAAGACCCCAGTAACAGCACCAGTGATGGCGATTGACGACATAATCTGCGCAGCACCTATCACGTTCTTCCATATCTCCGAGCCCCCAACGATTTTCTCTGGAACGACGATGGAATCGCCCGGCTGCATGCGGAGGTTCATCACGCTGCTATTAGACCAGATGCTGCCGTGTCCTACGATGGATCCATCAGCGCGAATGACATAAACGCCCCTCTTATTGCCGGACTGGGTCGCTCCGCCCACCTTATTTAGATACCAATCTGTATCCTTGCCCGGCATGTAGGTGATTGCCTCGGAGTTATATACCTGCCCGGTAACCATCACGAAATTCGGACGCTTGGGGATGACTATGGTATCTCCAGCGCGCAATTCGATGTCGGCGGAAGTGTTCTGCCACTTATTGATGTCCGCCGAGATTCGGATCACCTGGCGTCCGGTCGCCGGGTGACTACGCAGCGAGGCGAGAACTTGATCTCGCTGCTGCTGCATGGATGCCTGTAGATCCTTTTGGTCCTGAGCGGACATCACACCCGCATTAATGTTGACTGGGGTGGTATCGATTCGTTGAATCATCTGCAGACGGGCCTTCTCGCCCAGTTCACGGACCTGCACACGCTCCAGTACGGCACCAGCCGGATACGCATCCACTCGGAAACCTCCCGCGCGCTTCAGTGCCGAACTAAGGCGCTCTCCCTGTTCAATCCCGTAGCTGCCGGCGTGTTCAACCTCGCCGGAAATCGTCACCGAAGCGCCGATGTCCTGCCAGCCGGCCAGCTGTCGAATGCTGACGACGTTGCCTGGCTTAAGCGCCACATCTGCATTCTTATCGCCATCCAGCGACTTCTCCACTTCGACGATGCTGTGGCTGACCAGCACCTTCTGGCCATTCTGCACCACATAGCTGGAAAGATCGGCCTCGTCCCGGTAGGCACTGCGCGTAAAGCCGCCAGCCATTCTCACCAGTCCCGCCACGGTCATCCCTTGAGACATTGGATAACTGCCGGGGCGAAGGACATCCCCCTCAATTGAAACCATGGGAGAATCAATCTCGTACCGGCTGAATATGCGGATTAGATCGAACGGCTGAAGTGGGATTGCATCGTTCCCGATCAGCACGTCGGGCAAACTAAAGCTGATGGTCTCTGGCCGGAAGTCCGGCGGCTGCAAGCGAACCAGCTCTGCGTGGTCGGCCGGTTCCGGCAAGATGTCCTGGTACGACTTCAACAGATCGTTGATGGTCATGCCATCGCGGTAGGGGTACTTGCCCGGACGATAGACATGCCCCTCAAGATAGACTGCCTGCTGGTTGTAGGGCAGGATCTGCGAGATTACGACGTCGTCCCCTCCCTGCACCTGGAAGCCGGCGATCTCCTTTTTCACCGCGTCCGCATCCCCCGGAAGCTGCAAATTCAACATGGTGCGTCGTTCGTGTGCCTCAATTCGCTGCACGTTGATTTGTTTCAAACTCGCCGTAACAAGCACGCCGCCGGCGAGATCGAGAACCTGGTTCAGCGTCGTCTCGCCGTTCAGCTCGTAGATCGCAGGGCGATGCACCATTCCTTCCACCGTAACCTGCGGACCTACCGGCGGCACCAGGATGGTGTCACCCGGCAGCAGACGGTCCGTGTTCGGGCGGACACCATGCAGCAGGAAGTCATACAGATCAATTTGTCGCACCATTTGTGTGCCGCGGTACTGTCTGAGGATGCGCAGCGACCCGCGGCTGGTCGGGCCGCCGGCGGCGTACAGGGCGCTCAGCGGCGTGGACATCGAGCTGACATCGTAGGCCCCGGGACGCTGTACGTCGCCCACCACATACACGCGAACCGTGCGCAGCCGGCCCAGGGAAATTTCGACATGCTCCCCCTGAAACTGCGTGCTGAGGGCCTTCTGGATGGCGCTCTGCGCCTGGGCAATCGTGAGTCCGTCCAGCGTGATCGTGCCCGCCTCCGGCAGCGCGATCTGGCCCTGGCGGTCGATCGTCAGGCTCAGGCGATCGGAACGGCCACCCCACATGTTCACAGCAATGTTGTCCCCCACCCCAAGAACGTAGTCGGGACCGACAGGAAGGTCCATCGGCAATTCGTTCGCATTTCCCGTACCAAGGATGAAAGCATCGCTACCGAAGCGCCGCAGCAATCCCCCAGCGGATGGAATCTGTGTATAAAGATCGTTCAGCGAGATTAAATCTGCATAAGGACTGGGTCGCTGTATCGCTTGGGGCATGTCCGGCACCACAATCGGGTTGGGTAGTGTCGCCAAGGGCCTGCGCGTCTGGGCTGCGCCCGCAGCGTTTGCGGCATTGCTCTCCGGAGTTGGGTTTGTGCTATATCCAAGCTGATTGAGATTCGTCGTCACCTGGGCACGCAAATTGGCATCCTGCCGGATATTGCTATACAGCGCTTCGTCGCTGATGGTGCTTGGGGCCACTCCCGTCTGCTGCGCAACCATGGCCTTCACGGTGGAACGGAGACCCGGCTGTTGTTGCATTATGGCGATGATCTGGTCCGCGGACATCTGTGTCTGGTCCGTTGCCAGCGCGTTGCCGCCTGAGTCATATACGGACGTCTCCGACTGAGCTGTTGCCTGGGCATTGCCAACCTGGGCAGAGGAAGCCTGGGTGCCTGCACTCTGGGCGGTCGCTTGGCCACTGCTGCCCGCTGCAGATGCTTGACCGCCGCTGCCCGAACCGGAAGCTGTCCCACCAGCATTCTGAGCAGGCAGGGGTTTACATAGTAGAGCAACAGCAACTACGGTAACCAGCAGCAAACCGACTCGGCTGCAACGCCACCTGGAGTTAAAACTCCTATGGTTATCAAGCACCACTTCACTCATCCTTTGATCTGACCCGTTAGAAAACATAATTAAATGTATATGAATTCCACATTTGCGGATTGGCGAGTAGCCAGCCAAACCCACACGAATCGCAGCCTGCAACTGCAAACCCTGCCTGCAAAGGCCGGTTGCCTGACCCAGTCCACTCTGTACGGCAACGCCCTTCCGGGCAGTAAGACATCCCGCTAATGTGCCCCGACCCGGTTTAGAACCGTTGGAATGGTCCGGATAAGAATGCACAGATCGGCTCGCAGGCTCCAACGCTGGACATACATCGCATCCAGCTTTGCCCGGCTTTCATAGCCCACATTACTACGACCAGAGACCTGCCACAATCCTGAGAGTCCTGGCTTTGCTTGCAGATAGAAGTCGAGCAGATCCTCGTAAAAGACGGTCTCCGCCTCAACGATGGGACGTGGGCCGATCAGAGACATATCTCCGCACAGCACATTCAGCAGTTGAGGCAGCTCATCCAGGCTCCACTGGCGCAGGATCCTCCCAACCGGGGTAATCCGAGGATCAGTGAGGTGCTTGCGCATTCTGCGGTGCACCGCTTTGCCCCCCGGATGTGGGGTCGTTATGTGCCCTGAATGTTCGGCATGCATGCACATGGAACGGAATTTCCAGATTTTGAATGGGCGTCCGCCGCGACCAACCCGCACTTCCCGGTAAAACACAGAACCTTGCGAGGTCAGTTTGATCATCGCGGCAATCAACAGTCCTGGAACTGCGAATAGCACAAGCATAATCGCCGCGCACACAATATCGAATACACGCTTCACATATGCATAGCGCCAGCTGTGTACAGGCTCCTCTATCGAGGGGGAGAAATCGAAGGTGTATACATCTCTAAAAATGGATGCATCTTGTTCATAGGCAATAACGAAACCATCCTCTTTCACAAAAGGCTGTGTTTTTTTCATCGTTTCCCTCGCAGCTCAGATACAGAGTGATCCATGAGTTTCATGTGCTGCATTCTTTTGCCAACTATTGTTGATGATTCGAGAATATGCGAATGCAATACGCTCTAGAAAGTTTCTGAAGAGTTCTCGTGCTCCATACTACTCGCCTCTGGTGCAAGTGCTGCCGTAAATTTTACCAGATTTCTCATTTGATGCGACCGCCGGCCCCGTCGATTGATAATTTCAAACAACTTCTCCCGTTTACGGGATCTCCGGGCAGTGATTTCTGCCTCAAGCCAGCAAAGGATCGGAATCCAGTATCTCCAGGTCCTCGCCGTCAACTTCCACGGCAAAGCTTTGCATGATGGAATCCAACGTGAGAACGACGCGGAAGCTGTACTTCATTCGCTGCACAACCCCCTCCATCCCGGCAAAGGCACCGGACCGAATGCGTGCCCGCTGCCCCACCTTCAGCAAAGGGTGGGGTTGGGCGTTGCGTTGAGTAAGGCCGGATCGCAGTGCGTCAATCTCACTCTCCGGCAACGATGCCGGTTCGCCACCCGTGCCGCCCACAACTGCCAGAATACCCGGAACTTCCAGCACACGCACGCGCTCGTTCCGCGGGATGCAAACAAAAATGTAGCTGGGAAACAGGGGAAGATCCAGAGTGACCCTCGATCCGTCGCTCCACTTGCGATGAGTGCGATAGAGGGGCAGAAAATGCTCGATCTGCCTCATCTCCAGGTGTTGACCCACGCGCTTTTCATGGCGCGGAGTCGTGTAGGCGGCAAACCATTTTGGCGCACAGGGCGCAGACACGCACGACCCATCCGGGAAGGAGTCCAGGGTGCGACTGCTCGCTTGATCGATGCCCCGATGCCAGATTTCAGACAAAGCTTCGCTATCCTCACTT
>Ga0208820_1001072_pt1 | contig 16302 bp, 11 predicted proteins | sample June2015DPH_16_5_FD_184713 | JGI IMG/M metagenome (GOLD analysis project Ga0208820, IMG submission 184713) | Peatland microbial communities from SPRUCE experiment site at the Marcell Experimental Forest, Minnesota, USA - June2015DPH_16_40... | ecosystem: Environmental > Terrestrial > Soil >...
GACGGGCTTCCAAGTCAGCGAGAGAGTCAGGCATCTACAGCCTCCTAAAACCTAGCGTATCACTACGCTAGGTTTTAAGCCACAAAAAAGGAAACCCGGCGAATTGTCACTTTCACGTCGCACACCCGCGCCGTGTTGCCCATGCACGCGCCATGAGTTATAGTCGAGCTTCGAGAACGCCGGGTGATGGAGCGTCACCTCTTCGCCGTTCCGGGCAACCGGTTCCGATAGCTCCTGCCGTCTGGTGGGAGTTTCCTCATTCGCAAGACACAAGGAGTCATAGATGACCAAAATCGTAAGCGTGGTGGGCCGTGAAATCCTGGATTCCCGCGGGAATCCGACAGTTGAGGCCGAGGTTGCGCTGGAAGGCGGCGCGGTCGGCGTTGCGGCCGTTCCTTCGGGAGCGTCCACGGGGGAGAAGGAAGCCGTCGAACTGCGTGACGGCGACAAGCAGCGGTATGGCGGAAAGGGCGTAACCAAGGCCGCCGGCCATGTTCGGAAAGAAATTGCCCACGCCGTGATCGGACTCGATGCGACCAACCAGCGCGCCATCGACCAGGCGATGATCGATGCCGACGGAACGCCCAATAAGGCGAAGCTGGGAGCCAATGCAATTCTCGCCGTATCCATGGCAACCGCGCGTGCCGCGGCCAACGCTCACTCACTGCCCTTGTACCGGTACCTTGGCGGAGCCAACGCGTGCACGCTTCCCGTGCCCTGCATGAACGTGCTGAACGGCGGCAAGCATGCCGACAACACCGTCGACTTCCAGGAGTTCATGATCGCGCCACACAACGCGCCATCGTTTAGCGAGGCCATCCGCATGGGCATGGAGACCTTCCACACGCTCAAGAAGGTGCTCAACGGCAAAGGTCTCTCGACCGCGGTGGGTGATGAGGGAGGCTTCGCGCCGGATCTGAAATCCAACGAAGAAGCCGTCGAACTGATTCTGGAAGCGATTACCAAGGCCGGCTACAAGCCGTCCACCGATATCTCGATTTGCCTCGACCCGGCCGCCAGCGAAATGTGGGATGACGGGAAGTACGTGCTCTTCAAGTCCACCAAGAAGCCGATTACTTCCGACGAGCTCGTCAAAATCTGGGAGTCGTGGGTGAGCCAATATCCGATCGTGCTCCTCGAGGATGGAATGGGTGAAAACGACTGGGATGGCTGGCGCAATTTGACGGTCGCTCTCGGGAACAAGATCGAGCTGGTGGGCGACGATCTCTTCTGCACCAACGCGCAAATCCTCCAGCAGGGAATCGACAAGGGACTCGCCAACGCCATCCTCATCAAGTTGAATCAGATCGGTTCGGTGACGGAAACCCTGGACACCATGGAACTGGCGGCGCGCAACGCTTACCGCTGCTTTGTCTCTCACCGGTCGGGCGAAACCGAGGACACCTTCATCGCGGATCTGACGGTGGCCACCGGCGCCGGTCACATCAAGACCGGTTCGGGCTGCCGCAGCGAGCGCGTCGCGAAATTCAACCAGTTCCTCCGCATTGAAGAACGGCTGCAAGGGCATTCGCGATTCGCCGGCCGTGCGGCGTTCAAGCGGTAGGCGGCGCAAAAGACCGCCTGCGTTACGCGGCTGCGGCGTTATGATCGACCTGCCCCATTTATTTCGCGGGCTCTGTGATGGGGACGATGCGGTCGGCGGGAACGTCGCGGAGGATCTGGTGGATGCCGCTGGGCCAGGTAATCTCGATTTCCTTGGCGACGGCGGAAGCGCCCAGGCCGAAATGAACGCGCGGATCGCTGGAGCATGCGTAGCCGGTGCTGGTGGTGACGTGATTGTATCGGACCAGGCCGTCGGCGGTGGTGAGCCGCACCTTGGCGCCGATGGCCATGCGGTTGCTTTTGGTTCCGGTGAGCTTGAGCAGGATCCAGTGATTGCCGTTGCGGGTGGTGTTATGGAAGATCTTGGCCGGCCCGTTGAGCACGGAGACCACGGCGTCCATGCGGCCGTCGTTGTCGAGATCGCCGACGGCGAGGCCGCGGTGAATCGCGGGCATCTGAAAATCCGGTCCGGCCGTCGAGCTGACGTTCTGGAACCGGCCGTTCGAGAGATTGCGGAACACCGCCGGCGGCTCCGCGGAGTGGCGCGGCGAATAGAGGTCGATGTCGTTCTGCACGTTGCCGCGCGCCACCATCAAATCCTTCCAGCCGTCGTTATCGAGATCGACAATGGCGTTGGACCAGCCGGACATCTCGTAGGTGTCCATGGATAGCCTGGATGAAGCGGTGCGGTCGTCGAACTGACCCCGCCCCTGGTTGACGAACAAGGGGAAGGTTTCTTTTTCGACGGCGCTGACCCAGAGGCTGGGGAAGCCCTTGTTGAACAGGTCGCGGAAATCGGAGCCCATGCCCGAGATGACGTTGCCGTTTTCCGGAAATGCGACACCCGACTCGAGGGCGACCTCCTCGAATCGCTTGCCGCCGATGTTGTGGAACAGTTCCATGGGAGCGTCGTCGTTGGCGACGAAGATATCGGGGTAACCGTCTCCGTCGTAATCGGCAACGGAGACGCCCATGCCGCGGCCGAAGTGTTCGGCGATGCCGGTCTCCACCGAGACGTCGGTGAAGGTGCCGTCGCCGTTATTGCGATAGAGGGAGTTGGGAAGCGGCTTGTAATGGCGGGGCGTGCAATATTGCGGCTGCCCCCGGTCCTTGCACTCGGCGTAGCCGACCGGACTCCACTGGCAGTAATTGGAGACAAACAGATCGAGCAGGCCGTCGTTGTTGTAATCGATCCAGGCGGCGGCCACCGACCACATGGTCTTCCCGGCGTATTTGTTGCCGCCGAGGCCGGCCTTTTCGGTCACATCGGTAAAGGTGCCATCGCCGTTGTTGTGGTAGAGATGGTTGCCGTTGAGACCGGCGACGAAGATGTCGGGCCGGCCGTCGTTATCGTAGTCGCCGATGGCAACGCCCATGTTGTAACCGGCGCCGGCCAGTCCGGCTTTTTCGGTGACGTCGGTAAACGTCAAATCGCCGTTGTTGTGAAAGAGGCGGTTGCTGAACTGCGGGCCGTCCTTGGCGAGCCCGGGCATGGTGCCGCCGTTGACGAAGTAGATGTCGAGCAGGCCGTCGCCATCGTAATCGAACAGGGCCACGCCGGCGACCATGCTTTCGGGCTGCTCCTTGGCCGCGCTGGCGCTGTTGAGAGCGACGAAGTGCACGCCGGCGCGTTGCGCGATCTCCTCAAACGTGATGGGACCGACTACCGCGGTGGCGGCGAGAGCGGCGAGAGCGAGCGCTGGCAGGGAAAAGAGAAGGACACGGCGCAGCATCAATTGTTCAGGGTAACATGCGAAAAACGGCGCCGGCGGGAAATGGCCGCCGGCGCCGGGAACATCGAACGGGCTAGTTAAAATAGACGCCGTCGCCTTGGAGGAAAATGTCGGTCATGATACCGAGATCGAGACCCGGCGCGGTGAACGTGGTCGGGTTGTTGTACTGGCCGATCCAGATGTAACCGTTGGGGAACGTCTCGGATCCTTCCGTGGTCGCCCCCGTCGACGGCAGGGGTTTCAGAACCCAGGAGGGAATGGTGAACGTCCCTGGGGCCAGGGGCACCCTGCACTCGAACTCCCCAAACAGGGTCTCATCGGCGTTAAGGGAGAGGCCGCCGAGGATCACCTGTCCGTTCTGCAGGGTCGGGTCGCCGCCGGTCCAGGTGACCGTGAGGTCGCTTGATCGGGGGAACGTCTTGCCGGCGAGGGCGGTGAGCTTGACGCTGGGGATCGTGCTGGTCTCGGCGACGGAAAAGGCGCCGACATTCGCCCCGCCTACGCCGGTCATGACGTAGTGCTCGTCGCTATAAAGGAATTTCCCGAGCGAGGACAAATCGGCATCGTAGAAGCCGGAGCCGGGGTAGCCTTGGGTGATTGGGGGAGAAACCAGCGGGCCGGTCAGGGTGAGCGCGGGGCCGGCATCCAGGTTGGAGATGCTCAAGTCGTCGAAGAGGCTGTCTTGGCCCGAGACGCAGTAGCCTACGGAGACGCCGTATTCCGCATAAAATGCCGTCTGCGGGGTGTACCCGCTGAAGCTGGCGTAAGCAAAATCCCCGTTGCCGTGGCCAGCGGTAACGAGGCCGACAAAAGTAAGGTTAATGCTCTGCAGGAAGACATTGGCGAAATTGACGTTGCCGCCGGAGGCGAGCTTATTAACCAGGGTTTGCCCCATCGGGGAATCGGAGCAGGTGTTCTGCCCGGCGGGGGCTACCGCGATGGTGCCGATGTTGCCCACCACACCGCCGGCTTCCACCGCGATGGGTACATAGCAGCCCTGCACTCCCTGCGGCACCGTGAAGTTAATCTGGTCGAGCCCCGGCCAGGAGCCGGAGCGGCCCGCATAGTACAAGCCGGAACTGGTTCCGGTTTCGGCGGTGTTGCCGACGAATACGGTGACCGTTCCTATGTCAGGGAACGTCGTCGGAGATGTGGCGTCACTCCCGGCAATAGGTCCCAGGCCGGTGCCCCACAAGATGCCGATGTCGCCCGGATGCAGCGTGTGGATAATCGTGTTGAGGGTGTAGTTCACATCGGTCACCGAGGCTTGCCCTAAGCCTGAGCTAGTTGCCGTGAACTCACCGAACGCAGCGGTCACCACCTGGATCGGGAAAGTGGCGCTGGTCTGGCCGTTGTAAGTGACGGTGACGGTTCCACTGCCGGTGGGGGTAAGCGATGGCAGAATGGCGTTGATCTGGCTTGGGTAGACGAAGGTGGGGAGGGGGAAGCTGGATGTGCCATTCACCGTGACCGTGAGCGAAACTCCGCAGAGGGTTGCCGTGTAAGGAACGGTGTAAGCCACGCAGTACGAGGTTGGCCCCAGATTGCTTCCGTAGACACTGAAGATGGAGCCTTGCGCGATGCCCGCTGCCGGCAAACCGGCCGCGAGGCCGCTGGCGGCGTTCGCAACCCCCGAGACGACAGGCGCGGGCTGGGTGACCGCACCCGCGATCAGGGGGGCGATCAGTAAAAGAGCGAAACGGCGAAACATTGATTCCTCCTGGCGATCCATACGTAATGCCGGGCTGGCAAGTTTCAGCAGGTCAGCCGATTTCAGACTTTAAACTCCATTAAACCACGGCAGCGGGTTGGCGGCAGCGTGCGAGACACACAAAAACAGCGAGTTAACAGACTCCGGAAATGCGGATGGCTCTTTGGGGCCATTTGGGTCGCTATGTAGACGTTACAGGAGTAGAATCGTTACCAAGATGAGAAGTTCCGCTTGGTTGCTCTCCGTATGCGCAATACCGCTTTTTGCCGGCCTTGCCGCCGCGCAGACCACGCCGGCGCCGGCGGCCGAACCGGGCGCCACCATTCGAACGACCGCGACCGAAGTGATGCTGGACGTGGTGGTAGTGGATAAACACGGGAAGAACGTGAAGAACCTGAAGCCGGGCGACGTGGAGATCTACGAAGACGGCGTGAAACAGCCGGTCACCAGCTTTCGCCTGGCCGCGACGCGTGAATCGCAGGCTCCGCAATCGACAGGCCCAGCCGCCGCGGCGCCGAAGACGCCGGAGATCTCGCGCCCGCTGCGCGCCGTCAACATGATCTGTATCGTCTTTCACAATATCGATCCGGTGGCGCGGCGGAACGCGACTCTGGCGGTCGAGGAGTTTCTGAAGAACGACCTGCCGCCGGACACTTATATCGGGATGTTCCTGTTGTCCGATCGCGTGACTCCGATCCTGGGCTTCACGAAGGATCGCGAGAGGGCGAGCCAGGCGGCGGAGCACGTGTTCAATCTGAGCCCCCTCGATTTCACCAGCGCGTCGGTGGGCGTGCTGACCGCGAACCCGAACATGCAAACCATGACCCAGACGTCGGTGACTTTGGCCGACGGCACCGTACGCGGCGGGCCGCCCAATGTTACGGTCACGGGTGGCGAGCTTGCCAATACCGTGATCGCCGGGGCGGACGTGACGAACGCTCCGGGGGCGAATGCGCTGCGCGGGGCCCAGGTCACCGAGAACCGCGACCTGGCCGAACTGACGGGGGCGCGCGCGGAGGACGAAATCGACAACCTCATCAAGACGCTGAGCGCGCTGCCCGGGCGCAAAACCGTTCTGATGGTGACGGAGGGTCTGCTGACCACCGGCGATCCCGACCGGCTTCACGCGATGCTCACCAAAGCCATTGCCCATGGCGTAACGCTCTATCCTCTCGATATTACGGGATTGACCATAGCCTCGACGGCGCAGGCCGCCAACCTGAAGCTGGGCACGGTGGCGAGCCAGAGCGCGAACCAGGCCAACAGCAGCACCGCGCCGGGCGCCATGAGCAGCAGCACCTCGGGCAGCACCACCACTGCAACATTGGTCAACCTGGATGCGATGAAGGAACAGAGCCGGCAGGGCGACACGATGGCGCAGGGCGTGCGCGCGTCCGATACGCAGGCGAGCTTGCGCGCGCTGGCGGAAGGCACCGGCGGTTTCATGATCGCCAACTCGCAGGACTACGCGAAGCCGTTTGCGCGCATCCTCGACAACGTGGAGGCGCACTATGAAGTGATTTATCGCCCCACCGAAAACAAGTACGACGGACGCCTGCGCAAAATCCAAGTGAAACTGCGGGGACGCGCCGCCGAGTACCACGTGGAGAGCCGCACGGGCTATTTTGCGATGCCGGACTTGAAAGGATCGGCCGCGTTGCAGCCGTTCGAGATTATGGGCCTGAGCGTGCTGAGCGCGAATCCGGAGCCGCACGCTTTCGATTTCCACGCGGCCGCTTTCCATTTTCGAAGTGAAAGCGCCAACGCGCGCGGCGAGCTGTACTTCGAGTTGCCGGGCGAGGCGCTGAAAGCGGTAGCGGAGCCGAACCAGAAGCATGAACTGCACGCTTCGCTGGTGGCGTTGGTGAAGGATTCGACCGGGCAGGTGGTGGACAAGTACAGCAACGACCAGATCTACCATCTTCCGGACGACAAACTGAAGGAACTGATGGCGGTGCCGATCGTGTACACGCATGCGGTGAACCTGCCTGCCGGCCATTACACGGTTGAGACGGCGGTGCTGGACCGCGAAGCCGGGCGGGCGAGCACCAGCGTGACGCAGTTCGACAACGTGGAAACCAAGGGATTCGGCGTGGGCAACATCATGATGATTCGGCGCATCGACCCAGCGGACAAGCCGGATCCGGCCGATCCGCTGGTGTTCGCGGGCAAGCGCCTGGTGCCACTGCTGGACGGCACGCTGCATGCGGACGAGCCCTACATGCTGTACTTCGAGGTCAACCCGGATAGGTCGAGCATGAAGCGGCTGTCGGCGCAAATCGAGGTTTCCTCCGGCGGCAAGGTTTTGGAAACCAAGCCGGCAAAACTCACCTGGGATGGGGGCATGTGGAGGGCGTTGGTGGAGGCTCCGGCGCAGGTGGGCAGTTACGAACTGAAGGTTACTGCGTCGCAAGGGAGTTTGCCGCCTGCGATTCAAACGCTGAAGTATACAGTTGTGCAGTGACCTAACGGAGCCGCGACCAAAGGGAGCGGTCATGTGGAAGACTCGAACACAATCGACCGCCGTGGCGCGGGCTGTCAAGCCTGCTGAGTCGAGAGTCGTCTCGACTCTTCTTCGCACCGCGCTGGCGTGCTTTTCAACGGAGCGACCATGTGGAAGCCTCGGGCTGGAAGAAATGTCGAGGCGACTCTCGACACAGCAGGCCTGACGGCCCGCGCCACGGCGGCGGGTTGTTGCGCTCATCGTTTCGCCGGAATCTGCAATGGGGTTAGAATCAGGATCAAGATGAAACAGTCTGCTTTGTTGCTCCCCGTATGCGCAATCTCGTTTCTTGCCGGTCTTGCCGCTGCGCAGACCGCGCAGACGGTCGAACCGGGCCCCACGATCCGCGCCACTACCACCGAGGTGATGTTGGACGTGGTCGTAGTGGATAAACATGGCAAGAACGTGAAGAACCTGAAGCAAGGCGACCTGGAGGTTTACGAGGACGGCGTGAAACAGCCGATCGCGAGCTTCCGCCTGGCTGGGGTGCACGAATCGCAGACCCAGCAATCCGCGGCCGCCACCACGGCGCCGGGAACGTCGCAGACCTCGCGCCCGCTGCGCGCCGTCAACCTGATCTGTATTGTCTTTCACAATATCGATCCGACGTCCCGGCTGACCGCGACCCAGGCCGTGCAGGAGTTTCTGAAGAACGATGTGCCGCCGGACACTTATATCGGGATGTTCCTGCTGGCCGACCGTTTGATTCCGATTCTAGCCTTCACGACGGATCGCGACAAGGTGACTCAGGCGGCGGCTAACGCGTTTACCCTGCGGCCGATCGATTTCAATGCGGCGTCGGTGGGCGTGCTGACCGCGAACCCGAACAAATTGACGATCACCACCGTGGTAACGGGCAGCGGAACTACCACGAGCGCGTCGACGAACATGACCCTCACGGGAGGCGAGATTGCCAATACCGTGATCGCCGGGGCGGACGTAACGAACGCTCCAGGCGCCAGCCTGCAGCGCGGGGATCAGGTCAGCGCGGACCGCGATTTCATGAATCTGACCGGCGGGCGCGCGGAGGACGAAATCAACAACCTGATCAAGTCGTTGGGCACGCTGCCCGGGCGCAAAACGGTACTCTGGATCACCACGGGCGCGATCCTTACCGGCGATCCCGACAGGTTGCAGTCGATGCTTGCCAGAGCGACGGCTAATGGCGTAACGCTTTACCCGCTCGACATCACTGGTTTAGGGGAGAACTCGACGGCGGGAGCCGCGAACCTGAAGTTGAATCAGGCAGTGGGCGTGAGCGCGACGCAAGGCGCCCCAACCACGGATCTGCATTCGCGGGCGGAGCAGAGCAAGCAGGGCGATACGATTGACCAGGCGGTGAGCGGGTCCGACACGCAGGCGCCCCTGCGCGCGCTGGCCGAGGGCACGGGCGGTTTCCTGATCGCCAACACGCGAGACTACAAGAAACCGTTTGGGCGCATCGTGGAAAACGTGGAGGCGCACTATGAAGTGAGTTATCGCCCCACTTCGGACAAGTACGACGGGAGCCTGCGCAAGATCGATGTGAAATTGGTGGGAAAAGCCGCCGAACTCCACGCGGACAGCCGGACGGGCTATTTTGCCATGCCGGACCTGAAAGGATCGCCGGCGCTGCAGCCGTTCGAGGTGCTGGGCCTCAGCGTGCTGAACGCGACTCCGGAGCCGCACGCCTTCGATTTCCGCACGGCCGGTTTCCATTTTAGGAATGAAGGCGCGGGTTCTCGCAGCGAGCTGTACTTCGAGTTGCCGGCCGGAGCTCTGAAAGCGGCGCCCGGAGTGAACCAGACGCATGTACTGCACCCCTCGCTGCTGGCGCTGGTGAAGGATTCGACCGGGCAGATCGTGGACAAGTACAGCGTCGATCAGCCCTACTATATTCCGGACGATAAGCTGCAGGCCGCGCTGTCGATGCCGATCGAGTACACGCATCCGGTGAGCCTGCCGGCCGGCCATTACACGGTGGACACGGCTGTGCTGGATCGCGAAACAGGGCGGGCGAGCACCAGCGTGGCGCAGTTCGACAGTCCGGAGACCAAGGGAGTCGGCTTGAGCAGCATCATGGTGATTCAGCGCATGGAACCCGCCGACAAGCCGGACCCGGCCAATCCGCTGGTGTTCAAGGGCACGCGCCTGGTTCCGATGCTGGACAAGACCCTGCAAGCGGATAAGCCCTACATGCTGTACTTCGCGGTCTACCCGAATCAGTCGAACACCGAGCAGCCCGCGGCGCAAATCGAGATCTCCGTTGGCGGCAAGGTAGTGGGAACCGTGCCTGCCAAACTCGTCGAGGATGGGGGCGTGTGGAGGGCGCTGGCGGGAGCGCCGTCGAAACCTGGCAGTTACCAGTTTAAGGTCACCGCGTCGCAGGGCAGCTTACCGTCCACGACGCAAACGCTGGAGTATACCGCCAAGTAACCGGCGGCCGACCGGTCCTGGATTCACCAAGCGGACAGATCACGGGCTGGCCGACTGGACCTACCGGGCGAAGTCCGCATCGGACCCGAAAACCGGGGCGCCTGACCGTGCGTTGGCGTTCCTGCCGTCGTGGCTCGCAAAGAACCGGCTGCAGGGACCGCCGGCGATACGCCAATTCCGGCAGGTTCTGCCCGAAAACAGCGGTTAAGTTCTTTGTTTCGGTAAAAATTCCGGCAGATTCTGCCGGTTTTCGACTGGCGGCGGTGCATTGGCGGGCGGCATCCGGGACGGACCCGAAAACCGGGGCGCCTGCGCCCCTCTTATTACGGCAACGCGATCGGAATGGTCACCGAGCCGGCCAGGTCGGTGGCGCCATCGGCCACGATGAAGCGCATGACTTTGGTTCCGGGAATGACGGGGTACTCATTGGACATCGGGAAACCGTCTTTCAGATAGGCGTCGTGCTGCTCCTTGGTCAGTTGGGGATTGACGGCGAACATCGCGGGATCGCCCAAAGGCCCGGACGCGCCGCGCTGGGAAAGCAGGAAGGTCAACTGGGCGCTATACTTGCCACCGCTTTCATGCAGCACCAGGTCGGACAGGTTAACCTTAAGATCGACCTTGATCGTACCCGGGGTCTTGCCGGGCGCGATCGCGGCTCGCAGGCCGATGTCGGACACGTCAACGGGGCTTTGGAAGGCGGTGCGCAAAGCGTCCATCTCCCGGTCCTGGGCTGAACGCGTATCCGGCAGCGCGTAGTAGCGAGTCTTGGCAATCAGTTTGACGTCCTTGCGATCGCAGGTAATCTTGACCAGGTGGAATTTTTTGTCCCAATTGGCCGAGGACGGATCGTAGGCGATGGTGTAGCCCGTGCTGGAGCTTTCGTTCAACCGCTGGACGATCTGGTTGATCTCCCCCTTGCCGTAGGTCAGGCTGCCGCCGGTCAATTGAGCCATGGCTTCCATGTCCACGGTCTTGTTCGTATCCAAGTCCGTATACGTGAGCAGGTTGACCACCGTCCCGTTTGCGTCCAGGGTGACGCTCAGATGTTCCGCGTAAAGCCCGCATCCAACCCAGATGCCGTTGCAGGGGTTCTTGGTATTCTCCTTGTAGGTCCAGGGCACGCCACCGAGGATCCAGACTATGTCGCGGCGGCCGGGGAAATTCGTCAACTGCTTGCCGAGCGTCTCCAGCGCGACATACGTCTTCTTGGTTACGTCCTCGTCAGTTAGGCCGGTGGGCCTTGTTTTCATGCCCTTAATCTCTTTCGTCAGCATGGCCTCGATGCCCTGGTTCCAGGTCTTATCGGGCGCGGCCTCGGGCGCACTCGGGAAGGGATGGATGGGATCGATCTGGCCGGCCGATGTCAGCACATAAAAATAGATGGAACTGGCGTCGCCGATCTGTTTGAGGGAGGGAACGATCTGGCGCACGGCGTACAGCCACTCGCTGCGGAGGTGGTTCAAGCAATCGAACAGAATCACGGTGGTGTGCGGCGGCGGCGACGGCCGGTTGGTGAACAGGCTGGGATCCACGGCGGTGGTCGGCCCAAAGCCGCCCGCGCGGAACAGGGCGATGGTCTCCGGCTTGCCCTCGTCCACGATATGAAAATCGTTGGCGGTCAGGTCGCCGACCGGCTTGCCCTGCTGGTCGACAGCCACCACGTTCAGTTTGACCAGCTTCGCTGGCTCTTGAGCGGACGCGGTGAGGATCAACGCGCTCACCGCCAGACCACCACAGAGTGTTCTCAAAACTGCCCTCATAATTCTCCCTTTCTCTTGCGGCGCACCCGCTTCGCGATTCGGGTCCGATCGCGGACGTCCTTCGAAACTTTCGCGAGGACAGCGGATTTCGGACTACAGCGCCCGTATTTCTCTGAAACGCTAGTACTCCATAATCGCGCGGATTGCCCGGTTCGTCAAAGCGGGGGGAGAACAAACGGCAAGCTGAAGCACGCCCTACCAGCGGACTTTCGGGGAACTTTGCGCGGCGGTTCGCGTATGCCTGATAGAACGCGGCGACGCTTGGCGGCCGCGCATCGGGACTGCCCGGCGCGGCCGTCCGCGCTTTTGCGTTAATGTTGAATCAGAGGCGGCGTCCTTAGAATATAGCGATAGGAAGGCGTTCACCGTCCGCACTCGAAACCTGCCGGCGGAGACAAGCAGGCTGAATCGGGCATCATGCGAGCTTTGGCATCTTTCCGCGAAGCGATGTTGGTCGCTGTGCGGAGCGTATTTTCGAGCAAATTGCGCAGCTTTCTCACGCTGCTGGGCGTGATTCTCGCCACCGCCACGTTGATCGTGGTGATGTCGATGGTGCACGGGATGGACGTGTACGTGGCGCAACAGGTGTCCGACATGGGCACCGACGGTTTTCAGGTGCAGCGCATTCCACTGCTCGGCGATTTCGATCCCAAGAAGATGATCGAACTGGACCGGCGGAATCCCAAGCTGACCCTGGAAGAGTTTCAATACCTGAAAAGCCACCTGACGCTGGTGCGGGAATTCGGCATGTCGGCCGGGCAGAGCGTGAGCGTGCACTACCGCGGTCAGGTGATGGATGGCGTCGGATTGACGGGCGTTACCGCGAACATGGGCACCATTTCGGACCTGGGCGTGTCCACGGGAAGGTTCATCACGGACTTCGACGACCAGCGGCACACCAACGTGGCCTTTATCGGCCAGGACGTGAGCGTGCGCTTTTTCCACGACACCGACGCCATCGGCAAGACGATCATGCTGGACGGCAAACCGTTCCAGGTGATCGGCGTTTCGGCTAAGAAAGGCTCCGTCTTCGGGCAATCGCAGGACAACTTCGTGATGATCCCGCTGGGGACGTTCTTCAAGATATTCGGCTCGCACCCGGAGGCGACCTTCAGCGCGCTGGCGATCGATCATGAACACCTGGAGGACGCGCAGGACGAAGTGCGCGTTCTGCTGCGCGCGCACCGCAAGTTGCGTCCGAACCAGGAGGACAATTACGGCCTGCTGTCCTCGTCCTCGCTGGTGGCGCTGTGGGACCGCATCACCAAGACGCTGGCCACCATGGCGGTGGGCATCGTTTCGGTGTTCATGGTGGTGGGCGGCGTGGTGATCATGAACATCATGCTGTCGGTGGTCACTGAGCGGACGTACGAAATCGGGATTCGCAAGGCGGTGGGCGCGCGCAAGGGGGACATCATGCGGCAGTTCCTGGTCGAATCGTCGCTGCTGTCGGCCACCGGCGGGCTGATCGGCGTGGCGCTGGCCTGGCTGGTGACGGTGGTGGTCCGGTCGGTGACGCCGATGCCGATGGCGGTGCCGCCCTCGGCCGTCGTGGTTGGCGTGGGAATCTCCGCGATGGTCGGCCTGTTCTTCGGCGTGTACCCGGCAAGCCGCGCGGCCAGGCTGGACCCGATTCACGCGCTGAGGTGGGAGCGATGACGTTCTCCGAAATCCGGTCTTCGGCGGCGATGGCGTTCTCGACCGTGCTCGAGCACAAGACGCGCAGCTTCCTGACCGTGCTCGGCGTCATCATCGGCACCGGCGCGGTGATCGCGGTCGGCTCGATCATCACCGGCGTCAACGACGTGATGACGGAACTGGTCAGCGCTATGGGGCCGGAGACGATTCTCTCCTTCCAGTTCAACCTGAGCTTTCGCGGCTCCATCACGCCGGAGGAATTGAAGCGCAAACCCTTCACCTGGGAGCAGTCGCAGGAACTCGAGGAGCGTTGCCCATCGATCAAGCACGTTTCGCCCTACCTTTTGACGCCGAACGTCTTCGGGCCGGGGGGGTGGACGGACCACGTGAAATACCACGGCCGGGACCTGTACCAGATCACCTTCGCCGGGACCGAGGAGGGCTATGCAGCGGGCGAAAACCAAGTGATGGTGCGCGGCCGGTTTTTCACCGACGAGGAGAACCGGCGGCATCAGCCGGTGGTTGTGGTCGGAGAGAACGTGGACAAAGCCCTGTTTCAGGGCGACGACCCGATTGGCAAGTGGATCGAAGTGGACGGCCATCAACTTCAGATCGTGGGCGTAATTGCGCAAAAGCTGAGTTTTCCCGGCCAGCCGGACCAGCGCATTCTGGTTCCCTTTTTCACCATGCGCAAGATGTACCCGACGGCCAATGAGATGATGTTCATCATCTTCGCCAGGAAGGGACTGGTGGATCGCGCGATGGATGAAACCGAGGTGGCGCTGCGCATCATGCGCAGGACGCCGCCCAGCAAGCCGGACGATTTCTGGATTTCCACCGGCAGCCAGATGCTGCAGGATTTCCATCGCATCACCTCGACGGTGGCGCTGCTGATGGTGGGGCTGAGCTCGATCGGCCTGCTGGTGGGCGGCATCGGAGTGATGAACATCATGCTGGTGTCGGTCACCGAGCGGACGCGGGAGATCGGCATCCGCAAGGCGGTGGGCGCGAAACGCTCCGATATCGTGGTCCAGTTCCTCACCGAGGCGGTGGTGCTGACGGGCCTGGGCGGCCTGGCGGGGATGACGCTGGGGTGGCTGATCTCGGTGATGTTCCGGCTGATTTTCCCGAGCCTGCCGACTTCGGTGCCGCTGTGGGCGGCCGCACTGGGTGTATGCGTGAGCGTCGGCGTAGGCCTGTTCTTCGGCACCTGGCCCGCGCTGAAAGCCGCGCGCCTGGACCCGGTGGTGGCGCTGCAATACGAGTAGGTGGGTTGGCAGCTCACCGGCGCGACGGTTTCAGAGCAACTCAGCGATGGATTCGACCGTGATCGACCTCGTCTGTGCGACGTAGGAGAGGATTCCGTGAAGGGTTCCGGTCTTGAGCGGGTTGTGCATGGGGACCGTGATCGTATGGGCCGGCGGTCCCTCATGCCGCAGCCTGACGTGGCTGCCCCTTTGACGGATCGCCACGTACCCGAGGCGCTCCAGCGCGTGGATCGCACGATCTGCGGACACGCCGCGCGGCAATTTCATGCGGCTTCGACCGGGATCAACTCGTCCTTCACATAGTGCAACTGCACTAACCGGGGCTGCACGGGCGCGTCTTCGAAGTGAAGCGATGTTGCCTCAAGGACATTCGCGCGAAGCTCTTCCCATGTCTCCGCTTCGGTAAAGATGGCAGCCCCAAGCGCGCGCGCGCGGTAGCCGCCTTCTTCAGCGTCGCGAACTTCGAAGATCAACTCCATGTCCATAGAATAGCTGAGGCGGAGATGGAAAGCAGACCCGTGGGGTGACACGAGCGCCGCCGCACCGAGCGGCTGGGAACAGCGCAACCGCCGTCTGCGTAATCCAAGGCATGGACGGTCTCATCGAGTTCCTGTTCGAGTACGGGCTCGACTTGGTTGAATATGTCCTGGAGCACTGTGACTATGCTCCCGCAGATAAAGAACACCTCATCCGGCTTGGGCTGTCGGATGGTCTATTGGAGCACTCTCCCGTAAGGACCCTCCGCCCAAGTATCCCGCTTCACTCAACGCTAACGACTCCGACTCTGTAACTGCGTTTGCCGTTGCAATTTCGGCTCTTCCGGTCCATGATTATTGGTTGCAGTTGACTTCATCCGGAAAGCAGGAGCACAGTGTCGATTCCCATTCTGAAACCTACCTTAGCGCGTGACGAACAATTTGCCGGCGTAACCTATCACATCGAGGGCGAGCTGGTGCCCGTGTTGCGCATCGAGCTGGGGAGTGTCCCCGTCTATTTCGAGCACCACATCCTTCTTTGGAAGGAGCCCAGAACGCAGATCGGCATCAAGCCCTTGAAGGGCGGTTTCCGGCGCATCATGGCGGGCATGCCCATCCTGATGACCGAAGCCAGCGGTCCCGGACAGATCGCTTTCAGCCGCGACGGCGCGGGACACATATTCGGCATCCATCTGAACCGCGGCGAAGGGATCGAGATGCGGGAGCACCAGTTTCTCGCCGCCACCGGCAGCGTCGATTACACGTTCACGCGGGTGAAAGGCGTTTCCAATATGCTGATGGGCGGGACCGGGTTCTTCATCGACCATTTCACCGCGCAAGCGAGCGAAGGGATAGTGTGGGTGCACGGATACGGGAACGTTTTCGACGTGACGCTGGGAGCCGGCGAACAGATTGACGTCGAGCCCGGCGGCTGGGTCTATAAAGACCGCTCGGTGCAGATGGAAACGCAATTCCAGAAATTCTCGACCGGATTGTTCGCCAGCGCCGGGCAAATCGTGTGTAACCGGTTTACCGGCCCGGGCCGAGTTGGCATCCAGTCCATGTACATTCACATGCCGACGTCGGCGTAGGGGGAGCTGGCCGGATCTGTCGCCAACAACCGCTCACGCTGCGTCTGAAGCCGCATCGGCCGGCGGCAAGCCACCCCAGATCAGAACATCGGGGCACAAGTCGGCGCCGGCAGGCCAAACCAGGGTGCCGCCTTCCACGCG